>Ga0209728_1000461_pt1 | contig 33375 bp, 45 predicted proteins | sample RifGroD1_FD_183997 | JGI IMG/M metagenome (GOLD analysis project Ga0209728, IMG submission 183997) | Groundwater microbial communities from Rifle, Colorado, USA - Groundwater D1 (SPAdes) (version 2) | ecosystem: Environmental > Aquatic > Deep subsurface > Groundwater | place: Rifle, Colorado... | reverse complement strand
CAAGAAGTCCGAAGTCATGAGACAGAAATGGTCAGATCGTCGTTGGATGTTATTTCAGGTTTTACTGGGTTATGTCTTTGGGTTCGCTTCAGGTTTAGCGCTCGCTTGGATTTCTTTTACCTATTTTAAGAAATAGTGCGCTCCAGCAATGAATCCTGTTATAATGCCAGTGCTAAGAGCAATCGCCGTTAATAATGAGCGAAGTATATGAGGTTGTTGAGTTGAGGTCCTTTGTGGGCTTCTTTTTGTTGCCTCGTGGTCTAAGCAAGTTTCGGTGCGAATGTTCATTGATATCCTCTCCTTGTATTAGTTGGCCGCTTTTTCACAATCAACCTTTAACTTCTCCGCTTCCTCTGCCCTGATTCTCTTGACCATGCCGATGAGATACTTAGCGAGTCCAACGAGTTTTTTATGATCGCTCTCGCTTACCTCGGACACTTAGCCTCACCCTCAATCCTTTTAAGTACGGATTCCGTTAGTTTACGGGTAAAAAAAATACTAACATCCTCTTCCAAAATATCAGCAATAGCCTTTAGCTTTTCGGCGCTTATACTTACTTGACCGTTTTCCAAATAGTAGTAACCCTGTGGTTTTGCATAGCCTAGCTTACCTGCGATATGGCTACCACTTACCCCCTTGGCCTTCCTTATGTCCTTCACGTTGTCTCTAATCAACTTTCTCACCTCGTTTTTATGTTCGAAATCCGTTACTAGGCTTGTCCTTATATTACAATCGAAATCCGTACATGTCAATGATATTTTTTAAAAACTATCATATTTCGTACAAATACTTAATATATAAATTGGTTATGCTATAATTAACGTGTTATAATTAAAAATAGGGGGCGCGTCACACATGACCAGTGTAATTGGTGACAGGATACGTGATCTGCGTGATCGCCGTGGTTTCAAGCAGCAAGAATTAGCTCATAAAGTTGGAATATCGCGGCAAGTTCTTTCGAATTGGGAAAGAGGCTATACTCCAATCGATACTGATGGGGTTTTAAAATTAGCAAAAATATTTGAAGTTTCCACCGAGTATATCCTCCACGGTCGAGAAGATGATTCCATTTCTCCGGCGAAGCAAATAGCTTTTGCACTTGAGGGTGACGATGAATTACTAGATTTTTTCGATGAATTATCCAATCGAGAGGATTTGTTTTTATTATTCAAGCAAGTTAAGCCCCTTAAGTCAGAGGTCATAAAACGTATAATACGTTATATAAAGATTGTTGAGGACGAAGAGGCAAGTGAATAATTAAGCCCCGGCATTTATTGCCGGGGATTTTGTGTCTCTATAGGTTCTTACAAAATAATATAGGAGGCGACAGCTTGGGACAAGATTTTCGCTCGTCCGACCTAAAAGACGTTAAAATCCATATCGTTCCACTAGGAGAGGGAATAAAGGGTTTCGTCTACGTCTCACGTAAAGACGTACCACACGTTTTTATCAGTGACTCACTGTCCCCGGAATGCGCAATGGAAACATTAGCGCATGAATTATATCATTTAAGAAACGATAAACAATCTAGAGGCATCGGGTTAGATAGGCAACATGATGAATCAGAGTTAGTCGCCAACAATTTTGCAACAAAAAATTATAAACAATTACTGTCATTCATGACCATTTAATCCTTGTGCCAACTTTCTTAGAAAACGCCTGGAACAACCAGGTGCTTTCTATATTATAAATCTTTGTATGGGATTCTGTATTCGAAGGAACTATTAACTCCATACAATGGCCTATGGTGTATTTTATGGTAGCCGTATTACCACCCTTGTTACCATTCTTCATTATCGTAAATACCTCAATACGACTTACTAGTCCCTGCATTACATTGAACTTATCCTCAATATCAAGTGAATTGGCTCTTTCCTTAATAATATCAAAAGCTATACGGGAATTAACGAATTCTTCTTCGATATTAATTTCCCTACTTTTTTGCTCGAATAAATACTCCTTACGAGAATTCAGCGCCCGTATCTCAATTGCTAAATCCTTGAGTTCATCCTCAGCCTCTTGGTCGGATACGATTCCCCTTGCAATCATTGATAAAATTTTACCTCTCGCTTTTTGTTTTGTCAGAATTGATTCCTCAACCCCCGTGAGCTCACTTGTAATAGGAATGGATCTCTCTTCGTTTTTCTCATTCTCCTCATCAAAATATTTCTGAAACTTATCAGGATGATTGACTATTTCCAATATATCCTCCCACACTGCATTTTCCAATTCAATAGCCTTTATCGCCCTAGATGTACATTTTTTACCCTGCCCTTGGTCCGTTGTACCTGGGCAACGATAGTATAAATTTTTGCTGTTATTAGCCCCACTGCCACTCATGGATAATCCGCAGTGGCCGCAGAACACTGAGCCGCGAAGAAGGTATAGCCTCCCCTTTCTTCCTCTATATAAGTCAGAATTATCCTTAGCCTTCTTTTGGATACCCGAGAACACTTCTATGTCTATGATAACAGGAACATCCATTTCGATATTTTTACGATTTCCCTTTGAACCGTGAAGGTATTGGTATTTCCCGGTATAAACTTCAGCGCTTAATATTTTAGATATGCTCGCAGGATGCCACTTACCTCCTGTTTTATTTTTTGTCCCCTTCGATGATGCAGGTGTTTCCGTTCCCCTTGCGTTCAAATACCTTGCTATTTTCATCATGGTCATATCCTGGCTGTATAAATCAAAGATCATTCTGACCGTTTCAGCTTCTTGATCGTAGATTGCTAATTTTCCGTCATCCCCTGCACGGTACCCGAACGGAGCGAGGCCACTAACCCACTTTCCAGCCCTTGCATTACGATCCTTGCCCATTTGTGTCCTCTCGCGAATTGTGTCCCTCTCAAGGGCTGCAATGCTCGCCAAAAGGGTCATGAAGAACTTGCCCGTTGGGGAGGATGTATCAAACGCTTCCGTCATGCTTTTGAGCGCAATACCCTTGGATTCCAGTAACTCATAAGTGTCCAGCACATGTTTTACGGACCTGGCCAACCGATCAAGGCGGTACATATACAAGATCGTAAACGAATTAGAGTTCGCATCGGCAATGAGCTTAGAACCAGCCGGTCTATCGGCGAGTGGGATGGTCCCAGATATACCTTCATCTATATACAGCTCGAAATCATCAATATTATTCTCAGGACCATGGAGCTCTAGATACTTCTTCGCATATTCAATTTGAGACTGTACATTCCCCTTTTCTGCTTGCTCGTCAGTCGATACCCTACAATAAATAGCACACTTCGCCATAGTGATCCTCCTTAGCCCTTAATTATACGATATATCTATGGCTAAAGTTTGCCCTTAACGTATTACGTTTATACATTCCATTATTTTCTTGTCATAAACGGATTACGTTAACATACTATTAACCATGTAACACACAACCCCACACCACAATACTCTCTGCCACCGTACCCCACAGCCTAACACAAAGAGAGGTGATCCTATGGCATACAGATCCTTTCGAGACGACGAACAGATCGCCAAGAAACTTGATGAGATTCCCAAGAATGAAATGTCCACTATTATCCGTATGGCGCTTCGAGCATGGTTCAAGATCGATACCAGTAAGCCACCAGACCCCATAACCCCCGAAGTGGCACGCATGATAGCCCAGGAGCTGATGCAAGAACAAAAGAAAAAAGCCCCGCCACCTAAGTAGCGAAGCAAGGGAGAACGTTATTAAAAATTAATCATCATGTATTTACTCAGTTGCACCAAAGCTATCCCGCCACCGAGCAACAACCAATCAACCATACCAACACAACCTTTCATTAACCGTTTTAAAAAGTTTTCCCCGATCTTTTAAGTTTTATGCATATTTGGGGTGCCCGCACACATATGCTCTAAAGCGTAGCAGAGCAATGGGAAGAGTGCGGCCATCCGAGAGGGGGCCGTTTTTTGTTTGTCCTAGAGGTATTTGTGGCTCTTGTGGGCTACACAATGATCGGAATATGGATCTACCGAGCAATTCAAAGGAGGCGTAAACATTGAGAATAACCGGATTCGAATTATTCCACGGACGTGTCATAGATCTCAACGCCGAGATAACCAAACAGGATATTGCAATCTTAACCGCTTTGGTCGCAACCGCCACGCTCGTTAACCCTACCAACTCACTGGCGGCAACCGGAGAAATATCGGAGAAAATGGCAAAGGCTACCGAGCCGATCAAAGACTTATTACTAGCGGCTGCCGATCCTGTTTGTTACATCGTATTTGTTTGGGGACTCCTGGAATCAATGCTGGGAAAGGGGGCAAGTGGCCTAACCCGCATGAAATACGCCGCCCTTGGTTATATGGGCATGAACTGGCTACCAGTGCTAATGGATATAATGCGAAACGCTAAACCCTGAAAGGAGGATGAGGCATGGGTATCTTTAAAATGTTAACTTACCCCGTAACGACTAAATTCGGAGAGATCGACCGCGTCCACCCTACCCCACATACCGGCGTTGACTTCGCTTGTCCTGCTGGAACTCCCGCACAGTCTATCTCTGACGGTATTATCTCTAAGATAGCCAATGACCAATTCCTTGGCGAGAGCATAAGGGTAAAAACCGATGTCGGCAAAGAATGGGTATACGGACACTTATCGCAAGTCAACGTAACGTATGGACAGCATGTTAGCATAGGAGACACGCTAGGTCTTACTGGCGGTGTACCAGGTACGCCAGGAGCAGGACATTCAACAGGGCCACATATCCACCTGACGCTGCTCAAGGACGGAATCCCAGTAGATCCCTTAGCCGCCTTGGTTGGTCCAGATGGCGGAAGTGGTTGGTGGGGGAAGATAGGAGATGCTCTCATTAACCCCCCTCATGTCCCAACGGCTACCGAGCGTATCCTCGACTATCTAAGTACGCTTATCCACATTATGCCCGAGGTGTTTGGATTACTAACGATGTGCTTTCTGTTAGCTGGCATGGTCGGTAGTCGGAGGTTTATGAGCTATGCAGGAACGAGTGTGCTATTGGCGATGGTCGGAGTCGTACTGAACGCAGCGATTAGCTAGGAGGTGTTTGGATTGAAGATATCCGCTTTTCAGTTATTTCGTGGCAAGACAAAGAGCTTTGATGCCGAGGTTAAATGGCAGGATATTATTAAAATAGAAGATCCTGAAATGATAACCTTGCGTGTGGTACCTGATCGTACCGTAGACAACAAACAAAACTTTAAGTTGATGCGGGCACTCCATGAGTTATACCAGGCTCCACTTGCTCGCATCAATATTGGAAGATGGTTTATTCGCTACACTCCCACGGCTCGGATATGGTACGACGTTGTGATCACTAAAGATACGATTAAGTTTTACTTTACGGTCCCTGCTAAATGGGAGACGTACGCCCGTCAAAAGATAACTGGCTGTTGGCCTCGGGCGAGCGTAGACCGCGCCGATCCATCGGAGCTAACTATCCCTTCGGAGAATACTAAGGTCTCTGAGCTAGTCTATAAACGCCACAACATCTTTGCCCTGCACTTAGACCGTGCAGAGGATACGCAACCATTAGGGGCTGTAATGTCAGCTTGTCGAGATATAGCTGAAGGAGATATTGCTCGTCTCTCGATTTGCGCCGATCCGAATCACAGACTGAACTGGCAAGACCAAGCCGAAAAGGCGCATAAGCAATTTAGTCAAGGCAAGACACCACAGCGCAGATCCATGTCGAAGCGTAAGGTATTGCTATCCGCAGGTACTACATTAGAAGGAATATTTCAGCAACTCGGGGACACTCTCTTGGCTATATTAGGACACAACGAGGACAACGCACCAAAGGTAAAACAAGCAGACCAAGACAAACGCGAAATCCTTATCGAGGGATCACTACAACGCTCTACGACTTCCAAACGCAACGAGCCGACATTTAGTACTAGAATCAGGGTTGCAAGCCACAGTGCCGACGAGAATAGGCGCGAGATAACGGCTAGGGCACTGTCTAATTCGTTTGTCGATGTGGCGGGGGATAATGAGCTAGAACGGATTGAGGTGGGCAAAAAGGCCACGGTGCGCATCCTATGTGAGATCAACCAGCACAGGTTAAGGCTCGGCAGTCTCTTGGAGATGGATACGAATATCATGAGCGCAAGCGAGCTGGGGAAGCTATCGCAAATACCGGGACCCGGACTGCAGGATATCTATGCCGATCAACTCGAAACGATTAAGCAGAGGCAGGATGGGCCACCGACTAGTGTGGCAAAGGATGGTATAGCATTGGGCCACGTCGAGCTTAAAAAGGAGCGCGTGCCCATCTATAAGCCAATCAGTAATTACGAGGAACTATGTTTGCCTGACGTTGACATCGGCGGCATGGGTGTGGGTAAGACTAAGGGGCAAGCTGCTAATACAGCAGTTGAGGCGATTAAACACGGATTTGGAGGCGTAACGATTGATCCAGCAAAGAGAGAGCTGGGACGTGAAATAATGTCAGTACTAGAGCCTGACGAGTACATCCATATCGACCTCTCTAAGGCCAGACTAAGCCTAGACTGGCGAGAGAGCTTTCACACTGAACATATGACCACGCGTCTAGCAAATACTATTCTGGCGTTTTTCAACATGGATGGAACCGAGTATCAGACCGAGCGCTTCCTGTTTGCCGCGGTGATGGGAATGCGGACACGTAAGCTCGGGGAAATCCTAAAGATATTTGAAAATGATAAGTACAGAGCCGAAATAATCCTATCCATGCCAGAAAGTATAAACAGGACCACACTGGCAGAGTTTGAGTCCTATAGCCCGGACCGTAGGCGCGCGATACTGGCCCCGATCTATAACCGTATGTCTATATTATTACGCGACCCTTACCTCGCCGAATGTCTTGCGGCCGATGATGGCCTAGACTTTTGGGAGTTAATGCAACAGCCTAAGATAGTTATTATTGATATTCCAGACGATACCTTTGATCCATTAGCCAAGGATCTGCTTGTAAATCTGATTAGCACGAAGATAGATATAGCCATGAGATTACGTCCTGAAGATAAGCAATTCCCCTATTTTGTAATCATGGATGAGCCGCACCAGTACTTACGCAGCGCGAAGTTATGGACTGCTGCCGCAGTAGAAAGTCGTAAGTTCAGGGTTAAATATTGCTGGCTATTTCATAGCTGGGAACAAATACCTTCTGATCTCGCGGAAATAATTTTGAGCGCTGGGCCGCACTTCCACATCTATAGAAGCAGTGAGAAAACATTTAAGAGCCTGAAACACTTCCTTGAACCGTATACCCTAGAGGATGTCACGAAAATGCCATTGTACCATGCAATTAATATTATTCGGGCTAATCTGGAAACTACTCGACCGTTCATGGCCAAGATGTTGTTGCCACCGAGCAAACGAATAAGGCTCGATCAGGTTGCAAAATAGTCGCAAAACCATTAATCCTGTCGCATAGCAGGAAAGTGGAATAGCGCGCGGAAAGCTAATCGTGGAATTAATTTAGAAGGAGTTGTTCAGTTTGTTAAAGAAGATCATAATTGCCATTATCGCCATTGTAGTTATCGGAAAAATTATGTCATCAGCCGGAGGCGACAGTAAACCAACGACAACTACGTCAGCACCTGCATCTACTCAATCCACAGCCGCTACACAACAGCCAAAGGCTCCACCGATGATTGTAACAGCAGATAAACTTGTAGAAGACCTGAAGGCCAACGCGTTAAACGCCAGCGAAACGTACGAGGGAAAATATGTAGAAGTTACCGGTCAGCTATCAAACATCGATAGCGGCGGAAAGTATTTCTCTATTGCCCCTATGGACGGTAGCTTTAACATGACAAATATTATGTGTAATATTACCCAAGATCAAAAGTCCATCGTATCAAAGTTTACGGCAAAGCAGAAAGTTACTGTAGTTGGAACCATGACTGACGTTGGAGAAGTTTTTGGCTATACCATAAAGGTTGAGAGTATTAAGTAGAAGAAAGGAGCCCATGCTAAAATGAAGAAACTAGCTTACTTATTATCTGTTGGCCTTATACTCACACTGGTAGGATGCGGATCTGGTACCGCAGCATCGTCAACCACTGACCCGGCATCCAATAATAAACCAACTATGACAAAGGCAGAATTTGATCAGATAAAAGACGGTATGAGTTACGACGAGGTTGCCGCAATCGTCGGTGGCCCCGGGGAGTTGCAAGCCGAGAGTGGCGCTAAAGGAGATGCAGCCCACACCGTATCTTATGGATTTGACGGCGAAGGTAGCATGGGTGCTAATGCTCAACTTATGTTCCAAGGCGGTAAGTTAAATATGAAGGCTCAAATGGGATTGAAATAAGGCGAAGCAATAACCATCGGTCCCTGGCGAAAGTCGGGGGCTGTTTTTATTTGTAAATAATTATGGAAAACTTGAAAATAAGTGTTGATGTATATTTGATTTAGGTGTATACTTATATCAAGATAAAGAAGCGGAAGAGGTGCAGATAATGACGAAGAACGAAATTGCTCAAAACATTAACGGAGTTAAAGACCTTGGAAGAATCATTGCAACGAATTGGGAAATGGACTTTGTCGAAGGAGAAATTTACGACAATAAGGGTAATGCTGAAAGCTGGACAGATCGCGATAATTCAACTGTAGCCTTTGAGCCTGCAAGCGGAAATGGCGGCCCAATAACTTATGTCTTGCATTGTAATCAAGTTCCCTGCCATGTAGTTGATTACGAAAACGAAGATGAGTGCCTGTCTATTAGTGCTACTGACTGTGAAGACGAAGCGGAATGCCTTGTATCGCCTGAAACAAAAATGATAATTACCTTCGTTTCCACCGAAGATGATTTCGATGAAATGGGATATTACCTTGTGGAACTCGAACTTGTTGAGGATTAACAATATGGAAATAAATATAGAGAACAGAGACAAAATCATTGCAATGCTAAATCAAGGGATTTGTCCTTTATGCGGAAAAGCTTACCTTGTAGTCCTAAGGCATATTTCAAGAAATCATAAGATTCCTGCAAAAGAACTTAAGGACATCCTTTTATTAAATCGAAGAGTTGGTTTTCTCCCTCCTGAACAAAGCGAAAAATATCGGCAAATTGCCATAATCAATGATTTGAAATCAAATTTAATCCCGGGCTTAAAGAAGAATCCCGAATCCCTTACTAAAGAAAAAATGAAGGCAAGGGCAATTTTGCACTTAAGAGAATGTCCCGAACATTTACAAACTTTGCATAACAGTATCAAAAACGCAGTTGTAAGGATTTCCGATAACGAAATTAAAACATATGAAAGCATTAAAGATGCAGCGAAGGATAACAATGTACATATTACAACCATTTCACGTTATGTTAGACATAATAGGCTAGATTTACAGGGGAACAAATGGGTCTATCTGAAGGACTTGAAAGGGGTTGGTAATAATGAAAACAGTTGATATTTTCGCAATCAAAGGAATGGCTAAAAAAGATGATAAGGCAATGTTATCCTGTAATCGCTCAGGCATTGAAATGGTGATAGACGAATTTGGCAGAGTCTATAACGAAGGCGGTCAATATATAGCAAACGCAGAAGAAGTTGAAAGTGGCTCTGGCGCTGGTTGCAACACCCACGGTGGACTCCGATCAGGATCGGGTCGCCCGCTTGCCAATGACCCGCGCAAGTCACGCCATATCAAGTTTACCGATTCAGAATGGGAAACGATACGAGAAGCGGCCGCCGCAAGCAATGTGACTATGAGCGATTATGTCAGAAAAAAGACACTCAATTAAACACAAAAAGCCCTCCCTTGGATTTGATTCCAGAGGAGGGCTAATAACTCACGCATAGATTCCATGCTTTTTGAGCTTGCACCGTTGAATTCTTATCGAATTCTCATTTCTCTTTAACATCTTTGCTAAAACTTTGTCAGGCTTATCTCGGAAGTTTATGAGGACATAATTTTCAGCAACACTCCAACGCTTGTAATGATTTTGATATGGTTTACGTTTTAGGTCTTCAATCTGTTGCTCTGTGATGTTTCGTATTCTATAGCGTTGTTGCTTACGATGCTTCAGTACTTGGAATATACCTTTATTGAGCATGGCTATAACCGTTTTGGTGTCCTTGCTGATATCTCTAGCTAATTCTGTGGCAGAATCATAACTGCCCTCAATAGCCTTGTTCCACAACGCATGATCACCTCACGACACTCAGGATATTTCTAACCCGTTGCAAAATATCAGAACTCCCAAACTCAATTTCGTCACCTGAATAATACGCTATACTGTCGAAACTATCCAAGTGCCTCATTCCCGTCCAAACGCTAATATCATCAAGATTCCATCCGGCACCTAAACAGTGTGTCCATTTTATGCCCAACTCGTTTTTCATGTACTCAAATAGTTTCTCGATTCCTTTCGCCTTTGCACTCCTGCCTGTCAACGCAGGATTCGAATAAAAGATTACATCGGAATATTTTGCGTAATAATCAGCTTGTTTTTTGAGTTGATCAAGGTTTACTTCGTGTTCCTTTTCTGCTTGAAGTATAGGGATAATGTTCTCAAACAATCCTAGTGATCGCCACTTCTTGAAGTTCTTCACCGAATTATACCAGTCAAGATAAACATCAGGAGCGACGCAATAAACATTATCCCGATAGTATGTTTCGTAATGATGCGACAATTTTTCCATGTAATAAGGTGTAATTCTGCCACCGCTTTTGGATAATCCATAAGCACCACTGTCAAGAATGGTAATATCCGCATTGTTTTCGAACCGAGGAATTCCGGGATAAGCGTATAAACGACTTATCCCGTTAACTGTTTCTAGTTCTTTTTCGTGCTTTTTGCAATGCGGGAATACATAAATCATACAAGTCTACCTTTCAAGTTGTAAACTTTAGCTCCGACATCGTAGGCTAAGACATCGGTCGTGTGCATCCAGTACGGAGCCTTAACCGTCAACCGTCTTGGTCTATCATCAGAATCACACATCTCTTGCGGTATACGCCTTGTAGCACAATGACCATCGTCAATAATACAGCGTTGCCAATCGAGTCTGGGGCACTCCCATACCTCTACATTTTTAACAGTTCCATAGCCTTGTTTTCTGAGGCCACCTACCGCATAGACATCTTCTAGGCTGGAACGAAGTTTATCGATATCGTCAGTCGCGGCATAAAAGTAAACAAAAGGTGTCAACACAACGCTAACCTTCTTCATCCTCTCCTTGTCGCGACCTGATCCGGGCATGTATTGACGATAAAACCACAGCGCGTCCTCGTGTGTTTTGCGCCTTGTAAATGTCGTATTAGTTACGACTGATTCCTCGGGGAAAAGCATAGCGCTGCAACAATAGATCCACTCTCGTTCATACTCGATTCGGCATAAGTCAATCTTAGCGCGTTCGATCTTAGATGTGTCCGTACTGCTTGAATACACCTTACTTTTTGTCCAGTGCATTGCTGGAGATACCGCAGTTAGCAACGCGTCGAGATGAAGCGTTTCGGTTACCGCAACAGGCGCAGACATCCTGAGAACAATTTTAACAACTTTCATACTACCCCAGCTTTCTCGCGAACTCTGTGATAAATGTTTTAAACTCTTCGTGCTTTGATCCGCCAGTTTTTCTTGCGTCAAGCCACTCCGTATATTCCAAATCATCCTCGTCACTCAAGGATACATCTATTACACCAAAACCACTCCCCGACTTACCGCCAATTGTACTAAGTGATTTTAGTCCGTGAATTAAGCAAGCGCGTTCTAGGCTTGTTGAATGTGGCAAGAGTTTTATTCTTGACTCAAGTGTCGTACCAGTAGCAAGTGCCTCGATAGTGATTGGCATTGGCTTAACCCCTGTTAATTCTGGGTCAGCATTCTCTCTATCAATATGCCGCACCTGGCCAACTTCTGTAATGATTTCCTCTGCAGAGTATTTACATTCTGAAAACTGAACGAGTCCCCCAGCTATTGTTTCGCTACATACAGGCCACACGAAGCCGATTTGGGCCATTCCCCCAATCATTTTCGTATACATAGCGCTACCAAGCAAGCTAAGTGCCGGAAACTTCCTACGTAATATTCTCGTTTCTTCTGGTCTTACTGTGTCATCGAGTGCCCCTTCGAGTGTTCCTCCACAAGCAAGAACAGCATACATTCTATCCCAAGCGCGCTTGGCTTGGAGTTCATTTGGAAAAACTCCTTCGAATGTTTCGATGGTAATTTCAGCATTTAACAACACTTCGCGCATTAGTCCTCTTCTCAGTATTCCTCTCAAAGAATTTCCAGACACAACTGGTACACGCGGGAATCCATCTAACGACACAATCGGTTCTCTTCTAAATAACATAGCGTTACCTACATCTCCGCCATCATCGAATGCTCCGTGGGATATAGGTGCCTTTGCGGTTAACTTTGCAATAATTGTTTTCATTTATTGTTACCTCTCTTCACTTTTAAATTATCGTAAGCAATAGCTACAATTAGGCGTGGGTGTTTCTCGATCGCCTTTCGTATTTGCTCGGCATCTTCGTCAAACATCGAGTCCAAGAAAACAGCTATACTCGACATATCGGTTGTTGAAATCTTTAGTGTTGCCGAGAGTCTTTCGAGCATGTCCGGTAGTTGGCACCTAGAAAACCGTTGAACACGTCTCAGGAATATTCCGCCCCAAAAATCTTGACCACGGTCCCTTCTTAATTGGGAAACCTCAGCAACTTGCCCGAGAAATGCGGCGGCACTTTTATCGATATCATCTAGCATTTCATCCATGTCCTCCATTTCAATTTTTTCCTTACTAACTGGTTTGGGGATTAACTTTAGCAATAATTCAACTAAACCCGTTGGCCTTTCGCACGATATTTGATCATCCAGTTTCGCGATGTAGTTAGTACCAAATTTTTGATACGTCGAAGGATGATATGTTCCGTTAAGGATTTGCATCGTCGGAACCCCTAGGTTGATCGCGCCAGTTAACGCATTCTTGATACTGCCATGTCTTATTGGCTCGTAAACTACCGTTTTGTTATCTGTTCCGATTAACATTAAATCCTTAGTGGATAGTCCTGCGTAAAGCCAATGGTGCTTTTTGAAGCTGTAAGGTATCGAGAGAAAGAATTTATCTGGAGGATTTTCGATAATTTGCATCGCTTCGCTTTTGTTGCTTATTCTAAGTTCTCCAGGCTTTTCGCAGATTAACATTTTTGACCTACCGGATTTATTGTCGAGTAGTGCAATGCATCCTTCGCAAAACAGAACTCCTCCAGTCTTCAATAATCCTCCAAAATCAGAGAACTTAGACTTAATGACTTTATTAAACGTTAAGTATTCGTCTGATTTTCCGCCGCAAGAGCAACATTCTCCAAGTTCAGACATATCGCTTATGAACCTTCTACCCTCCATAATTAGACTGTTCAATTTCTCACCCCTTTTCGGCTTACAGCAAAACCCCGAACCATTACGGCCCGGGGCTTTTTTGTGTCCTACTTAATATTCTGTTCCGCCTTCACCCTACCATAGATCGCCAACAGTCCACCTATGGCACCGGCTCCAACCACGACAAGCTCCGCGATCTGATCCTGTGTATCGGCACTGATGATGATGCCGCACGCTCCGGCGATGGCAGAGCCTACCGCGATCAGGCCGCCCCAGACTGTTTTGCTTTTGTACCATTCTTTTGGCATTTGGTTAGCTCCTTTCAAAAATAATTGTGATATTTATCCAAAAGTGTATCCTACGATCTTAATTCCTTTAGCGTGTTTGTGCTCCAGATTATCATCATAGGTATTTTTGTAGTAATCTAGTTTTTTACTAAGGTTAACTACCGGATTGGTTATCAATTCAGGAGCTTTAAAACCAGGCATTTCGATCAATAATCCTAATGACATATCCGCTTTAATGGCTACATCGACAATCTCCTCTAGATCACTCATTGTTATTAATTCCATATTAAAGTATCCCTCCTTAAATTTTAATAAGACGATGCCGGCGTAGACGTTATTAAGCTCCGTAAGTATACCGGCGGTATACTAGATTACCAACGGTATACTATCCCAAATACTTCCCAACCACCGCTGCTGTATCGAACTTCGTTTCCCCGCTCAACAACACTTCCCCCGCGTGCCCCGTAGTTGCTCCGCCCACCACGATCAACTTCTTCGCACTCGTGGCATCCTTTGGTGCCGATCGATCCGTGCCCCGCACAAACACCGCACAGTTACCATTCTTTTCGGCCACATCGGCCCCGGCCCAATAGTCTTCTTTGGTATACAATAAAACCGCTACCTCCAGCACGTCGCTCTCCCCTTTCAAATCCTTAAATAACCTATCCCATGGAAATCCTGAACCCGGACAATCTGGACGGTTAATACTATCAATCCGGTAGTGCCCGATAATATGATCAGCGTCTATCGGTATTCCGTATTTTTTGATCAGATCCCTGTGTAGCCAAATCGTTGCTTGGTATTGATCCTCTGTAAGCGCTTCCCCGGGCTGACCTTCATGTTCTATACCAATTGTATACCTGTTAGGATTAGAACCGTCATAGAGGCTCCAATTAGGCCTATTTACTATCCCGGCATGCCATGCTGTATCGCTGTCTCTAACGAGTTGGTCTATCCCCCCAGACCTTGAAACAACATAGTGAGCGCTGGCTTTAGATGCTGGATTCTGCATCCATTCTCTGCATCCCGGATAGGCTCCGGAAGTGATATGATCAACTATGGCAATTACTTTTCTACCTGATCGGCCAGCGCTAAAGTTTAGCGATGGTTCCCAGTCTATGTACATAATTAGTCTCCCTTCTCCTCCGTCTTACTCTTCAACTTATCAAGTGCTTGAAAAAACTGTTTTGGTATAGGTATTCCCATGTGTCCTGCATTTTCAAGGATGGATATCGTCTCGTTTGTGATCAGACTGTAAATGATTGCATTGCGCATAAAATCATTTCCTCCAATAAGGAAATCTATCTTTTCGGCGACTACCACAAGTGAGATCAAGGCTAGCTTCTTGACTATTCCGCGCAAACCTTTTTGGCTACTGAGCTCTTTGCTTATCCAGGCTTTTGCTAGGCCGGTGGAATAATCGATAACAATGAAGATAACTAATGTCTGGACTAAGGTATCAAATCCTCCGATAAGCCATGAGACGAATGCCCCTATAGCGACTAAGCAACCCCAATAATCACTCATGCGTCACCATCCTTTCATGAAGCCCATAAAAAAATAACCTCGCGATGAGGTTGAAATAAACTCGCAATGTTAAAGACGCTAAAGATTAAACTTCAGCGTCTTTTTGTGTTAACTAGAATTATTCGTCCCAATTTAATTTTTGCCCACAATCGCAAATCACCTTACTATACCAGCGCCTTACCTACATTGTAAGTGATCGCTCCGGGTTATACAAGAGGAGTGATACGCGTCCATGACCGACGAGAAACGGAAGCAATCACACCATCAATACTTGGTCCAATAGGCCCCTTTGAGGGTCTTTCTTTTTTGCCCATACGTCTGTCGTATAACCTGTCTTATACGCCTTAGATTACAATCCCATAACAGTATTAAATGCCGTCATTACGCTGACACTGTTTAATTGTAACCCATTCATGCTTGACACCCTGATACCTGCACTCCCGGATGTTCGCACCACAAATTGTAGATTAGATGTTCGTGGACTTACTTGGACATAGTTACCACCAGTTGGAATATCCTGCAAAGGTATGGAGTCTCGTAAATTAGTTGATACTTTCATTAGCACGGTTGTACCTCTTCCATCAGTAGGAAAAGCCAAATATAATTCTGTCGTTCCTCGCATAAAAAATGATGATCTCGAAGCATTTCCAGGCACAAGAACACAATCGACAACATTACAATTAGCGTCTAATCTGGCAAGGATGATAGGATTAATATCAAGCTTATCGTTATTGTCCATTTGTCTAAGAGCTAAATACATATAGCTCCCAAGACTACCCATCGCACCCTCATATTCTGCATGAGAATCAATGCCGTGAAAAGATGTAAAATCAGGTTTCTTTACAAACTCCCATGTTTTAAAATCTTGTGTGCGTAAAATTGCACCATTAGTAAACGTGGCGTATGAGCAAGCACACGCATAATAATATCCACCATAGCTTGCGATAGAAGCGTTTATACTAATCATGCTATTTGCCGTCAAGCCTAAATGAGTCGCAATAGCTTGGCAAGTCATTAAACCGCTATCCATGAGACATATTTCTGGAGTGCCTAGTGTATCGGTTACAACATTATACGTGCAGTGCATTTCATACCATTTGCCGTCGTCACATAACGCACTCCAAATCATATGCAAAATATCCCCAACTAAATAAGCGTTTGGTACTCCACATCCCGAAGTGATTGTTTTTCCGTCAACAATATCGCCATGCTTGCATACAGTCCTTGTTGAGAGAAGAGTATTGCTCCCACCTGTTGTAGTGGCTTGTATAACTTGCAAACGTACAAAGGCGTTTATATCTCCTGCACTATCACCAGTGGTTACTTGATTTGCAACATAAAAACAGCATAACTTTATTGATGCATCATGGTAACACAATGTAGCATCGTGACCATAAGTGTCACCACTTTGAGATAAATTAATTTCATTCGCGACCAACATTTTATAAGCCTTAGATGTGTTATAAAGTCGAGCAAGCATATAATCCGCACGTTTTACAGAGTTAAAATTGAACCATTCATAGCTACCGCTTTTGTCAACTTTGTAACCTAGTTCCGTCGTAGTTTCAGCCTTATCCGACAGACGATCGGCATCGACTTTCTTGATCTTACTTAATAATATTGGGTCCATCTTACATCACCACCCAATTCGTTCCGTCGCTCTGCCATATCTCCTGGGTTGCAACAGACATAAACACAAAACCTATTGGCACGGCTGTAGCGAGTGGCCTAGTCGCAACGGTCGCGCCATAACCCTCCATCCCTGAGTTAACCTGCAGTTTACCATCCACGGACTGCAGCGCAACGACCTGCTGATTCCCATCTCCGTCGAGCACCGGCGCTCCTGCTGCATCCACGAGCAGGGTGTAGAGTTGGGATTTCCCGATTGGCTGCGGTGGGCGCGAGGTCATGAGTTTGCTTTCTTTTTCGAGATTCATGCGTGATCATCCTTTCTTTGCATAAAAAACAAGCCTTATGCGGGCTTTATAATACAGTAACTTCAAGATTGCCCCCCGTAACAACTCCAAGGATAAATCTAGGGTCTGTGACATCATCTTGCCAAACGTATATCTCGACTGGATAAATCGTATTGTTTTCAATATCTAGTGTAAGTCCAACTAGGTCATATATATTCTTACGTGCCCGTGAGGAAACAGTAATCGTCAATACATTTCTTCGGTTTATATAAATCTGAATGTCGTTATGAATTACAGGACTTCCGAAACCTAATGAATAGGTAAGATGTGGCCATACTCCACTTACGGATAATTTACCAGTTACTCTAGCATTGACATTGCTATACTCTTCACTATTGTCTAGTTGTACCATACGTGCAGTAATCTTTGGAGCACTGTCGTCGTAGGTAGTAATAGCTATGAAAAAGTTAGCACTTGGTGGTATTGGTCCGATAATCTTATAATGATCGCACGCGCTAAGTTTATTGATAGTCGCGTTTTTAATGTCACTATTGATCGTCGGATATAGAGAGTTGTAATAATAACTAACATAAAAATTATCCTGAGAGTCTACCGCGCAACATTCGGCAAACGCTTTGTTTTTACTCCATACTAGTTTGCCTGCGGGAGTTAGGATGTAGTTTGATGTACAGTAGGCATCTGCAAAGCACTCAGTTAAGAGCAATACAAAACCCCTACTATCTACCCTTACGTCGCGTATCTTAGCATTGTCAGTGATCTGAAACGACCACAAAAGATTGCCATCAGAATCAAATTTCTTGAGTATACCTACCGCCTGACTAGTTACAGGATCGACATAGTAATAAGAAGCATAAACATTGTTAAAGATGTCTGTAATTACTCCAATAGCATGTGAATCTGTTGAATCAACCCAAACAACCGACCCATAATGGTCTAATTTCCTAAGGGTAACAACCGGATTACCCAAATATAAGTTTACCGCATCATAACAGGCATATACATTCCTTGATCCATCCGCGGCTACTCCGCTAATACTAGACTTATAATCCTGCGTTCCTATAGGCGCAGCATATTGCCAAACATTGTTCCCTGTTGAATCAATTTTTAGAACCGCGTAATACCTACTGGCATCTCTCTGATCGTAGAGATACCAAGCTACATATATATCGCCAAAAACATTTGTTACAGCTATACCCCTGATCTGGCCGACACAATTATATTCCAGGTCAATTACTCCGCTTGGGCTAATTTTTGTTATCCGTGATACCCAAGCGGAGTAATTTCCTCCATCCGTAGGTGGATAGCCTACGTACCGTAATGAAAAAACATAAAAATTGCCAAGATTGTCTAATACGCATTTACTTAAGTTTGCCCCATTGTCAATCCCATACTCCAGAGTTACTGACCACAAAACTTCTCCAGAAGGACTAACTTTGTCTATAGTATTCCAAACTGTTCCACCTAGAGGTTTCCTGATCATATAGGTATTACCAACAGTATCTACCTTGAATCCAACGATTGATATAGTGCCCGGATCGCTCCAGTCAATAGTTTCAACGCTGTCCCACTTTAAATGGCTGTTAATTATCTTATCCCCTACTAGATATTTATCACCGCGAGGAGATATTTCTTTACCTATCAACATACCGACTATTAACCCATTGTCATAATCAACCCCCACTCTACATCCTCCTCACCTAAGAATTGTCCAATAGCCCGCGTAATACTCTACATCATCAGGCTTTATATTGTCGCCCACGTTGTAACCAAATCTAGTTTTATCAGATATTTGCATACCGATTAATAGACCTGCGTTGAATTCAACCCAGTCCATAATTAACTCCTCCATTTCCTATACAGGATAGGTTATGATGCCATCTCTTGCAGTCGGTGTAACCAAGCTTACGATTCTCCCTAATCCGTCTAATGTCCATGTCCACGTTTCAGTGGAGTCGTCTCTAACGATCTGAAAACCAGTACCATCTTGTACAAAATGTATCTCTAAATGTGTGAATGGTACGGCTACGCCGCCACCGCCACCCGCCGCCACTTTCTTATCAATCTTAATTGCATAATCTTTCAGACTACCACCATAGGTCGTTGCGCTCCTTTGCTCGGTGTATGCAGGGGCTTTAATCATTGACTTTAGACCACCCTTGTACGACGATTTGCTGTAAAAAACAACCGAAGGAAACGTCGTTCCGTCGCGCCTGGTTACTGTTATTGGGTCGCCAATTTCTAGGTCCGACCTACCTTTCCACTCCATCTCAAAAGGTGTGTAGGCCAGGCCGTCCAGCAGTACGAATACGTTGTATAGTATATCTTGGTTCATGTAGGGGTTAAAGACGTGGATTGGACCAGCTCCATAGCCGGAGGAAATTGTAGGTAGGGTATTATCAGTGGTCAGGATTAATCCAGTGTAGGTTCTTAGCGGGTTAGTTTGAGTTAACTTGTAATAATCGGATGCCGTTATTCCGGTCGGATCTGCGCCTGTGTTAAATTTAACAAATGCGATCTCGTTGTCTTTGTTCATCCTTACGCAAGCCGCGTGTGCCGCCGCGATGTATCCCAGCATGTCTCTCATGCTCGTATCGACCGGGATAGTCGGTATCATGTAAGCCGGATCGATGTCCACGCTTGAATCGATAGTGTAGTCTAAGTCGTCGCATATCTCCGCGAATACTGCCTCCATAGTTGCAGGATAAGTCAGGGATGAAACATACAGCCTTTGAGACTCTACTAGCTTGTCAAAACACGTAAGATGCCAAATACCATCTTGATAGGGCTTCGAGTCGATATAGTAAGATCCAAGAGGAACCCAATCTGTATAGCCGCTCTCTCCGTTCAGTCGAACGAATGGTTCAACCTTTGCGTCATCTACAATCGTGTTGGTTGTCCTGATTGCTATGTCCAGTCTTGACGCTATGGTGGTGCCGAGCAAAAACTCTTCGGAGGCAATAAGGCTTTCCTCGATGTCGAATTCAACGACTGCCGTTTTGTCGTATGTTACGCCGCCTACGATAGCTTTAGTTTCAAACTCCCTTCCATGCTGAGTGATGTAGTTCTCAAACAGTGGTGATACGGGATACATGCCCAGCCCTCCTTATTTTTCGGTTAGGGTGACTTTTAGTCCAGCCCATAAGATTGTACTGCCTTTGTTCATGGTGAATGGCGTTGGTCTATTTCCGACGTAAAATGTTCGAGTGGCGTATGTTCCGTCCATTGGATCGGGATAGTAGAACTCGAAGAACACGTCGCTCATCGATTGTAGGAGTGCGGATGTTGTTGACCAATCCAGTGTTCCCCACGTCATTTCGATTTGCCTCTTCGTTGTAATTCTATCCCTGTTTAGTGTCCCATCCATGGATCTAGTTGTTGAATCGGCGTTATCTAAATCTAAGGGAGTGACAGAAAATTCCATTGGGTATGCGGCGATTTCTGTTCCGTTTACTTTAATTAACATTCTGCCACCTCCTTAGATCGATAATAATGTTTTTCCGGTTTGCCGTTGGACGGAGTTTACAGCCTTGATTACTGCGCGACCTAGTTCAGATTCTCCGAGTTTGAGGATTACTGTGGTGTCTCCGGAGTTATTGCCTCGATTGGATGCCATGGCGTTGGATACGGCATATTCAATTTTTTCTTGTAATCCTGAGAGAGGAGCAATTACCTCGGGATCCGTAAAGGCTTGTTTGTTGTCTCCGATTTTTGCTAATGTCGGACCGTAAGCCATACCTCCGTTTGCGAGCTTTGGTATTAGGGGTATATTTCCCCCTAATGATTGACCTCCTCCCAAATACTCCGGCATCCAGTCTGGAACATCAAGCTTTATTTTATTCATACCCTTAATAAGGTAATTTATCGAATCAATAATCAAATTAACCGAATCCTTGATGTTATTACCTATTTCGTCCCACACATTACCTGTTTTTATCTTTAGATTGTCCCATGTCCCCGATAATGAATTACCTACATTATCCCAATCAAAACCTTTTATCTGACTCCATTTTTCACTTATTGTGTCTTTTATTCCATCCCACTTAATTCCTGTGTTAATCTTAAGCTCATCCCACTTCTTCGATACATTGTCCCTGATGTACATAGCAAAATCCATTGCTTCTAGCTTCGTTGGGTCGCCATAAGTTTTAACATCTTCCTTGAGTGATGCCCATTTTTGACCAAAATCCTTTTTGAATTCTTGCATTTTTTGGGCAATGTTCGGGAAAAATGGGTACATTATTCCGGTTACAATGTCAAATGTCCCGGATACTGCCTGTTCTGCACCCTTTAAGGCTGTTTCAAAATCACCACTAAGCGCACCTGCTGCTATATTTATTACTCCAGCTGTTAGCCTGAGCGCACCAGACCATGCGAGAATGCCTCCGGTTCCAACATTCTTCATATCCGTTTTAAAACGCTCAAACCATGCTTGAATATGCGGATTCTCGCGTATGCTTTTTCCTAAATTTTTAAGTGATTCTTTATATTCATCAAATGCTACAGAAATAGGCTTAAGTGCTTTCTTAGCCTTTTCTGCCGCGTCGAGTATCCCTTTTGGTATCAGAGACTTTCCGTCATCTTTTTTCTCAGGAGTGGACGCTGCACCACTACCCAAGGCATCGGCGGCACTAGAGGCACTAGCGGCTAGATTCTCCTGTAGTAAGTTCAGTTGGTCAAATCCTGCGACACCTTTCTTCGCCTTATCTCCCGCTTTTTTAGCCGAATCTCCAAGTTTTGCTTGAGCAGCTGTGGCATCGGCGGCAGACTTCGCATTTTGGGCTTGCTGTGAATCAACGCCAAAAAGAGCTTGCATGAACTGCGAAAACACACTTGTAACGTACTTTAGATTTTCAGCAAAGGATATAAGTATGGGGGTGGCGATATTAATTATTGGCAAGAACGCTTGACCTAAGTTTAATTGAGCATCCTTAAGTAATGATGTGAACCTAGTTAGTCCTGATGCTGTATTTTTGTAGACATCATTACCGAACTTACTTGTCGCTTGCTCAAGGATTCCGAATAAACGGATTTGTTGCTGTGTTCGGAAATCTAACTGGTCCCACGATTTTCCGTTAGCAAACTTCCTGAAAGTCTCTGTGCTTTGTAGTAGTGCCACATTTACGTTAATACCCAAGTCCTCAATTGCTTCGGTATTTCCAAGTAAACCAGACCTAATCCTTTCCATTACGTCAGTCATGTCGCGCCCTGTCGCAGAGGCAACAACGGCAGAGGCCTTGAGTAAGTCGGTGGTGTATTGCGTTGCCTTTGCTTGATCTGATGTGATAGTGCCCATTAGGTTTCCGTAGACAGCACCGTACTTTACAGCTTCAAGTCTGGACATATTGAATGATGATGCCTGAGTATTGGTCCACTCAACAAAACCTGCGGTATTTTTACCCATGATTCTGTTTATTTGTTGCATGGATGATTCGTATTCCATGGCTGTCTTGGCAGCCTTAGTACTTACTAGCGCAAAGGAAGCAACTGCCGCTGCTCCTAACGCAACAAATCCAAGTTTACCCATTGTTAGCGAAGACCCGATAGATTGCATACTTAATTGGGTATTAGAAGTTGCCGTTCGCATCATTGTTTGCCAGTTACTGGTAGTACGTTGGGCTGTTGCCATGTTTCTTTGGTATGGGGTTATATTAGCGCCGACCCTCACAAGAATATTCCTAATAATAGCCAATTATTTCCAATTCTCCTTTCCTCAAAAGTGCGCAAAACAAAAAAGCGGCAATAAATACCACTTTCCTTTATACCCCTGCCATGCGTTTAACTACTGCCAACATTTCCTCGTCGGTCATTATTCGCTTTGGTTTTTTGTCGATTCCTTTGAGGACTTTTTCTAGGTCTGAGCCGGATAGTTTATTGAACTTCGAAAAATAGGCAGAATAGAAAGCCGCTATAATTCCGTTCTTGCGTTCATCCTTAATTCTTCGCTCATAGCCTAGTATCATGAGGTTTAGCTCGTGGATGGTTAATAGATCAGACTCGTATGGCTTCAGTCCAATACGGATAGCGGTTTCAAGGGACTCATCCCAATCATAATCGCTATCCTTGCCTAGTTTTTTTCTTCAGAACCACCATCTTGTCCATCAACGCTTTTCGGAGCCTCTTTCTTTGCCCCGCTCATGGCAATAGAGAAAGCCTCCATTGTAAGCTCAATCATTTCGCCAAATGTCAAGGTTGAATCATCAAGCATATCTTCCACTGTTTCTAATTTCAGTTTTGTTTCTTCGTGAATTAAGCCAAGGTGGATCATCTTCGTTAAGGTATCAACGTCCATATTCTCAAAATCAATCTTTGCCAGAGTTGTGTTAATAACTTTTTCCAGCATCTTAAGCTCTTTACGCCGAAACTTTAGTGTTCGCGTTCTGTCTAGATCAATAGTTATCGTGTCGTTATTCATTGATTTATCCTCCTCAATAAAGTAAGCACCCCGTAAGGGATGCTTTATGTACTAGATATTTAATTTCCATGTAATTGGTATTGGCTTGAATTTTTCTAGGAATTCATCTTTTGTGATTTTAGAAGTCATTGCATCTTTCATAGCCTGTGACCATTCGTCATTGTAATCTAAGTAAGAGTAACTTATGTCAACCTGCTTAACACTAATTGTTTTCTCAACTATATCGGATAGAGTTAACTTAATCTTGTTATTGGAAGCTATTTGGTTATCGTATTTACCATCTGGCTTAAAGTTTTTTAATTTGTAACCATCTTGAAGAATAGCCTTCCACCCAATAGTTGAGATACTAATTGCCTTTTCGGTATTATTTTCAAACTCCACGTCAACTACAATGCTATTATAGTCACTAGCCTTGACAATGTCGCTTCCTTTTGCAAAATACTCCCCATTTGCGTTTGCGTAATTATCGGCAGTTCTGTCTCCTTTTACGCCTTGGATATTAAAAGCTGTCACGGTAATCGAAAAGCCCTCAACCGGGCTGGCTTTTTCATTCAGTCCATATACCTTATCTTCCCTTGACTCCTCAGCTTGAGTAGCAGTATCTTTCTGCGTCGTAGTACCTTCCTTAGTAGTCGCCACCATCCCGCACCCACTTAACATAACTGCAATAATTAGGGATATAATCAGAAACAATCTTTTCAATAGAACCCCTCCTTTTTTCTTGTCATAATACCATATATTGGCCCATTCTATCAAATATGATATGTTCCTGATTTTTTAGTTATCCCTTCACCTTACACTATTACAGCCAAAACAGGTTTTCCGCTAACCTTAATCGTCGCCTCGAAGTCCAGCGGATCTTCCAGATTAGCTTCACCAACCGCGTACTTTGTCACAATCCCGCTGAAAGTAAACGTTGCGTCAATTGCTGCAGGGAATGTTATGATGTATGTGTCAATCGTACCAGCCTCAAAGGCGGTATCTAGGGCTAATTGTCCCGTATCCGTGATGTCAAAGAATCCGGTAACTGTAACCTCTCCGCCATCCTTCAGGCCTTGGATATACTTCTTATAACCATCGGTTACGTCAAGGGTAGTCACTTCCTTGGTGTCTGCAGTTTTTTCAGGCGAAGAGATGCTCGTTAATTTTCCAATAGTCGTGGTTCCTTGTTTTAGGGTTGTTCCGAGTGCTTTGCTAACTGTCATATTCAGACCTCCTATTCTGTGTAATTTACGTTAAATTCGATAATTCCCTTGTAAAGCTCGACACCATCCTCATACGTCTCAAAGTCGGTAATGACCCCTACCTGCTGGATAAACGGTCCAGTTCCTCCAATGTTGCGCAGATCGTAGGTCTTAATGTTCGCGATTACGAGTTTTTTCAAGGCCTTAAGGCTTGCGTAACTGGTGTGGTATAGATCGAGTTGATATTGCGACTCGACAAGGCCGTCATGACCGGAGAGGGTTTTAACTCGATCTGTGCTGGTTAAGGTGTATATAAGGTATGGCGCTTTAGTCCCTTGTGCTGCCATGATTGGGGATACCTTCCCTGTTAGGCCAAGTATGCTGGATAATTCCACCGTTAGGCCTTGTTCGAAATCCACAATATCACCTCAATCTGTCTAGTTCACTAGCCATAACTTCAAGTATTAAGCCTTTCACAATCCCAGCATTCTCTTCTGCCGCTTTCCTCATGTACCGATAGCCAGGATGGTATTTTCCGTTTTGATCCGTCCATCCATATTCCATAGAGGCCGGATAAAACGACCGCTTTCCAGCCTTACTAATCTTAACAAAATGAGGATGGCTTGCTACAAAAATTTGATATACTTTTTTCCCTTTTTTACTTCTCTCAGCTCTCATTACGATGTTGTTCCGGAGAGATCCAGTAGGGTTTTCGAATTTACTCGCATTGTCTTTGGCGGCTTTCATAACTACGTTGCCGCCCTTGCGAACTGCTTTATTTAACACCTTAGCAGGAGCTTTACCAACTTGTTCAAAGAGTTTTTGGACCTCTCTGACTCCGACGATTGCATTCCTGCCATTAGATGACGCTCCTAGTATTGAGTTTCTGCCGTTAGTTGTCAGAAGCGACCTCATTCCAAGTACAGGCATTTAAATCAACTCCTTACACATCAGACGGAGTTCCCGGTGTCGTTCTTCGGGGTCGATTGGGGCTAAGATATCGTATATCCGAGTGCCATACACAACGCGCATCTTCGACGCTATTCCAGCGCGATACCTTATTGCGATACGCGTTGTTGTTTCGGAATGGACTTGTTGGGCCGCGAATAACTCTCGACCGGATAGGGGTTCGACGGATGCGCGAACAGTTTTAACGTCTGTCCAGTTCTCTACCAGAGCACCATAGCCGTCCTTAGTGGACTCACCTTGTTGCTGAATAGTAACTTTATGCCTTAGTTTCCCAGGATCCATATCAATACCACCTACGCATTCATTATGCGATTTTGCCACAATAACGAGGATACCGTAAACGCTATTTCTTCAGGGGCCTGATTTGTCTCTGAAAGAGGTGTTCTGTGTTCGTACCAGTGGCTAATAAGTAGCTTGATTGCGTGTATAACCTTTGCTGGTATACTCGCGGCCTCGTCGCCATAGCCGCAAGTAAACTCAATTACCACAGCATCGAGGGGAAATGGTGTGAACGACGGCCATGATTTCCCATAAGCTGGGGTAAGTCTCCCGAGTATGCCGCGCGTACTGTACACGTAGTCCGTATTCTCCGCTAACTCCGTTGTGACTCCGTCCGATTCTTTATAACTCACAGCATCAACCGTTTGTAAACTACCTTTCGGCAACTCAATCACACTGCAGGGCCATGAATCAAAGCTTAACCCCCATGTCTGGGTAATATAAGCTCGGTTCTGGAACGTTTCGCAATATTCCCGGGCTGCCGTTAGATATGCCGTCAGGTCGCTATCTTCGGATGTGTCGTCAGCGTCGAGTCGTAGGTATTCTTTGATTTCCGCGAGCGTAAGGGGTTCAATGGATGGAGGGGTTTTTAAGACTAGATTCATACCATCACCCCCAGGCTTATAGCCATTTCATTGTGACGGTAATTGTGCCCAATGCGTAACTCGCCGCATTCCCACTTGCTAGTTTAAGACAGAGCGCATCGCCGGCTACTAATTGCTCCTTGCCATCCGCTACAGCTACTTTAGTAACGGTCGTGTTTGCAACACTAGTAAGATCGAAGGCTGCAGCTAAGATTACATCACCGGCTCCAGGGGCTTCACCTGTATTTAGTTTCTCAATTTGCAACGTCCCTGCCTGACCCGCAACAGTTACATGCCGCTCGCTTGCCGCTATAGTTTCACAGGCAGCAGGAGCGACGAAAAACGTTTTCGCAATGTCAGCTGCCGCGACTTCAGGAATTGTGACCGTGAAGACTGAGTTTTTAAGGAATTGGGATGTTCCGAGTTCGACGTCACCTGCAGGGTTAACACTAAGTACAGTATCCCCGGTTGCTTTATTGAAAAAGTGCATAATTCCTGCAGTCCATTTGCACCCTATATTTGCTGGCATAGTATTTCTCCTTCCACTCTTACGAGCGCCCTTTTAGGGCAGAATAGAGGGGCGACTATGCGCCCCTGTGATTAGACGATTGCTGTGTCAGGCACTTCGTTGCTGTATCGCGGCTCCGTGAGTACAGCGAGGATTCCGCCAAGGACTGGATCGTCAACGACCTCTACCGACTTCAAGCGAATGTAGCTGTATCCAGACACTACCAAGGCATCAGAATCGACTTCGATCTTGTACATTTGATTCGCTCCGGCTGTGGTTGCGAATCCGGTAGCTTCGGCAGCTGTTAATTCCCCAAAGGTATCCCCTGATGTGCATTTCTGGTATTTAAACGGCACTGCGCTGACGTTTGTGGGTACAACATCGTCGCACGCTTCAACTGTGATTGTCGCTGTTCCTACCGCCCCGGCTCCTTTTTGAATTACGAATTGGGCGTGATTCCAGTTTTTCATATTAATTACATCACTGTAAACCGTTCCCGCGAACGCGTCAGCTACGGGCAAAAGGGCATTGACTACGTGATTAAATCGTTTCAAGACTATCCCTCCAATTTTAGATTAAGGAGCCGCGTTGGGCTCCTTTTGTTATACTATCCGCGTGTTGCAAGAGCAACGTATGGAGATACGGTGTTAGCACCTCTGAACGGAGTGAGTGCCTTGTTTTTCTCAGGTCGTCCATCGGCGCGGTAGGTAAATCGGAAAGCCATCTCGTTGTATTCGAACCGGACATGCATGGATGAGGCAACCTTCAGGGAACCCTTATCGGCCATGATGTATTGGCCCATGTCGATTAACATGACATCTCCGACAGTTCCAAGGGTTTCGCACTGCTCGATAGGCATAACAGGAATTCCGAACAGTGTGCCGTAGATGTTTCCTGCAATCCCAGTAGGAGGCATGTAAACTAGTACCCCGCCTGTTCCAATTGCAATGCTCATGGTCACAATTTGCGGGAGTGTATCCCCGTTAATTACCCAAACTGAGGTGGATGGGTTTCCGTTGAATCGAGAGTACATTTTAATAATGTTCTCGGCCAGGATAGTGTTGGCAAGTTGCCCGACTTCCTTCGCAACTACGATTAGTGCGTCTGACTTACTGATGCCAAGTGGCATTCCTGTACCAGTACCGTTGATAATAGCATCATCCATCTTGAATCCGGCTTCTTCTGGGTATTTCTTCATGATCCATGCTTCGAGCGAAGATGCGTCGGAGAGTAAATCATCTGTGACGTATACCATCCCGTTAAGGTTGCGCAGTTTCATGTCTACGCTACCCATTTTAGGCTTTGTCCCGGTCATTTTGGCAGCTTCACCCTCCCAGTACATCTGGATTCCACCGTAACGGCTACCATTTACACGGCTTGTTTCATCAAGAGTCGGTAGGGAAATGGAGTTTGATCCTTGACTAATTGGCATCTTGAAGGCCTTGCTTACGAGTTTTCCGGTCTCATAAGCCTTAGCGAGCAAGACGGTGGAAACATCAGTACCTACTAAAACCCCGCCATCAGAGGGGGTTGACTCGTTCATACCGGCCGCATTAGAAACTTTAAGCACTTCGGTATTCAATTTGGCTAGCTTTTCGCCATATTCAGCCTCGTTTTTAGATTTATGAACTGCTTGGAAGTAGCCACCTACGCTACCAAAGATTTCGCGGGTGATATCGGTTACGGAGCTTGCGGACTTAGGTTGTGCGTAGAGAGGTTCGTTGACCGGTTCCTTGTTCGCGGCAATTCTTGCTTCCATTGCAGCCTGTGCAAGGATTGTTTTCTCAAGGTTCGTGATTTCGATCTCCAATGCATCGTTTGCGGCCTGTTCCTCTGGTGTCATGGCCCTGTTTTCGGTGATCGCCTTATTGATTAGAGCCTCTTGTTCGGCTAGTTTAGCTTTGAGCATTTCCTTAAAGTTCATTTTGCTTCCTCCTCAGATTTTTTAATTTAGCTTGGTATAGGGTGGCAATGGCTTGCGGGTCTGGTTGTGGTTGTGGTTCGGGTTCGGGAGTTGGTTCAGGAGGCGGCGTTGGCTCGGGCTCACTAGCAGCCTTTATCTTCGTATATTGCTCAATAAACCGCCTAGTTGCCTCATTTGCGCTATTTTGTATTGCCAATCTCCCAATCATAAAGGAGTTCTCAACAGGTTCACCTTCACCGGGGCTGGCGTATAGGATCTCGTCAATAAATCCCTCCGCTAAGGCTGTTTTTGGACTCATCCAAGTCTCATTGTCCATCATTTCCGCAATGCTCTTTCTGGACTTCTTGGTTTTCATTTGATAGGCATTCATAAGGGTTTCCTTGACCTCGTCCAAAACATCAGCCATGTGGCGCATATCTTTAGATTCTCCCCTTACACCTGTCCACGGGTTATGAATCATAAGGATACCAACTGGCGACATCTTTAACTCGGTGCATGCCATAGCTATGATGGAGGCGGCGGAAACGGCTTTGCCATCAATCTTTCCTACTACTTTGCCCTTATGTTCTTTTAGTGCGTTATAGATTCCAGCGGCGGCAGTCGTGTCCCCTCCCCAGCTGTCAATCCAAACGTTAACCGTTTTTCCTACATGACTAGCAAGCTCGGACCTGAATGCGTTTGGTGAAGTTGCTTTTATGTCGAACCACTCATAAAACCAAATGTCATCATCGCTTACGATCTCACCCTCGATGCGAAGTTCGACTTCACTCTCGCCAGACTCAACGAAGTTCCAAAATGGCAATATTTTCACCCCCTCTCAGTAATCATTTTATAAACTTCTTCTGCCAATCCTTTGTTTTTATCAGCGTCCTGCACTTCTTTTCCAGCCTCAATCATATTGCTAGGTTGTAAATAAATGTCTCCGTTAGATATGCGCGGCATATTTTCAAGCTTCCGGATGTCATTAACACTAAGCCAACCCCATTGGCGACCTGCTGCATAAGCCTCGGCCCTGCTTTTTGCGTCCCCCCGTAATAAACCAGCTACGTTGAACTCGATGTAATACCCTGCCCTACGCTCTGACAGAGAGAGAAGTTGCATATTTATGTTTTCTTCCCAGCGCTTAAACCAAGGCAACATGGTATACATCACAAATTCTAAGCTCTGATGCTCAATATTATTATTCGTGGACCGTGTCAAATCTCCGATCAAGTGCAATGGAGTACGATACATCCGCGCAACATCTTCAACCTGAAAACGTTTGTTCTCGATTAGTTGAGCGTCAGCAGGTTTCATGGCGAATTGCTTAAACTCTCCGCCGCCTTCGAGTAACATTGGTGTACCTGTGTTCTTTAACCCTGCGTAGTTATCCTTCAGGCCTTTTCTTAACCTCTCGAAAGCTTCCTCGCCTAATTCACCCGGAAAGCTGAACGCTCCACTCGTATTAACGCCGTTTTTGTAGAAATTAACACCAAACTGTTCATAACTCTTACCCAAAGTAATCGCATTCGCCGCGTACTCAATTGGAGATAGACCAATTATTCCGTCGAAACTCAGTCCAGGGACGTGAAATACTTGATCACGTCTAAGTTTCTTTTGCGTCGCTCCGTCTGTCACTGTGTAAATTAGCTGTTTAGTCTCCAAATCTCTGTCGATGTCTACGTTTTGCCATTTGTAGGGATACAGGCCCACTAGGTCCCCAAACCTGTTAACAAGCCTCTCTGATACTGCATTACCACCAAGATTTAGGTTCATCATGCAGGATTCCTTAAAACTAAACGGTGCCATTTCAGCATTTGGAGCATTGTGTAGGATGTCGAAGGCGGCTGTGTCTCTTGTTGTTTCCCTATCTCCGTTAGGACTCTTGCGGTATTCCATGGCCGGCATGCTTGCGAACGTCTCCCCGAGGACTCGACAGCATGCAAAAACCGCCGAATATTTCATGGCGGTGTCAGACCCTACGCCTGAGTGACCGCTTTCCGGCATGTCTTCGCCCGCTTGGAATCTGCGGACGTATTCTTCGAAGTAGCCGTTATTGAATAAGAGCTTTGCTCTTTGGATTAGATTCACAAGATTACCACCTCCTTTAAAGCGTGTGTGTTATTACATCAGAGAGCGCATTCCGCGTTTTTCGTAAACATTTTTCGTCTTCTTATTTTGAGAAATAGTTAACTTATGAGCGTCAATCACCGCGGCAACAGGGTCTATCCTTGCTCCTTCGGTGTTCTTGTCAATCTTGATTTCCCTGAAGCTATTACTTACGGTTTTTGCATTCGCAATACTCCATGTTAGTAACCTGTTCCGCTTGTCGTAGATAATGTTTTTAGCCTCTGCCTCTAGCCTAAAGTCATCAGTTGCATCATTTAGACTCTTGGCGCTCTGCACTATTTCAACGCAATCTACACCGAATTCCTCAAGGTCAGAAAGAAAGGCATCCGCGTTATGAGGGTCATACGCAATGCCTTTGAGTTTAAAGTTGTATTTCTTAATTGTTTCTTTCATGTAAGCTATGATGTATTTGTAATCTGTTTTTACCCCCCCAAGGGTTTCTGTTACGGTCAAGAGTTTGGCTTTTATCCACATGTCGTAAGGCGCGTTATCTGTTTTCATATGATCCGCAACCCTTTTGGATGGGATGAAGCTGTGGGAATCAACAAAGTATTTCCGCTCCCCGTCAATGTCTAATGGAAAATCAAATCCTAGCGACGTTAAGTCACCTCCGGACGAAAGATCCAATCCTACATAAACTTCTTTTCCTCTCATATCCTCCAAGGTTGTTTCGCTTTCACAAGCTTTCCAGTGCTCATGATTCATGTACTGAGATTCGGCGAACTGTACCCAGATATTCAAACCTTTGGTCATGAAGTCTCGAAGTTCTTCACCCTGCATTTCTTTTGCTTTTACTGCATCCGCTCTTAAACTGGTTAGAGTTTCAGGCGTCCATAGCGGACTAGCCTTTGACCATACTGATTCGTCATAGATACCTTCTTCTTTTTTGATATCCTCTTCATCTAGCTCAGCAATGTAAATAAATTGCGTCTCGTCATCGACTAATCCATGAAGAACATTTTTACAGTAAGTGTAGAGTTCGCGACAAGGTCCGTTAATGTTAAATCCGGCTGTGGTTATAACAGATATTAGGCATTGCTTAAGTTTCTTTGTTCCACCAGTCAAAAGTTTGTACATTTGGTTGCTCTTATGTTTGTGATACTCATCAACACTTCCAAAGTACGGTCTGAATCCATCGATGCTATCCGTGTCACGCCCAAGTGCCTTTATAAGCCCGTTTGTGATGTTGCATAGTATCTCGCTCTTATAGTCCTTGACTGTAAACAGACCGTCCTTGGTCTTCGTTCCACTCAATTCTTCATCGGCGTTAATAAATTTGATACACTCTTTCAGGACAATCTTGGCTTGGAGTTCCTTTGTAGCTGTGGCGTATATCTGCGGGTATTGATAACCGTCAAAATTACCATAATAAAGAGATGGTACGGCATTACCGATTGATTTTCCGTTTTGCCTAGCTACCTGCTCGTAAGATGTCCTAAAGCGACGGTATTCGGTGTCTTTAATAACCCAACCGTGCCAACTTCCAAAAATAAAATCTTGGAACGGATAACAATAAAGCGGTAATGGTTCTTCTCCTTCGGCGAGTGTTAACGATTCGGCAAAGTCGATAAGTGTTTGCGCTCTATCAACATTCCAGACGTATGGGAAGTCTGACGTTCCTTGACGTTCCAAATCTCTCAAATGCCTTTTGCAGCATAGTATTTCCGTCTTACCAACGGCTCGATCTATCGTTTTATTAACAACTGATTCTGCGAATTTAGTCGGACGGTCAAGCATTTTTACCAGCCCCAAAGCGACCAAACTTACTCGGAGCCTTGTCCTCTTTCGGCTTTTGAGGAACATTCTTTACCTTAGCTAGAGGGTTCAAGAATGACCTATCTTCCATTTTTATGAGCATATCCATTTTCTTGTTAATCGCTGTATCGATTCTTAAAATTGCATCAGTTGAAATCATATCTAATAGCCGGTTTTTAATCCTATCGTTGAATGCCTCGCTACCTAAGATATAATCCTCAACATCGTTACTATCTTCACTTATGCGATTAATCCTTTTTTTTCTTTCGAGCAATTCAATGTATTCCGAGTAGGTCACGCAGTACCTAGCCAGCATGCCAATGTCTCCGGATGAAACAAAATCCACATCTTTGTAAATCTGGATAATTTCTTTCCAGCGCTTAAATGCGTTGACATCTTTTTTTACATAGTCCGGACATCTTAAAGGTTTTATTTTTGTCGCTGTTCCAATTTTTATTTCTGAATCTTTACGTTGCTGAATTTCTTCCTTGCTAAGATGTTTTTTTCCATTTGCCGTTAGTATATCTATTGGTTGGCCATTGCGGCCCATGACCAACACCTCCTAAAATTTGATAAAGGGAGTTTATCCGTGCGAATTA
>Ga0209728_1000459_pt1 | contig 33555 bp, 36 predicted proteins | sample RifGroD1_FD_183997 | JGI IMG/M metagenome (GOLD analysis project Ga0209728, IMG submission 183997) | Groundwater microbial communities from Rifle, Colorado, USA - Groundwater D1 (SPAdes) (version 2) | ecosystem: Environmental > Aquatic > Deep subsurface > Groundwater | place: Rifle, Colorado... | reverse complement strand
AATACCAACATCCAGAGCCACATCACATCTACAACAAATCCCCACAGCGTTACAGCCACGCAAGTTGGGGCGGAGCCATTTGGGACAGTCACCACCCATGCCGCACTTACTAATGTTCACGGCCTGAGTAATAAAGCGGATCTAGTTGGGGGGTTTGTACCATCCAGCCAACTACCATCTCTCGTAGCTTTAGGCGAAACGTCCACCACTGCCTATCGCGGCGATAGAGGCAAAACTGCCTACGATCACTCTCAAGCAGCGCACGCACCGACAACAGCAGAGCAGAATGTGCAGGCTGACTGGAACCAAGCGGTAAACACTGAAGATGACTACATCAAGAACAAGCCTTCTATCCCCTCAGTAAGCGGATTACTCAATGAGGCTGCGCACGACGCCCTTGACCACACAGGGCTCCCAGGCATCCCTGCTACATACGCACATCCAACAGGCGACGGCAATTTGCACGTCCCAGCGACCTCCACAACCAATAGCGGCAAGGTGTTGATCGCCGGTGCGACTGCTGGCGCGCTTTCATGGGAAACACTTGCTGCGCCTGTGGGCACTGACTACACAACACAGAGACTGCGGAATATCAAACTGATGACCACTACACCTGTCGCCGGAGACTTTGACGGCAACGGTTCAATTATCGGCGTCTATACGCCGTAGAGGAGTCATAAAATGGCATGGAACGATAAAGTAACATTGACTGGATTGAATACTAGCCTTAGTGAAACAACCAATGTTGACGCTGATTACGTTGCCGCAAATCACTTCACACAGTGGGATACACTCAATCCCGGTGAATCGGCGCATCTCCAAATTGAGGCGGCGTTTGGGGCAACAGGCGGAGATATGTTTTTCCGCGTTATTTGCACGCTGGACGTATCGTCAGAGAATGCTGACTCTGTAACATTCATCGCAGGTTCAATCCCGTACATCCTTAACACAACACAGCGCAGATCAATTATATTAACCGGGCCATACAAATACCGAGTGGAGGTGCGTAAAGGGGCGACCACAGCAGGGGCGTATACACCTAATGTCCATGTGCGTAAAAACGGGATAAGTATCTAATGTCACTCATACCAATCCGCATACCGCGTACTACTAAACCCTCTCTCGGCACTCCGATTGATTGGACGAATCCACTGACACAAGGGATAGTGGCTGTAAACGGAGGCCACGTTTTTGAAACTCTGACAGGGAAAGTCGGTAGCATGTCGGCTCCTGACACTGTCGATCAGACAAATAACAATCTGAGTCTTACTGCGAGCAATTGGGCTTTTGATGCTACATCAAGAATCCCTAATCGTGAAACAATTTCCTTCCTTGGCGTTCTTAATGATACCAGCGCGGTAATCAGTACCGGTACATCTACCGCTAACGTAGGGTTTGCAACAAATCCCACAGATTATAACAAGGGCGCATTAGTTTTTAGACGAGATTACAGCACTGTGTATAAAGCTAAAATCAACAATGGTACTACCACAATAACAGGTAGCACGATCACCGGAAATAAATCTTTTGTCGCCTGTTTAACCGCCGCCCCTTCAGATATCAATTTTTATATTAATGGAAAACTAGAGGGTAACGCGACCGTAACTATAAATTTGTCCGTCATTGGATGCTATTTATCAACACCTTTTTGTCATCAATTAGGTGTTTGGTATAATCGAACTCTCTCCCCCGCTGAAATAGCTTCACTCTCCGCTAACCCCTGGCAGATATACGAGCCATGGATTACGTGGGGGGAGGCTGCATCTACAGCTATACCTGCGACGGGCCACAATCTTTACACTCTGGTTGGTGGTGAATTGAAGCAGTTTACCGCATTTAAAGCCCTGATAGACGGCACAGTAAAAGACCTTACGTTATACACTTTGGTCGGTGGAATAGTTAAACCACTAACAACAGCAGAAGCAATCAACGCATTTCTTCGTGAGGATGCGGAATATATCTTAAGAGAAGACGGTACGCGCTTTGCGCGGGAGGCATAAAAAATGGCAGATACCAAGATTAGCGCAGATATGACAGTAACTCCAACAGGGGCGGACTTTATACCTATTTTGCAAGCAGGCGCGAATAAGAAGGCCACAATTTCTTCAATTAATGCGCTTGGAGCTGTAGTTATACAAGCCCTCGGTGTCAAGTCGGTTGATTTCACTGTTGATGTGGCAAACTGTGCCTATGCAACCGTGACTACAGGCGCTGCTGCTGTTGCTATGACACTTACCAGCCCTGCATCATCAACAAATAGCTATCGTCAGGTAGTGGCCATCCTGCAAGGCACTACCGCCAGGGTCGTAACCCTCAAAGGCATTGATGCCAATGTGATCAGTTCGGGCGGTATTATGTCGTCCGGTGATGCTCTGCCTAACAGCGGTGCGAATCTTCTGGATGTATTTACTTTTGAGTGGAACGGCGCTAAGTGGGAAACCATTGATGCTCGTTATGACGTGAAAGCATGATAGGGCATCCGAATTTAAAAGGATTGTGGCCGCTCAGTGATGGCAATGATTTATCAGGATGCACCCAACATCTAATCCAAACAAATGCTTCTAATATCAGTGCTGTCATCGGTCAAGGCGTTTTAGGCAATGCTGGGGGCACAACCAAAAATGTCTTCACTGGCGCGCCTGCTTTATTGTATTCCGACAATTTTACCATTGCTTTTTGGTTCCGACCCACAAGCATCTCTAGTACAGCAACATATCAATGTATTTTTACAATATCGTCTGTCATTGATATTTTTTGGTCTCATGCAGAAACGTACAGGGAGGCGGTAACATTATATAACGGGTCTACATGGACAGGATATAAGTGGAACACCGCAATACCTTTAAATACATGGACACATTTTGCAATCACGTATGATCATTCAAGACTAAAAATATATATCAATGGTGTGCTGATGCATGATTATGCTTGCGCCCTAACGCTGGCAAATACTTTTTCTAGCATCGCATGGTGTGGGAATTCTACGGGGTCGCAGGGACCAAGAAGTCATGCTGTAAACATGGGATGTATTTTTAAATCAGCATTCAGTGCCGCTGAAATTCAGCGGCTGTACTCAATAAACAAAGCACCACTATTTAGGAGTTAATTATGTGGTACATGGGATTAGACAAAAACAACAAACCAAACGGATGGAGCGAAGAACCATCCATTGATTATATGCAGGTATCCCAAGAAATCCGGGATCTACATGAGGCTAATCCTGACTGGCTTTGGGATGGTATCACTTTGGTTGCGCCGCCTGCGCCTGAACCACATATCCCGACCGAGCAGGAAATCATCTCTATGCTGCAATCCGCCGTCCAGAACCATTTGGATGATGGCGCGAGGCTTAGAATGTACGACGGTATCCTTTCAGCTTGTTCCTACGTCAATTCAACCGATCCCGTGTTCAGCGCCGAAGGTTTAGCCTACTGTGAGTGGCGAGATGGTTGCTGGCGTAAGTGCTATGAAGTGTTGAATGCTTGCCAGAATGCTTTGCGGGTTATACCAACCAGTGAGGAACTTATTAATGAACTTCCTATCCTCATACTTTCGTAACATAGTCAAAGGCATAAAGCACACCCTGCTTGGCCTAGACTGCCTGTTGAACGCCATCTGCCTTGGAGACGGCGACGAATATATTTCATCAAGAGTAGGCAAGCGCCGGGATGATTTAGAACAGCTCTTCGCGACAATTATCGATAAGTTTTTCTTCTGGGATCAGGGACACACGAAAGAGTCAATACAGCCCGATGAGGGCGATGATGCCACACTAAAGTAAAACGGAGGTCACGCATGCCAGGGCCGATCAACATTGACCTCACAGAGCTACAAGACATAATGGACGAACTGACTGACGCACCAGAAGGTGGTGAGAAACGGCGTAATGCACTAACGCGTGACGATATACTAATTATCGCTAAGGTCGTGCAAGCGGTAAGTCACAAGTCATGCGCGATGGGGTTTGAGCCGGCTGAGATCGCCCTGTTGAAGCGAACTATCAGAACCATCAACGGCGGAATACTGGCAGTTGGATACGCGTTTCTGGCGGCGATTGGTGCAGGTTTGGTGACTGTTATCGCGTGGGCCATCAAGCACGGCATTATCGAGGCAGCACAGTCTGCCGGAAAGGCGGGTAAATGAGAGCCATCGACACATTGGAGTCGGATTTCAAAGTTAAAATCATCCAACTACAAGCACAACTACTAATCATGGGTATACGCACCATAGTTACATCTGGGAGGCGAACTATTGCGGAACAAGACAAGCTCTACGCTCAGGGCCGAACAGCTCCAGGTAATATCGTCACTAAAGCCAAAGGCGGCCAATCACCTCACAACTTTGGTCTTGCTGCTGACCTATGCCCGAAAAAAGAGGACGGAGCCCTATGGTGGAAAGCCCCCGACGACGTTTGGAATGCCATGCACCGGATAGGTGAGCAACTGGGATTGCGCTGCGGGTACGACTTTAAAAGTATCCCGGACTCACCTCACTACGAAGATCCGAACTGGAAGGTGCAGCAAGCACTCTGGCTGGATGGGAAAATTGAAGTCGCTTGAATATCTGGCATCTCTGATCGACCATCAGAACTGGATGCTATACCTTTATTTTAAGGAGCTGGATATGGCGAAATATTGCAAGCAGATAGGTGGTTTTGTGGCTAACGACTATGATTGTGAGAAGTGCAACCAGTGTGCAGAGAGATCCAAATAAGTATAGGGGATGCTAAGATGCTCAAAAGATTAAAAAGATTGGCAGAAACCTTCATAGCAAAAAAATACGTGGCTTGGGTCGTTGCTACTTATTTACTGGTCAGCGGTTTTATCGCAGGCGCAGAGTGGGTTATGCTGACCACAGGCATCTTTGTAATCGACGCCTACTCCAAAACCAAGCTAGCACCTGAAGGAGCGCAGTAATGGAACTCGCCTACCTAGCCATCAAGTTCGTCACCGATAACCCGTGGAGGGCGTTCTGTATTCTACTGCTCGCCGTGCTCGCAGGAGTAAGCCTATTCTTGCGTTTCCAGATGTTTCGGCTTGAGGCTGCTCAGCTTGAAGGGCAAGGTCTGAAGAATCAGCTCGCATCAATCACAGCGGTGTCCAAGGCGCAAGATGCGAGGTTGGCCGCCACAACCGTGGAGCTATCGAAGACTAAAAAGAGACAGGCCGACACCGCCCGGAAGCTCAAGGAAATGTTTGATAACTGGCCTGAGGATTGCAGCGACGCGACCACACAGGCGCTCAAAATACTGAAAGGAAGGAATCAATGAGATGGCTCCTATTGTGTTTACTGATAACCGGCTGTACGGATACGATCTACATAACCCGTTGCCCGGCGCCACCACCACTCAGCTTGACTATCTACCGGACGGCTGCTCTGCCCGAGACTACCTCGTCGGCGACCATAATCAAGACGATGACGCAGGATCTCTTACTGTGTCAGGACGCTGAGGAGCAGTTGCGGTTAATTCTGAAAGGGTATGAAGGGATGGGTAAATGAAATCCTGCAAGGGCTGTAAGTTCCACCAAAACAAGATCAGGAAGTGCTCTTTGACAGCTAGTAGTCGCCAGCCTTGGGATTATTGTATCAGCTATGAGGGGAAGAAGTAATGGCTATAGGTGGGCTAAACTATACGCCATCCAAGACGGTGCGGAAGTTTATGCTCTCAGATCACTCTATGCGTGCTCTAATGGGGCCAGTCGGCGGGGGCAAAACCTCCGGAGCGATTGTCGAGCTGCTACGCCAGAGCATACTGATGCCCCAAGGCGCAAATGGACTGCGCGAAAGCGTAATGCTTGTAGTACGAAATACCAAGCAGCAGCTAAAGGATACAACTCTGGCGTCTGTACGCGAATTGCTGCCAGTTGAGATATATAAGTGGAAAGAGAGCGACATGGCGATGGAGTTCAGCTTCAACGACGTGCGCTCCAAATGGCTTTTTCGTTCACTGGATACGCCCGAGGACGTGCAACGCGTTCTTTCCCTCCAGGTAACATGGGTCTGGGTCGAGGAAGCACGCGAGATCCCAGTGCCGTTGCTCTCTGACCTTGAGGGGAGACGTGGACGATTTCCGTCGCAGAGCAAGTCCGACGCTTTTCCGGAAGGATTCAGGTATCGCTCAGGGATCATCTACACCACCAACCCTCCAGAGATCGACTCTGATCACTACAAACTTATGGAGGGGTTGCCACAGGTGGAGGACGAAGAAAACTCCATTATTCAGGTTGATGCGTTCAAGCAGCCATCCGGATTATCACCAGAAGCGGAGAACATTGAGAATCTGCGACCAGGCTATTATGAGGAACTTTCCAAGGGCAAGTCGCAGGCATGGATTGATGTCTATGTTCACGGCCTATATGCCAAAAGCCAGTCTGGCAAGCCGGTCTATGAGAAGTCGTTTCAGTATGACCGGAGGAAGAAACGCGGCTTGCAGATCGACCCCTTTTTACCTGTGGTTGTCGGTATTGATTCAGCTCGTAACCCGGCGGCGGTATTCATGCAGCTGGGGCGAGACGGGCGGCTCAGAAAGCTGCGCGAGGCGGTAGGCTTCGACATGGGTTTCAAAACATTCAATTCCACAAAACTCTGGCCTACGATCAAAAACTACTTCCCGAATAACCCGCTGGTCTTTATCGGCGACCCTGCATGGAAGAGGCAAAATGAGACTGATGACGATTCAATCAGGAAGCTGCTGAAGAAGATATATGTCACCGATATGCCTGACTCCGGCAACGCGGTCAAGTGCGCCGCCACCAACGATCCTACGGCACGGATCAACGCACTGGACGAACCATTCCGCAACTGGTGGCCGGACGGCGAACCAGGCATTGAGTATGACGACGAGTGTAAAATGCTGATCGAGGGGCTGCGCAGTAAGTACAGATATACACGGCAGAAGACTGCCGATGGCAAGTTCAAGGATGCGCCGGACAAGAATAAATGGAGTCATGTCTGTGAGGCAGATCAGTACGGCACGCTGTTCATTCTCGGCAAGAACTACGACCCCACACATTTTGTACGCACCAGAAGCACCAATACGACCCAGCACACACACCAACCCGCAGACAGATACGCAGGCTACTAGCCGGGAGGCACTATGATAGTTACCGACAAGGAAAAACTGGAGGCCCTCGGCAAGCGCATGTGGGGTAAGTTCGAGACCTTTGCCCGAGAGCGCAATACGCTTGAACTGCAATGGCTGCGCAACCTGCGCCAATACAAAGCTATCTACGATCCCGAGATCAAGATCCCCGAGGGCATGTCGAGGGTCTACCCCAAGGATACCCACACCAAGATCGTGGGGTGGGTGGCCAAGATCATGGAGATGATGTTCCCGGCCCAAGAGAAGAACTGGAGCCTGGAGCCGTCACCATTCCCCAATATCTCCAAGGCGGATCTGGCCAACATAATTACGACCCTCGAACAGCAGCAACTACTGATTGCCGAGCAGTCGCAGCAGGAGCCGCAACCAGTCACGAGTGAGATGATCGAGCAGGCAGTCAAGGAGTTGGCCAAGCAACGCTCAGACCGCATGACTATGGAGTGTGAGGATCAGCTCTCTGATGAAGGCATCGACTATCCCGAGCTATGCAAAAAAGTCATCCGGCGCGGCGGCATCTATGGTTTTGGCGTCGTCGAGGGTCCGCAGGTCAAGACTCAGACCGAGCGCGTGTGGGAGCCGGACGAACAAGGGAACTTCGCGGCGGTGTCCAAGGAACTCAAGCGACCCTATTACAGCACCCTCAAGGCGTGGGATGTCTACCCTGACCTATCCGCACAAACGTGGGATACCCAGGAAGGTTTGTTTGTACGCAAGGCATACTCACGCCAAGGGCTGCGAGCACTCGCCAAACGCAGCGACTTCCTCAGCGATGAAATCAATGAGTACCTGCGAGAGCACACCAGTGGCAACTACAAGGCACGCGGCTTCGAGGCGGAGCTGAACAGCATCAAGCAGACTGACCAGACCACCGCCAGCACTGAAGTGCGCCAGTTCGAGGTCATTCGCTGGTACGGCTATATCTCAGCACAGGAGTTGGCTGATATCGGGGTGACTGTACCAGGTACGGCGCTCGGGAAGGATATTCTAGCCGACATCTGGCTATTGGGTGAGGTCGTCATCAAGGCTGACACCGCACCTTTTGGAGATAAAGTTTCCGACATGTTCCACGCCTTCATTCCTGAAGAGGATGAGGATGGCCCATTGACCGGTTCAGCCAAGGTGGAGACGTTACGTGACTCACAGATGAAAATCTGCGCTATCGACCGCGCTATCATGGACAACATGGCCGATAGCGCCAGCTCCATCAAGGAGGTCAACGACGACCTGCTGGATACCTCCCGCAACGTCGGCAAGATATCCGGCGGCATGACCATCCACCGTCACGGCGACGGCAACGAAGCCAACTATCCCGCCATCCGGATTTACGACATACCCAACCACACATCTGAGCTGTTAGCACTGCGCGATAACTTCGTGCGTGTGTTCGACACCGAGAGCCACCTCCAGTCGTGGACGATGGGTGACGCACAGCCTTTAGGCGAGGCGTTCCGTACCAGTAATAATATGTCCATGATGCGCGCTGGCGGGGATATGGTGACGAAAGATGACGTGCGCTCCTTTGACCGCTTTGTAAAGTCCTTCATAGGCAGTCTGGTTAAATGGAACATGGAGTTTAACGAGAAGGCGGACATCAAGGGTGATTTTCAAGTGATGCCTAAAGGCAACCTGTCACTGGTGGCTAAAGAGGTACGTGGCGCCGCCCTTGATCAGCTCAACGGCACACTCACCGACCGGGAACGCACTCAATTAGATGAGCGCGAGATGTTGCAGGATCGGCTGCTGTCCCGCGACCTGCCCTCTAAATACCTGTTGCCGAAGAAAGAGGCCGAAGCCAAGCTGGCGCAGTACGACCAGAACCAGGCACATGCAGCCCAGGTACAGCAAGGTTTGGATGAGAGCAAGACCCAGCTCCAGCTGGCCGCAGCACAGGAGAAAGCCGCCAAGGCGGAAGAGATCGCTCAGACCATCACTACTAAAGTACAGGACGGGCTTTCTAAGATCGCCCTGAATCTTGCCAACGCGAAAGGAGCCAAAGATGCCACCGCTCTACAGTCGATCCAGCTACTTCTCGACCAGATCACACCTAAAGGAAAGGGAGAAGGAGCTGCTGCAAAACCTGAAAGAAAAGCTGCCGCCAAGTAGTGTCGGCGAAGACCTGTTCGAGTACCTGGTAGTACGCATCGAACTGGAGCGCACCAGACTCAGTAAAGAACTTGACGCGGGGACGCAGGGACGCATCAAGGAGCTCAGTGAATTACTTGACATCTTTGCAGTACAAAAAAATTAAAAGTGAGTAGATATTTGACTTGACAATGTGTTAAAAATGTAGTTACTTGAAAACCAATATTGAAAGGAGCTTTTAACGTGAGCCTAAAAGCCGTAGGAACCGACACTGAGGCGTTGGCGGATGATCTCTTTAGCGCAGGGTTTGACGAGGGACTGAGTAACGAAACTACTCAGCCGGAGGGTGACGCCAAGACTGACCCCGAACCTGAACAAAAAACTGACCTCGAACCTGAACAAAAGACTGACCCCGAACCTGAACAAAAGACTGACCCCGAACCTGAACAAAATGCTGACCCCCCAATAGATATAAAGGCGCTAGTCGCCGAGGCGATAGCCGCTACGAAGGTAGAGCCCGCCAAGGTAGAGCCCGTCAAGGAAGAACCCGTTGCCGCTATAGTGCGGACACCGGAAGAGATCGCTGCCGAAGAACAGTATCGCAAGGACTGGCCGGAGCACGCAGCGAGAGAAGATCGATTGAAGAAAGAGCTGGAGGATGTCAAGACCCTGCTGACCACGACTGTAGAGGCACTCAAGGGCCAGATCGCACCAGTTATCGAGTCCACCAACCTCTCAGCGGAGGAGAAGCACTATAACACGATCTATACCGCACACGCCGACGCTGAAAAGATTTATCCGGATGTGGTCAAGTGGATCGAGACACAACCGAAGTTCTTGCAACCGCAATACACGAAGGTTCTGGCTGATGGCAGTGCCATTGAGATCGTAGAACTGTTCAGCACGTTTAAGACCGCGACCGGAGCGAGTATCCAGACATCGGACCCGACAAAGGCTGCGGAGGACGTAAAGAAGCAGGAGACTGCGGCACGATTGAAGCGTATGGAGGTTACAGACACGGTGCGCACGTCGGTAACGTCTGAAGATGACCCCGATGATTTTGACGCCGCCTTTGAAGCAGAAGCTAAAAAATTAAAGATTGCAGCATAAAATAAGGCTAGACCCCGTAGTTTCAGTGCTTTCAGCACCGACACCACGAAAAAACCGGTATCCTTAGGAGCCGAAACTTTGCCGGATAACTACCGGCCAGGAGGTACACCATGAACGTGTACGGAGACATCACCCCGCGTACAGCGGGAAAGGCAATGCCGGGATTTTTGATGCGAGCACTACCGTATCTTGTCCTGGAGAAGTATCTGGACCTGAAGCCCCTTCCCACCAACAGCACTAAAGTCGCCATCTTCCGGCGCTATGAGGCTCTGGAGAAGGCACTTACCCCGCTCGTCGAGGGCGTAACCCCTGTTGGCAAGAACATGAGGTACACCGACGTTCCCTGTACGCTCCAGCAGTTTGGTGATTTCGTACAGCTTAGCGACCAGATCACCGACTTCCACGAAGATCCTGTGCTCCAGGAGTACATCGGCATCACCGCCGAGCAGGCCGCTCAGACCCTCGAAACCCTGCGCTACAACATCCTCAAGGCTGGAACCAACGTGTTCTACGCTAACGGCGTTGCCGGGCGTACCGATGTCGTTGCCGCCATCTCACTCAACGATCAGCGCAAGGTGACTCGTGCCTTCAAACGGCAGAACGTAGGTTACATCACCCAGCAGACCGCCTCCACACCCAACTACGGCACAGTTAGTGTCCGGGCCGGATACATTGGCCTGATTCATCCTGACTGCGAGAATGCCGTCCGCGCTCTGGCAGGCTTCAAGGACGCTGTTGATTACGGCTCCAAGGTGCCGGTTGACGCCTTTGAGATCGGCTCGGTTGAGGATGTACGCTATATCCGATCCACCATCTTCGAGTCCTTTCCCGATGCAGGCGGAGCCAAAGGCTCGATGGTTTCCACTTCCGGTGTGTCCGCCAATGTGTACCCGATCCTCTACCTGGGCGCCCATGCCGCCGCTTCTGTACCGCTCAAAGGCAAAGGGGCCATCACCGCGCCTATCGTCCGCAACCCCGGCAACATCAGCGACTCCGACAAGCTTGGTCAGCGTGGTCATGTGGGCTGGAAAGCGTACTTCGGTGCGGTCATCTTGAACCAATTGTTCATGGCGAGACTCGAGTCGTGCGCTCCTGAGCTGTAAGTCTCAGGCAGCTTAGAAACCTGGCCCCTCAGTCACAAGCTGAGGGGCTTTTCCAGTAATAGCAGCACCCACTTTTACCCATCCCGTCATGAAACGGGGCCTTTAAGGAGGCAATCATGGACCGTGCAATTAATTTAGGTGACATCAACACCGCCGCCCTGCGCAACTTGCTGGGCAACCGCTGCTTTACCAAGGGGCTTCTGGCGGCTGGCAGCAACACCGCCAAGCTGAAGACCACCACCAACACTGTCGAATACTGCATCGACGGCATCCTCTACGAGAAGGCCGCCACCGACGACCTGTTCGTATTCACCACCGTAACTCCTCAGCCTGATCTGACGACCTGCTTCTACGCCATGTGCCTGGACAAAAACGGCGCCTCAGTTGTGGTCAATGGTACTCCGGTACTGACTGCCAAGGTGGCTGCCGGTACAGAGAAGGCCATGATCCCCGAGATCCCTGCTACCGCTTGTATGATCGGCGCAGTCAAGGTCGTTGCCTCCGGCGGAGCGTTCACCCCCGGCACTTCAGGCGTTGCCACTGCCGGCAACTTCACCGTTACGTTTTATAATCTCTCCTGCACTCCGATTGCAGGCCACCCATAAGGGGGCTGGACATGGACCGATCTATTAATCTCGGAGATATGGAAAGCACCGCCCTGCGGTCACTATTATCCATGCGGAGCTTCTCGAAGCCTGGTCTGGCGGTCAATGCGACCACCAATACCTATACCCTGACCATCGACTCGAAGCAGACCGACGACATCATCACCGTTTCGGTAGTCACGGAGGCTGGTACGGTGACGGATGATTATACTGTACTTGTAGGTGATGCCGATGACGACGCTGTGGCGACCGCCCTGGAGTTAGTAATCGAAGCCCTGGTCGGGGTTGCGTCATCTGTTGTCGGTTCGGTCATCACTATCACTCCAGCCACCACGACCGAGGCCATCACCGTGACTGCCACTGTGACCAAGGCTGTCGGCGACCCAACCACCACCGCGACCGTCGCCCAGACCATCATCGGGGCTAAGGGTGTCAAGACCGCCAACACCTTCCTGTTCGGCATCGACGGCCACTGCGGCCAGCAGACAACTCAGACCAACGTGGCGTTGGGTGGGTCAACCCTCCCGGCCTCTTCTTTCCGTTGGTATCTGGCCTCCATTGGTACTACCGGCGTTGTCACCATGACCCCCGGTACCGACAACGAGAACATGCTGCCTGCCATCCCGGCCAATCAGGCACCCATCGGAGCGCTCAAGATCGCCACCGGCGCAGCAGCGACATTCACCCCCGGCACTACCGGCCTGAACGCAACCGGCATCACCGACACCTACTATGACTTGAGCTGCGTACCCAAGGCAGGCTACCCGGCGTAACCAGCGTCTACTCAGTCCCGGCCCACTACTCGCAAGGTAGTGGGCTTTTGGGGTATCTAAGGTTTTGAAAGTGAGGCCAAAAATGTATATGTCCGAAATGCTCACAGTTGGCAAGGCAGCTAACGGCTTCATCGTTGAGGTCAGGGTCAAGTTTAAGAAAGAGGCCAAGAAGACTGACAAGATGACCTCCTGTTGCTGCGGCCCCTCCGAATATGCAGGCTCCTGCGAGAAGCAGTACCTCGCCAAGAACACCAAGGAGGTTGCCGAGCTGATCGAGGATCTCATGCCCTTGCTGTCCGAGGACTTCAAGGATGAGTCCGAGTTTGATAAAGCTTTTGAGGAAGCCACTAAAGATATGAAAGGGGGTAGTTAAATGGCGTTTAAAAAGAAAGTTGGGGGGGTGATAGAAGAAGTCACAACTCAAGAAGAGAAAGCGGTAGAAGAAGTCATAATGCAAGAAGAGGAAACGCCTCAATCCAAGAACCACCTCGTCACCCTCGACGGACGTAAAGGCCAGAACCTCTCCGGTTCGATCAACGGAGTCCTGTTCTCACTGCCTTGCGGCATCGAGATTGAGGTAGCTGAAGCAATGTATCAGGCTGTTAAAGCCCACATCATACACGAAAGGACTGCATAACAATGGAACCAACTCTTGATTTAGGTCTGGATGTCACCGCAGAAAAAGTACCCTTTACGGCCAACAAGTTCTACAAGGGTAAGCCTGAGTACGCACCACCCTTCTACACCATTAACATTGCCTATGTAGAGCATCTGCCTGAGTTCGAGGTGATTGGCGTCAACGGTGAGGTGCTCCAGATCCGTCGCGGTGAGGATGTACCCAACATCCCGCAGGCATTCATCAACGTACTCCAGAACGCCGTGGCCTCTCGGCAGGTAAAGCATGTCAACGCCGACGGGACAGAATACTTCACATGGCAGCCGTACCCGGCTATCCCCTACCAGAAAGTAGAGGGGCCGTACCAGACCCGCAAGTAAGGAGCCGACCGTGACCAGAACCGAGCTGCTTGAAGAACTCAGAGGCGTGGTGGACGACACCCGCTCCCCCTATGCCTGGTCAGACCTGCGCCTGATGGCGTGGCTATCCGAGGGGCAGGACAAGTTCTGCGAGCAGTCCGGTTTCTGGGCTGATAAAAACACCTTCAGCGTTGTTACGGTGCTTGGCCAGCAGGATTACGCCATCGACCCGCGCATCATCGCGGTACGCTCAATCTGGGACGGTGCGCGACAACTGATCGACGGTGTAGGCAAGACCTTCAGCGACGCTGATTTCGCCGATAACGCACCTCAGAGTCCGGTACATTACCGCACCGACCTAGAGACAGGATACGTCACGCTCATTGAGCCGGTACTGGCAGGGGTTACGCTCAACCTACGAGTGCATCGACGCAGCCTGGTAGCCCTGAATCACAAGGACGCCAACGGCGACTACGACACCGAGCCTGCCATCCCCGAGCAGTTTCGTCTATCTCTGGTGGAGTACTCCGCCTATAAGGCTTTTGGGGATCACGACCGCGAGTTGCAAGATCCGGTCAAGGCAGACGACCATCTCACAAATTTCAAAGGGTATGTCCGAGACGGCAAGACGGCCTACCGACGCCTGACCGGGGAATATACCGACGTAGTACCGAATTCGCTGTATGTAGTTTAAATGGGTCAGAGAGGCGCAGGGTTGATACCTGTAAGGCGTGAGAGGTTCTTGTTATGGTCGTCACATATAAGTTCATAGGTATGAATAACGTGGACGACCCTGCCGATGTAGGTCGTCCTGATAAGTCTGTCCGGGAGCTGGTCTATACCGAGGCCGTAGATCTGGTCAACGTGGATGCAGATAATGACGGCGGTATATCCCGCCGCGACCCTGCGATCACCGGCTTGACGTTCCAGCCTGTTACCGAGTTCATGGGAAGCCGTAATTATTGGGCGGTGCGCAATACCGTCTACTGCGACAAGGCCCTCAGCGACGAAGTGGATGCCCGCTTCAATACTATTATCTCGCTGGACGACACAATCACCATGATCCGCCGTGTCGATGGTGGCATGTACATAGGCACCACCGCCGAGCTACACTTCCTGTCCGGTACTGATCCGCAGGAGGGGGGCTTCAAGGATGAGTGGACACTACCTTATGGGGTTATCATAGGTACTGGTTGCCACGTAAAGGGCGAGCTGGTTCCTGTTGCCAAGCTGTCCGGCAACTGCTGCATCTTCGCCTCTCATCGCGGGGTGGTTGTAGGTGGCCCTGGCGGCAACATCGTCAACCTGTCGCAGAACAAGGTATCCTATGATTATGGCTATTATGGTCGGGCTATGGTCAGAGAGGAGAACGGTCTGGTGCATTACGTCTTTGACCCGGATGCCGGGACTCCTGCATATAATGCCTTTAACCTGCTGAATTTAGAAATAAACGAATAAAAGGAGTCCATCATGGCTAAACAGCTATCAGCGTTTGCAGCAAGTTTTCTCGAAGGGCGGGGATCGTGGGGCGAACTGCTCCAGAATGGCTTACTCATGTTTTACACAGGCAGTCAGCCGGCCACTGCTGACGCCGCCGCTACAGGCACTGCCTGTGTGCGCTTCTCCAAGGCTGCTGGGGCTGTGACCAAAGAAGTTCTGGCAACCACGATCATCGACTTCACCAGCACCACCGGTAACTGTACTGCTCTGACTATTGGTGGCCTGGACATCATCGGCGGGGCTGTCACCTACTCGTCACCCTCTGCATTGGCAACCGCTGTAGCCGCCGCCATCAACGCCCGACGCAATACTGTAATCTACTCTGCGCTCGCTAACGCCAATAGCGTCACCATCACCGCACCCAAGAACTCAGGCATCACCCTGAACGGTCTGACCGTCGCCGTGACCGTCGCCGCAGGTACTGTCGCTATCAACGCAGGGTCGTCTACCACGCTCGGCGGTGCCGGGGTTACTGTTGGGGTTGCAGCTGCCAACTGCCTCTCGGTCGTCTACCCTCCTGTGGATGGTGTCTGCATTAAGGAAGCTACTGTGTGGCAAGGTATTGCCGGTTCAGGCTCTGGCGCTGGATACATCGGGTTCACCAACGCCTTTACATCTGGTACGCAGACCGTAGGGTGGTTCAGATGGTACGGATCTATGGATGACCCTGAGCTGACCGGTACGCCGACGGCGGATAGCCAAAAGCAATATCTGCGCTACGACGGCACTATTGGTACAGACATCACCGCCACTGGTGGCACAGTTGTCAGCTTCGGCGCCACGCAGACCCAGAACAGCTTTACCCACAGCACTCCAGTCAACCAAGGTTAACTCATGGCTACGGTCGGAGATTTCATAGGCTCCGCAGCACCAGGGGCGTTAACAGCAGCCTTCGGGCGAGGCATCATGTTCGATGCCTCGCTGTCTGCGTCTCCGGGGGGTTTGTCCTACGACGCTATAGGTGAGTTTGAGCAGAGTGGTTTCCAGGCTGGTGCTGCACTTTCCGCTGAGGCGACTATTAGTGCCGGAGTGTTCGAGGCCACTTTGAGTGCAGTCTCCGGCCTATCAGCGCAGAATCTAGGTGGCGGCGGGTTTGGTGCATCCTTACGTGGGGCTGCTACTCTTAATGCTGAGCTGTTTGCCGGCATGTCCTTCGAGGCATCCCTGAGTGGGACCTCCACGCTTTCAGGAGCTACGCAACGCGGCCTGATCTTCGAGGCGGCACTGGCTGGCGTAAACACTCTGGAGGCGGCAACCGAAGCGCCTGGTGTGGATGGAGTAACTACGGCATGGGCAGTCAACTTGACTACTGGCGGGCACACCCGCTATGTCGGCGCCTTGGATGGCAGTACCCAAATAGATGCTTATTTTATAACAGGCGTAAGTGACTTATCCAAAGCACAACAAAAAACGGTGCCTGACCTCTACGCACAGGCGCGGATCAGGGGTACCATGCAGATCACCGTATTGGCCGACGAGCAGGAGCAGGTCGTGCTGCCTGAGATAGGAGATAATGGCAAAGACGGGATACATCGCCGGCGCTGTAAGGGTGCCAGAGGTTTGAAAGGCAACTCCTTCCAGTTCAAAGGGGCAAATATAGATGGTGCCGACTTCACCTTAAAACAGTTGGAGGTTGTGCCGGTAGCGTCTATGAGACGGGTTACGTAATGGCCATCAGACCCACAAGTGTTAAAGCGGCTGAGTATCTGTGGTTCGGGCAGAAATGCTTATCTTTGAGGTCTACAGGCAGCAAGGCTATTATTGATGGGCTGCATCTAATTATCTGCAAATACACCCCCAGTGATGCCGTCCTGATCGCAATCAGTAAAAAAGGCTTCCTAACGCACGCCCGCAACGGCGTACCAAGAGGCTTTCAATTCCCTAGCGCCAATCCAAATATATCCAATCAGTACGGCTTCGCTCACACCGGCAGAGGGTATACCGGCACACCACCGATTGACGATGGTGACGAAACAGCCGTATCTACAGGCAATCCCTTCCCGCTGATCGATGACGATACCAAGACCTGGCTATTCAGTAAAGAGTCTGACGCGTGGACGGCAGAAGGCCCACAAGAAATCGTCTACGGCAACGTGGACTGGAAAGGTCCGGCAACAGAATATCCGGACGACCGTAAAATCCTGACCTACCGTGGCAACCCGTCACGCTACTGGCCGGTCAATCAGTTTATCCTGATCCCTGGCCTGTCAAGAGTAGACCACACCATTGAATCGCTGACCGGTGACTACAGCTACACTACGGTCTTTTCTGAGTTCATCTACGAGGGGGGTTCGATAAGGGCCACCATGCCGACGCTCTATGCCCCCATGAATAGTGGCATTCAAAGGGCACAGGTTCTTGGGGCCGCCTATCGCGAGTCAGACGGTATGCTGATCTGTATCGTCAAGACTTGCTACCTGGAAATACCACCGTTCGATGGTCACCCTGGTCCTGGTTATTTTATAGAGGTGCTGTTGGAGAAGGCGGGCGATGTGGCTGAAGGCTGGACACGTATGCTGCGGATACCGTTTGCCACCAATATGCCTAACTGCAACTTCTTCTTTTCTGAAGACGGTACTAAGGCATGTTCAGTAGTCTTTGACCGTTTGTACCTGATAACGGTAGCAGGAGACACAGCCAGCTTTACAACCGAGTCACTGGGCGGCTTCACCAACACCACTGCGTCAACGTCAACAACCGTCAACGAATCAAATCCCGGCATACCTGATCCAGCACACGCGGGAGGAGAGCTGTCAGCGTTGTATCGTACCGGTGTAAATTCGGGTGATTGGCAGGAAAAGCACGACACCACACGGCAATACAGGTCAACCAAATCAGGAACAACTATTTTGGCCGCCGATTACAAAGGAAACAAACTGGTGAAGATGCAAGCAAAGCTTACCGGCAGTGAGACGTACGACCATAAACGGTTGTTCGGGTTCAAGTGGGGTTATACTGCCTTGCCTCCTGCGCTTCATATGTCTGATTACGACAGGACTCCGCACAGCCTAAGAATCTCTGCTGACCCATACCTTGATGGGAACTTGATCTTAGACCAGATTTGCGTAGAGTTTATGGGCGTCTGCAAGCCGGTCGTAAGTATCACCAGCGCCACACCAATACCGGGTGTAACGAATTGCCAAACATTCTCGGGACCAAGCACACTCAATACATCTGTCTGTGAGGGCATATCAAGCAGGGAGCTGACCGTCACAGCGATTGTGACAGATCGAGCTGGCGGGAGATCCATCCAGACCAGCAACACCTATACAGGGAGCATGATTCCGTCCGGCGGGGTTTGGAAAGCTATTAACAGTTACACCCACTCCGGATCTTGTTCAAATGTCTATGGCATTTACAATCTTGGCTATTCGGATATCAGTGGCTGCCAGATTGTTGAAAGCACCTACATACCTCCAGCAGGCGCCAAGACATACCGAGCCGGAGCGGTGGTTGTTACCTTCTACCCGAGCGGCAGCTGCACCGGATACGAGAGCGCTTCCGGCATGTGCACCACTGGTGACGATTCGGCAAAATATTGGGACTGGTATATTGATTACGAGTATTGGTGTTCCGATACGATAAGGGGGTGGTAGATGAGCTGTCTGGACGAGCATAACTCTAAAGTGGATTTCATAGCGAGCATGTCGAACAAGTACGACTATGTAGCATACAGGGATTTCTGCATAACGCGGGGTTATGAGGTGATGTCGTTTGCAGCGTACGCCCTGTTGATTGAACCACCAAGACCCCCATCCGAATCAACAGCCGTACTGTCCGCCCCAGACCCGACACTTACCAAGCGGGAGGTCATCATCAGCGTCCCCAGTGAACAGCCCTGCAACATCTGTGGCGGAGGTAAGGTGCTATGACAGAAGAAGATCGTATCCTGGCTGCCTGGTATTGCAACGAGTGCTACGGCAAATACTTTCTATCACCATTTAAGCACGGGGTAACGTCAGAAGTGACTGTCAGGGTGGTGCGTAACACAGATATAACGGTGTCGTTTGTAGTTGAAGACGGTGCAACCTATGTTGTGCCAACGCCAATCATAAAGCGCACTTATGCCAAAGACAGCCACTTCAAGTTCGAGTTTTTTGATCCTCACGGCACAGCCCCAAACGGCCCAGAGGATACAATCTATGTCAGTTACTGGGGGGATCTGGCAGGCGGGTGTTGGGGCGACAGAAAGCCTGGGGAGTATAGCGGCTCCTACTCGACTGCTTCAGCATTTGAGAACAGCCAGATATACTTTGCCGACCTGCGCAACAACATACTGGTGTATCAACACGAAACAGGGACATCAACCGCTTCAACATCAGGTGATTCGGCTATCGGCCCCATCCTGGCCTATGCCGAGTGGGACGGATCGGACATCTCCGGCTGCAAGGGTATCACGGCCAAGGATGCCATAAAGATGCCTTTAACCTTGTCTCCAACAATCACCAAGAAAGAGATTATAACCCTTGGCAATGTCGTGCCTTCACAGAAGGTTGTTACCGATCCAACCAGTTTTAATGTAGCCGCTTCCGACCACAGCGGCTATTCGGGAGGGGTGGCTTACGATACTTATAAGTGGGGTAATTACACTGCCATAGACCAGACACAACCTTTCAGTTGTTCCGAAGGCTACTATACTGAGCTGGCCTCACCAGAGAACCTGGAAGCGTATTTTAACTCCTGGGACAGGTTTGGTGGTGATACCTCGATGGACGATTACGACAGAACTGTTTGGGAAAGTTCTTTTAACGGGGCGGGGATTAATTATCTACCAGATGGTGCGCATTCGTACCCATCCTTTATAAATATAGACCCACTGCCTCACGGTAGCTGGGTTCTTGATGCTGAAGGAAACAGGTTCTATTCGATGATTACCGTCAACTTGAGAACTTTTAACGATCTGAACAGTTTGGACCCGCAGGAGGTAGCTGAATTAGAAGGAGCTGGCGTAGTGTTCTATCCAGTGGGGTTGTCATGATCAAGGCAATCTTAGGGGCGTACATTGTCACGTTGGTTGTAACTAAGGGGAGTATTCTCAATGCCTCAAGGCAATGGCTCATTGACCGCACGCCACGACTCCAGATGCCCGCGATGCGCGGGAGTGACCTACCTCCACACTATCTTGTTTGCCGCCTATGTCTTGGTGCTTTGGTTTCTCTAATTTTTTCCTTGTACTATGATTGTAACTGGCTTATTGTGTGGGCAACATCCTATTTTATGGCTACACAGGAGCGTTAGTCATGGCCGTTGATACCAACTCAATATGGACGCAGAATAACGTATCTTTCGCCGAACTCAAGAGCAACGCTCTGTCAGCACTAGGCAGGCTTGAATCGGCGGCGCTCAGTATCGCCTTCTCTTCCGCGATATATGACGCCCCAGGCGATGTGCGCGACCCAGCGGGATCGTACGAACTGATTGACTTGGGTGAGTTACCAACTGTATCCGAGGTTATGGATACAGTACGCGATATTACCCCTGGCGTTTTCCCTGATGCGCCTAAAACCTCCGACATCACTCAGTATAAACGCCACATCTGGGAGGCGGCACAGCTTGACTCCATCGAGGCTACCCTGATGGCGTATATCTCCAGTATGGGTGTACCCTCGAGGGCTTTTCAGGATTCTATCTTCGACGAAAACCGTGAGCGGCGCCTGCGGGTGCTGAATGACGAACTGGACCTGATCGCCGCCAAGACATCCGCTCGCGGGTTCAAGTACGCCGAGGTGCAAACCAACGCTGATATTTTGTCGCTGTTGGAGAAGGACCAGTTTGACAACGAGAACCTCAACCGCGAGATCACCAAACGTATTACCGAATGGGCCAAGGACAACCTGCATTTTGCCATCCAGCAAGGGGTTGCCGTTGAGACCGCGCACATGGACTTCGCTTATAAATACTCATCCATCTATCGTGAGATATACCAGACACAGCTCAACGGCGTATTGGAGAAGTTCAGGGTCGAAGTACAGCAGGAGTTGGCCAAGTTGGATGCAGTAGTTAAAATCACTAAGTCACGCGCTGATGTGATAACCTCCAACGCCGAGATCGCAGGCAAGGAAGACGCGCTCTGGCTGGAAAAGAGCAAGCTGGAGATTAACGAGGCATTGGACAAGTTCAAGATCAATGTCGATGATATCAAGAACCGAGGCTCCATTCAGGTCTCAGCAGCAGGACATCAGGCCGAGGTCGCCAGTAAGTTGGCTCAGTCTGTAGCGAATAGCGTAATCGGGGTTTCACCAAGATAGTAGGGGGGTGCATCATGGCTGGATATAGCGGAGCGAGAGTAAACTACGAACTGACGGCGCAGGACTTGGCAGGTATTAGACGTAACCCTACAGGTGTCTACCCTTCGGCTCCGGCAATGAACAGCAACGCTGGTCAGCAGATCCTGATGGGGCGGCAGGGGTTCGTACCCTCCTCACCTACGTCACTACCCACATATACCCCGCTCAAACTAGGGACTGTCGAAGCGCCAGTTAAGCCCGATGTACCGTGGACTGTCGCCGAAGGAGGTAATCAGGTACGATCCAATATCCTCCCAGCATTGGCTGATCGCACCAGTAAGTTCTTCGGGTTCTCAAGAAGTCCTGATATCGCTACGGCTGCCTCTGCACCACAAGGGGCCACATCAGGCTTTACACCTGTTACGACCCGCAGCATACCTAATGTCGCTCTTGACAACCCTAAGGTAGCTACCCCCATGACCTCCCAGCAAATGGTCGCCGCTACGCCGCTGCCCAAAGGCTTCGGAACACAACGACAGCAGGACGTAATACGCACCCTGCCTGTACCGGAAACGCCGGTTATGTCTCAGGCCGAGAACAACGCACTGACCGAGGGGCGCGAGGCGTTCGCACGAGGCGTCGAGGCTGACCGAGCCAAGGCATCCGGTTTTAAGGCCACTCAGGATCGCATCGCCCTGCTCAACGACGCTATCCGCGCCAATATGGGCAATCAGTTCGACGGCCCTGAGAAGATCGCCGCCGCACGCTCCGAGCTGGCATCCATCACCGGACAGCAGGACAAGGCGCTCAAGGCGTCTGAGATCGAGGCAGGCATTACCAGGGAGAATATCAAGGGCGGTTTCAGCTTGCAGGAGCAAGCACTCCGCAACGAGGGGGCGGTAGCGCAGGAGAATGTGCGGGGCGGCTTCAACGTCAAGAGCCGTGACCTCGACCCGTCGCAGGTTGAAGAGAACAAGGCAAGGGCGCTTCTGCTTACCAAGCAGGCCGAGGGTACACTGTCTAAGAAAGAGCAGTTAGAGTTGAACGCCTCCAACAAGCAGGCAGAGATCGCCCAGAACCAGAAGAAGATCGGTGCCGATGCGTATACCAAGACTCTGGCTGAGACCGGCGACCCGATCAAGGCTGCTGACGCTCAGATGGCGGTGGAGGCGGCACTATCTGGTGAGCAGTTCGTACCCGGCACTCAGGCGCAGAAAGGTACGTTTCGTTTTGGTTTCGGCAAGCCTGAGATCAAGGCCACACCTGGACGAGTGGTGAAGAAAGAAGCCGCACCTCCGGCGGGCTACACTGCTACAGGAGAAACCAAGGGCGGCAAACCAGTATATGTGGACACCAAGAGCAATAAATTTGTAGGGGCGTAATCTATGGAACTCACACCGCTGGTCGGCGAAGTTGATGCAGCACCCGCAGGATTCACGCCGCTTACCGGCGAGGTTGATCAGGCCGCTCCCGAACCCTCTGGCTTCTTGCGGCGAGCCGTTGCCGATCCTGCGCTTGGCGTACTCAAAGGTATTGTAGGTGTACCTGAAGCGGCTATCGGATTGGCGAATATATCTACAAGAGGTTATGCCGGTAAGGGTGCCGAAGCACTTGGATTCCAGCCTAAGAAAGCCAAAGAGATTATCAGTACCTGGCAGTCTCCGGAACTCCAGCAGGCGCAGCAAGAGGTGCGCGAAACCAAGGGGTTCATCCCGACCGTACAGGCAATGGTGGAGAACCCGTCTACAATACTAGACGCTGCCGCAGAGTCAGCCCCGTCGATGTTGGGTGGTGCGGGCATAGCCCGAGGGCTTCTTAAAGCCGCACCTAAAGCAGTAGGGGCTGTAGCCAGTCGTATCGCCGCAGGCACAGGTGTTAAGGTTGGGTCTGCTGCGGTTGCCGCCGGTGTTGGGGAAGGTGTGTTTGCCGCAGGGCAGTCCGCCGAGCAGGTCAGGCAGCAGACAGACGACGGCACGCTGAGTTTGAAACAGGCTATTCTCCCGATTGTATCCGGAGCGATTACCGGAGCCATCGGTGTGGCCGGTGGAGTTACCGCCAAGAAGTTCAACATCGGCGATGTAGATGTATTGCTCGCCGGTGGTAGTGGTGCGGCTGCAAATAAGAATCTCTTGCGGCGTATTGCTGAAGGTGCTTTCTCTGAAGGTATCCTAGAGGAACTGCCACAGTCCGCGCAGGAGCAGGTCGCTCAAAACCTGGCACTCAACAAGCCTTGGAACGAAGGTGTGGCCGAAGCCGCAGCAGCAGGTATGCTGGTCGGTGGATTGATGGGTGTCGGAGCCAACATCCGCCCTAAAGCTGATTCAGCCCCTGACCCTCTTGCTCAGATCAACGCCGCTTTACTGGAGGCGGTTAATCCAGATACAGATACCACGATCTCCGACGCTCTGGAAATCAACGCTCAGAATGATGCTGCCGCGACTGCCGCTGAACTGGCTCCGAGGGTTGTAGAGCAGGCGATTGAGGATGATAAGGCTCAAGAGGCGTTGGCCGAGGCCATAGCCGCAGTGACCGTTGATCGACTGGAGACACCGCAAGCAACGCCGATTACCGACGAGCAGATCGCGGAGCAGTTGGACTTACCCGGCTTATCCATACCTTTATCAACACCTGTGGATAACGCCATACTTAGCACTGACGAGGCGGGTGAACTCGACTACCTCACAAACCAGCCATACGATAGTCTGGCCGACGACGAAAAAACCAGACTGCTGGATCTGGACGAAAAAGCAACGCCTTTATCAACGCCTTTATCAACGCCGTTATCAACGCCTTTATCAACGCCTTTATCAACGCCTTTATCAACACCTTTATCAACACCTTTATCAACATCTTCATCAACACCTGTTGATAACTCCGTCCTCCCTGATAACGTCGCACCGACCGGCGAAGTCATGGACGAGAACCCTCTGGTGGAGTGGATGAACACCCTCGAACCTGGTGCGAGAACCAGGCTGGTCAAGAAGGCCGCCCTGATGGGTGACAAGGCCAATGACTATCTGACTAAGAAGTATTTGGATGCGAATAAGCCTGAATCTGTAACCCGAGAAGTTGTTCCTCCAAAGGAGAAAAAAATCGAGCCCGAGGTCGAACGCCACACTCCTCCGCCCGAGGGCCAGTACCGCCAACACGTTCTCTCCAAGGATGAGTCAGGCCGACCTGATATGATTGTCATCGAACGTCCGGACGGCAAGATTGGTTTCGTAACCGGCAAGGGTGAGGTCGTGGCCACTGCCAGTGCCGGGACTACCGGAATCTCAATCGATGCTGATCAAGGCATCCAGGAAGGCGAAGCCCAGACCTATCTAGACGCTTACCTGAAATCAGTAGCTGAAGGCCAGGTCGATCAGGGCATACCCCCTTCGGAGGGGTTCAAAAAGCTGGCTGACTCGCTGGGTGAGGAGATTAAGTTAAGCGCGAAAGGAGTAGGTGATGAGGCTACTACCACCTCAATACGTAGGGGCGACGGGCAGCGAAGAGACTCAGAGGCTACTAGGGGGTCTGGCGGTGACGTTCAAGGGGATTATATACGAGCCGCCTACGATTCATGGACTACCGCGCAACGACTGGTTTTCCTCAACAAGCACTACCGGACACCCGACGGGGAAGAGATCCCGCCAGGATCTTTTGAGGAATCTACGAACAGCGAACTCCGTGATCGACTTGCGAAGATCGCAGGGGTATTCGGACACAACATTGTGCTTATGGCTCCAAGAACTGATTTACGAGTTCCTTCAGGTTTCATCGCCAGCATCGACCCAGAAACTCTCTATATTCAAGAAGATAGCACGAACCACCCTCTAGCTATTCTCGGGCATGAACTCGTACACCAGATGGCTGCTGCCGAGCCTGCGCTTTTCGGGGAACTTAAACAGGCGTTTCTAGACATGCAGGATGATGCCGGGATGGCTAAGTATTTGGGCAAGTGGTTTAAAAAGGTCGATGATACTACGCCTGAAGAGTGGGTCGCTGATGTCTTTGGCAATAGCATGTCCAAACAGGGGTTCTGGGATGAGTTTACCAAGGCCGATCCATCACTGGCTGCCCGCGTGGCGCGGTTTATTCACGATCTTATCCGGAGCGTTAAGAGCAAGCTGTTCAGCGGGCGTGTGGTTGCCTCGGCACAGACCATCAAGGACTTCAAAGCTGTTGACAAGATCTCCGCTGACGTTGCTCGACGTTACGCTCAGAGGTTGAAGAAAGATGCTGTGGCAGGCGATGCGGTTGCGATCAAGGAGTTGTCAGCATGGGAGAACGAGAAAGGAGAAACGAATGGAAAAGACACAACTGCCGGAGAGTTCGCTCGTGCCGGGTTCAGAGCATACGCGCAGACTATCCAAGGACGAGATGCTGGCTCGCGCAGCAGAGTACCGACAAAGACCGGAGCAGCAGTTCCAAGAGATAGCGAACAAGATAGAGGCCTTGGCGGCGAAGGAGCCTTGACTTTCAAATCCCTCGCTTCCATGCCGACCAAGATCGATACCATCAAGGCGGTCAACGACTGGTTTAAGAACAGCAACATGCTCCAGACCGTGATAGACAAGACCATGCGCTTCATCATGCCGACCGACCGCACCATCGTCATGGCTGCCTCACAGCAGAACTACGCCTCGATCAAGACCCTGCTGCTGCGCTACAAGAACCAGAGACAGGAAAAGGCCGGGGAGATCCAGGCGGCGATGGGTGACGCGCAGCACGTCGTCAAGCTGATCGAGAAGGCATTTAAGACCAAGGACGAGATGACTGCTCTCTCCACTCTGGTGTTCAAGGCCACCGAGTATCAGCTCCACGCCGATGGCGCTGTCGGCGCCGATGGCTGGACTGAGGAATCATGGAAAGCCGCCAAGATGGACGAGGCCACCGGCAAGACGCTGGCCGCAGCGCAGGCCGAGCTGACCGCCATGTACCGCAGGGTGCTACCTACGCCTGAGAAGAAGACGGCCCACTCCGCCATGCTCAACCAGCTCTCCAAAGTGTATCTGAAAGGGCGCGAGGCAGCTCTGGCTCCGTGGCTCCAGGCTCACGGCAAGGCGGTATTCGAGCAAGCTGAGAAGTATAACGAGGACTACGCCAAGGCGGCGGACTGGAGCTTCAAGAACCGGAAGCCGCTGGTTGAGCCCAAGGCGTCCGATGAGGTCAAGAGTCTGGCATCCACCATCAAGCTGATCAACGAGCGCTACCCTACCCTCAGAGGCGACTACATGCCGTTGATGCGCTTCGGTGACTACATGGTGCGCACGGTAACGATGGACGAGAACGGTGAGACCGGCAAGCGTACCCGGACGGAGTTCTTCGACTCGCAGAAGGACGCCCTTGATTATGTTGACCGGATCAACGCCAACCCAACCAACGGCCTGCACGCCCAGATCGAGACGACCAAGAGCCTTGGCGAGCACGGTGTGGTCAACATCCCGGCTGTGATGATCGACAAGCTGAAGGCAGCGGCAGAAGAATCATTCCGCAAAGCGGCTGAAGAGAGACTGAAAAAAACCAACCCTAATGTAACCCCTGAAGAGGTAACTGCTTATGTTAAGGAAGATGCAAAGAATCACGCTGATGGTCTAGTACAACTCATCCAGGACGCTGAGGCGCTGCGCATCAACATGATGCCGCGAACATCCACCTCAGGCAACAAGCTGCACCGTAAGGGTGTCGAGGGCTACAGCGAGAACGTGCTCAAAGTCTTCGCATCCTATGTGCGCAACCACGCTAATGCTAACGCCGGTCTGATTCACGGCACCAAGATTGAGCAGACCTTCCGCGACATGGGCAACGAGATCAAGGCGTACACCTCGGAGAAGGGCTACGACCCCAAGGCCGCCATTGATATGGACACTCTTTACAAGCAACTCTATGAGAACGAGCGCACCAGCTCGCGCCAGAAGATCAACACTTTCGTGCAAGGCATGGGCAAAGCGTCGTTTATGTGGTATCTCTCTTCTCCATCAATCTGGGCGGTACAGTGGAGCCAGCCCTTCATAGTGACAATCCCCAAGATGGCAGCCAAGTTCGGCTACGCCACAGCGTTCAAGGCGTACACCCAGGCGGCCAAGCAGTACCTGCACGGCGATTTCTCTGATGAGAAGATCGACAAGTTCAACCGCGACAACAACTTCCTCGGAGACAATATTTACGACCTGATTATTCAGAGCCGCGAGGAAGTCGGGGCCAAGAAGGCTGCGCTGGAGCAACAGCTCAAGACGCTATTCAACGGCATTACAGACAAGAAAAATAAACGGTTGGTGATCCTCAAGGTGCTCTCCCTGCAAGGCCGCATCGACCTGTCCGCCTCACACTCCCTGCAAGACCTGGCAGCCGCCACCAACGCCGGCGACAAGCTAGTGGATAAACTCAGCAGCGGTGGCCAGAAGGTTATGGACAAGGCTGGCTTCTTCATGCAGCACTCCGAGACCGGCTCACGTCGGGCGGCAGCGGTAGCCTCGTTCGAGTTGGCCATGGAGAAGGAAGGCTTCGTCGGCGCCAACGACTACGCCTCCGACATCATCAACGACACCCTGTTCGACTTCGACTCAGGCAATCGCGGCAAGGCATGGCAGGGCAACACCGGCCACATCCTCGGGCAGTTCCAGTTCTTCCGGATGCACATGCTGGGCAAGTTGCTCCAGCTTGCCAAGGACTCCTGGAAGGGCCAGACCCCTGCGCAGCAGAAAGAAGCACGCAAAGAGGCCGCCTACATGCTAGGCACCTCCTTCGCTCTGGCCGGTGCTGGCGGGACACCTCTCGCTCTGGCCTTCGGTAATACCCTGTCAACGGCGCTGTTCCAGGCTATCGGCTATATGTTCGGCGATGACGATGAGCCGTGGGATGTCAAGCGCGACTTCGAGCTGGCGGTGCGCGAGGGGTTGGGTGAAACCGCTGGCAGTGTGGTGCTCAAGGGTCTGCCGGCGCTGATCGGTATGGACATCTCACAACGTATCGGTCTAGGCAACGTAGGTGATGTGGTGATGGGCGACCCGCCAGCCGGAGCAACCGGCACAGCCAAGGCCAACTGGTACGCAGGACGTATTCTCGGCCCTGCCTGGGGTATGGTCTCCGACACGATCAGGGCCAGTGACGCTCTGGCGGAAGGTGATATCGCCAAGGCTATCCAGTATTCATCCCCCAAGGTGCTGCGTGATTTCGTCAAGACCTACGAGATGGGTGAGCACGGCGTGCAGGGTGGTGGTAAGACGCTGCTCAAGGCTGAAGATGTCAACCCGTACTCCTACGCCCTGATGATGGTAGGCATAAACCCGCTGGATGTGTCTCTCGCCTCTGAAGAGAGTCGTTACCTGAAGAACCTGTCTACATCCCTGAGTTCCAGGCGTTCGAGCCTGATAAAAGGCCTGGCCAACGCTACAATGGACAGCGACCTGGAAAAGAAGGATGAGGCTGTCGAGGCCATTAACGCCTGGTCAGAAAAAAACCCAAGGCTGAGGATCACGGCGCAGGAGCTGTTGTCGGGCATCCGGAAGGTCAGGAAGCAGCGTGAGGGTACGCTGACGGAGAAAGAGAAGATGATCAAGGCGGAGTATGGTGCTGCGGGGTAGCGTAAAGAGTTGTGGTGGAGAAAGTTGTAGCGGAAATCTTGAATCCTTCTCTAAAAACTGAGAAGGCTTCTTCATATAAAAAACTCCCCAAGAGGTCAGGAGGGGCGACCTCTCAGGGTGAGGCAGGGCCTCAACTGGTTAAAGACTTGCTTATCTGTTCGCCGATCCAGCGCATAACCGGTACAGCCATTGAGTTTCCCAGAACTTTATATCTTGGTCCGTCTGGGGTCGGCTTGCCCTTTGGTTTTATATCGGTATACCCGACCGGGAAGCCTTGTAAAATTTCACATTCTTCGGGGGTAAGGCGTCGGACTTGCATTTTTGATTGGGCCATCTGAGTATTCCGGCCCGAAGCATTTGAGTTTGTACCTAGTGTACCTAAGATTGGGTTGGTAAAGATGTCTCCAGATGCGTTTTGTTGGAACGCCACAACATTCTCCCCGCCATTATTCCTGCCCTGCGCGAAAGCTATATCTGAGACACAAGGGTCTTGGGTTCCGTGAACTACGATAGGAGCCTCATGGTTGCAAGTCAGCGACGGCGGTTCGCCGTCGCTTCGGATCTCGGTATTGGCCTGACCGTGGGCCATGATTGTAACCAAGTTCTCATGCGAGTCCTGTTCTCTCGCTCTCAAAGTTCCTGAGCCTTCCTGCCAGTAACCGGCTCCGGTGGTGTGGTATCCTTCAAACTTCAACCCACCACCCCAAACTAAATGCTCACCTCTTGAACTTGGCACTCCTCCTTCGGATCTCGGTATTGGCCTGACCGTGGGCCATGATTGTAACCAAGTTCTCATGCGAGTCCTGTTCTCTCGCTCTCAAAGTTCCTGAGCCTTCCTGCCAGTAACCGGCTCCGGTGGTGTGGAAGCCTTCAAACTTCAACCCACCACCCCAAACTAAATGCTCACCTCTTGAACTTGGCACTCCTCCATCCCCACCGCTTCTAAGGCATCCTGCAACTGAGGTGGTGTGGAAGCCTTCAAGTGCAACTACCGGATCTTGCCCTCTGGTTTCTCCAGCTCTTTCTACACCCCTACCACTGCTTGTAAGGCTTGGTGCAACTGGGTGGGTAAGACTTTCCCCCGTTTTTCGGCGCGGCGGAGTATCCCGGCGCAGGCTCGTGCCGATAGATAGAATCTTGGATGGGCAGAGGTCTGGAGAATCTGCGCCAGATTGGGCATCGACGGCAAGGACAAAGACGCGTCTGCGCCGTTGTGGTACGCCGAAGTATTGAGCGTCGAGAGTGACCCACGCCACTCGCCTTCGTCCACCGATGACCAGACCGTTACCAGGCCATTTTCCTTTGTCAGTTTCAAGGGAGTCATCGAGTCCGGCAAGGCCGGAGATGAGGCAACCGAAGGCGTTATCTTTGGTATTAAGCACTCCTGGGACGTTCTCCCATAGGGTAAATCGAGGGTTGAACTGATTTGCGATATTGCAGAAGGTGAGAGTAAGGTTCCCCCGCTCGTCCTCCAAACTCCGTCTTGCACCAGCAACACTAAATGCCTGGCATGGGGTGCCACCCACAAGTAAATCAAGGCGTTCATTCAGTCTCCAGTCTTTGTGTTTCGTCATATCGCCGAAGTTCGATACATCAGGGTAGTGGTGCGCTAAGACCGCTGAAGGGAAAGGCTCTATCTCGGAGAACCCTAGCGGTTTCCACCCCAAGTGATGCCAAGCTGTGCTAGCACTCTCAATCCCGCTACATATAGATAGATAATTCAAAAGCCCTCCTCCATATAAGTCAGTATTGACTTCAACTCTTCTACTGTTGAATCTGATTTAATCCTGTTTACTTTATGTCAGATTGCAAGATATTTATGCGGATTGGGAGGTAGTTCATTTCTGCACCGGAGCTGCCCCATCGATAAAGCGGTAATTCACCCCAGACTCCAGAAACATGTCAGTCACGAAGTTCGATACATCAGGGTAGTGGTGCGCTAAGACCGCTGAAGGGAAAGGCTCTATCTCGGAGAACCCTAGCGGTTTCCACCCCAAGTGATGCCAAGCTGTTGTCGCCGCTTCGATACCTGAGCAGATTGAGAGATAGTTCATTTCTGCACCGGTGCTGCCCCATCGATAAAGCGGTAATTCACCTCAGACTCCAGAAACATGTCGGTCACGATGGCGAAGTCTTTTGAGTACTGCGGGTCCAACCAGTCAGGCTCGTAGCAGACTACTGAAGTAATCCCGGCCTGGATGATCGCCCGAGCGCAGTCGGCGCAGGGAAACCACGGCAGGTGCATGGTGCAGCCTCTTGTCGGGTGGCCGTTGGCTGCGGCGTTGTAGATCGCGTTGCGTTCAGCGTGCTCTGTCCAGAGGTACTTCTCCGGTCTTTCGTGCCTGTAATCAGGACTATCGGCAACACCGCGAGGAAATCCGTTCCAGCCGAGGCTCACCAGTACGTTTCTGCTGTCCACGATAACGGCGCCGCACTTCCGGCTTCTGTCCTTGCTCCATGTGGCCACCAGACTCGCCACGCTCATCCACCTAAGATCCCAGCTCATAGTCCCACCACCTTTCCCGTTTGTTTGAGATCCTTCACCAGCCCGAGGGTCCGGCGCCCCAACTCCACGCAGTCCAGGTCGATCTCCCACACCGGCTGCTGCGCTCCGCCGAAATACGTCCCGCCGCCGAGTACCTTTCTCCTATTTGAATCGATCAGCGCTCCGACCCGCTCCAGTTCATTCCTGAGCTTGGTATACGACCCGTAGTTTTTCTCCAGGAAGGTCTTGATCGCCTGGCGGGAGATGTACAGGCGCTTGGTGTCCTCGTTGATGCGGTAGACCAGCGGGGCGCGGGGTTCTCGGATAATGCCGACCAGTTCTTTAGGCATGTTGTGGGTCGTGACCAGCGCGCCGGCAGAGTGCTGATCGAGGAATTGACCCAACAGGTCGGTGTAGTTGGTGACTTGTTCACCTTTACTTCTCCGAGCGTTGATGATATGTTTCTTCACCCATGCGAGAATCGGTGCTACCGGGAAGTCGATCAGCCCCAGCTTAGATGCTATCAGTCCACCGTAGATCGCACAGCCGGCCACAGCCGACCAGAACCGCTCCTCGGGTTTGGCGTCGGTTGCCAAATCTAAAGACCTTACAATTAAATCTATCTTGTCTCTGTTGACATCCTGTTGACCCGTAATATAGTTGATATATATGGGGCCGACTAAGCCAAAATTCTGACGGAATGTGTGATAAACCTCAGTGGCCTGCTCTCTATCAAAACCTCTGACAGCGCGTGCATCGATCTCCATGATGCGGTTCATCTCGGCGGAGGCGTCGGTCTTCAAGGCGGAGAGCTTATCGGTCAGGGAGTGGTTGGATGAGGCGATGGCGATGGTGTTCCACGAGTTGATCAGTGAGCGCTCGTTGCCTGAGCGGCTAAGACGACCTTTGTCTCTACCCTGTGTGACCTTGTAAACCAGATCGCTCAACTCCTGCCCTTCGATGTTGCTGATCTCGTCCACATATAGCGGCAGCGACCCGTACAGCCCCAGGCGTTGCACCAGGAAGTTTTTGGTGTCATCTTTGAGCAGAATCAGTTTCTGCGAGTCGCCATAGACTGACATGATCCACTCGCCCATAAGCGTCTTGCCGATACCCGACTCCCCAATTAAGGCCACCATTGCTCCCGCAAACCCCGTGAACTTGATCAGCGGCGCTCCGAAGGCTCCCGCCAAAAATGCAAAGGCAAACGGCTCCATGCCAGGAAGGCCCAGATACTTGGTTGTCTTTTTCCATGCCTCGATATCTCCTTCCGGACGAAACGCCTTGCCTGCCTCCGGCACGTTCTTGGCGAAGCCGACCGTTATCGGCTCCTCGGTCTTCCTGAATACCTGCTCGCCCAGCACGAAGGTCTTGCCATCCTCACCCTCGTGCCAGCCCATCTGACTGTGTAGTTCGGCCAATTTGCGGCGTGCTCTCAGAGTCGCTAGCGAATGATCGACATAGTTTATCATCTGTTTCCTCGAATCTCCTCCAGTTGTCTGGACGTGGTTATCTGCGAACTGCATCAGCAGTTGCTTGGGGTCGTGCAGCAGCGAGGTGCGCACGCTGAAGTTATTGTATTCTGTATAGAGCGGCATCCGGTGCTTGATCGTGGCCGTCTCGAAGCCCTGGGTGGCCCTGGGTGAAGTCGTAGGCGATGGAGTCAATGTAGAGGTCGTAAGGATAGAAGCGGTGCCACTTGCCGTCGTCGTTCCAGAAGAGGCCGTCCTCGCCGCGACGGAAACCCTCAGGTGCCAGCGCCTCTTCTTCCGGGGTGGCTATGGATACAGGGTCGGGGCGTCCGAGCAGGATAGGAGACTTGACTGAGTTAGCGTGAGGGCAGGCGAGGCATCCGGATGGATTGTCAGCGGCAAACTTTGTACATGTTGTAGGGCCGTAGCCACCGAGTTCGAGCTGCCTGAGCTTCGCTTCCGTCGCTTGCGCATCATATTCACTGTGCCCTTGAGACCACGCATGAAGAATACCTCCGTCTAGTAGTTCACGTCCTTCTTTTGCTTCGGCGGT
>Ga0209728_1000458_pt1 | contig 33580 bp, 30 predicted proteins | sample RifGroD1_FD_183997 | JGI IMG/M metagenome (GOLD analysis project Ga0209728, IMG submission 183997) | Groundwater microbial communities from Rifle, Colorado, USA - Groundwater D1 (SPAdes) (version 2) | ecosystem: Environmental > Aquatic > Deep subsurface > Groundwater | place: Rifle, Colorado... | reverse complement strand
TTTTTGTTGATATTTACAGTTATCTTTCTCTGCACAAATAATTTGGATTGCTCCTGAAGGAGAATAGAAGAAGTTAGTTTATTTACTTTTGACATAAGGGATACCTCCGTTTTTTATTTTATTTTTTGTTTGTTTTTGTTTTAAAATAGAACATAAAAAAGAATATAGAATTTTATCTATATTCTTAAATATTAAAAATATTAAATTATCACATTATCAATCACTATCCATTTTAATCAATCCTAATTTAATTCCAGCAAATCTTACTCTTCCAACAATACTATCTTCATTATCTTTCTCTATAAATTGAAATTTATTATCATCTTTAAAAGACACTTTTATTAATTCATTAACATAATGTTTTGTATGTCTTCTGCAAATAATAACTATATCAGAACGTCCAATCATAAATTCTAATTTACTTACATTTTCTTCAAATGGATTAAACCATAATACATCTAATCCATGTTTTCTTAATCTGTCCATATATCTATTCTTATATTGTGAACCAATAATCAAAACTGTAAAATTACCAAAATTAACATATTCATCAGTATTTTTACGTTTATATTTATTAATGAATAATGAATTTTCCTCATACATATCGTAGTCAAAACTATAATTTTGAAATGCTTTAATTAAATTTGCTAATCCAAACTCTACAATTGATTTTGCAGGAATTCCATTTTTCATATACGGAACAGTATTAATAATAGGATAAGTTTTATAATTTGTACCAACAAAGAACCATCTATCATTAATAATTCTTAACCAACCAAACTCAATATTAACATTTTCTTCTATTTTCTGTTTTTCAGATTTATAATTATAACCTATACCAAATTTTATTTTATTAAAATATAACTTATACAAATTATAAATTTTTTCATATTCCATATAATTATTATCATTAAATCTTTCTACTAATTCATCTATTAAATCTTTTACAGTCAAAGACTCTTTATAATTTTCAGAAAGGTGTTTAAAATGTTGCAATTCAATACTCATATTATTAATAATTTCTTTGTGCTTCTGCAAATCTTTTGCTACACTAGAAGTATTAATATGCGTTAAGGCAGTTTTAAGTTTTTCATATTTTACACGTAATTCTTGATGTTCACATTTCATTATATAAAATGTACTTCTATAACTTTTATTATCTTCTAATAATTTCTTATATTTATCTTTATGAGGTAATTTATCTAGCACTTCTTCTTGAATTTTAACTAAAATATTTTCTTGCTCAGAAACTTTATTTCTCAATAATAATATTTCAGCATTCTCATCTAAAATATTCTTCTGTTTTAAATCATAGATTTCTTTTTTCAAAAGTGAGATGGTAGATTTATTGTCTTTTAATTCTTTATTTTTTAATGCTAATTCCTTTTGTAAACTATCAATCTGTTTATCTTTACTTTTTAAATCTTTCAAATATTTTTTATCATTATTAGTTTTATCTATATGTTTATCATCATTAATAACATTTACTAATTTTTCATGGATAATAAATTCTTGTAATTCCTTAGAATCTTTTACATTTTCAACTTTAGTCACATTTATGAATTTTTCAAGTAGTTGTTTCTTTTTATCTACTGTTTTATTTTTATCCTTTTCATAAGTATCTGCAAATTTAATTTTAGGATCTTCTGACATCATTTTAATATTCATCTTATCACCTCTGTAATATAATATAAATAACAAAGTATAAATAATATACAGTATATGTTTTATACTAAAGTATTATACTATAGATAAATGATAAAATAAAGAGTGAATATAGAACGAATATTGTCTAAATAAAGTGGAAGGAGGGAAGTGTTATAGAAAATTATATTAACAATTTGTTAAAGTATTTAATATTCAAGTAACATTTCTACCCTGGGATTCAATTTATCATACTGAAATGGTGCGAATGCTAACTTCAATCTTTCTCCATTGTCATCCACAAAAACTTTTGCATCAACAAATCCATCGTGAATTAATTTGGGAGAAAGTGCTAAATTATCATAATCTCTTCTCCTTTTATCTTTAAAATAAAATGTATATGTAATACATGAATTTTCTAAGTTAAGGTTATTTACTTTATAATATTCTGCTAACCAAATTGCAAACTCTTTATATTTCTTTTTTAAATTACTTTGTGCCATACGAATCATACCTATAAATGCATTCAAAGAAGGAGGGATGGGTTTGTCAATAGGTTTAACTTTACGTTTTGGATATTTACGAAAATAAAATTCATGATATTTATCTAAAACATCATTATCAATTACTATATTAACTTGATTGATACTAATCACTCCTTAAAATTATATTTACATTATAAATTATCAATATAATATATTAAATTGCCAATTATTATTGTGACAAATAAATTTAACTTCTTTACTATTTACAGTTACACCAATTTTTCTTTCTGTTTTTACTATTACACCATTAATGTCCCTTAAAACTAATTGTTTACCTTTATCTCCACCAGCAAAACCATATATCCAACAATCAATATTATTATATTTAACTTTGTCATTGAGATAATAACCATTTCTGTATTTAACATTTTTATTATTTCTTGTACCATGAATATTTTTATTTTTTCTACCTTTTCTTGGGATAGATTCATGTAAAGAACGCTTCTTTTTACGAAATTGTTTATAATAAAAATAATCATTAGTGTTTATTTTAATAATATCAATTCCAGTAATAGCAATAGCATCATTATAATGTGTTTTTTCTAATCCTAATTCTTTTCTTTTAGGTGTAGTCCAACTACCATATACAATATTTGCATCTAAATATTTTTGATATATTCTTTTGCGTATTATATTCATGAAAGTAGGTTCTTTATATTGTCTAACTTTCTTTTTCTCTTCCATCCATTTATAAAGAATATTACCTTTTTTATGATTTTCTGATGTATGACAATCTGTACAAACTGTTATTAAATTATTATGTCTATCTGTACCACCTTTGGATTTATAAATAATATGATGTGTATTTAATATTTTATCTTTATTTTTCTTACATACTTGACAAGTATAATTATCTCTAGCAAATACATAATACCTTACATCATAAAATCCATAAGTTTTACCTTGTTGATATTCTGTACTTTTAATATTTGGATTAATTAATTTTTGTACATCAAACTTGCCAACTTCAATATTTAATTTGGAATTAGGTAATAAATTACAAAATTTATCTATCCACATAAATGTTGCATCTAATTTACTTTGAACACTTGGAGGAAGCCAACCATTTCTTCGTTTACGATTTTTCCATCGTGCTTGACGGTATCTTGTCTTACGAGCACGTCTACTTTTTCTTAACATACTTCTTGAAGTTATATTTTTAGATATATTATCTCTTAATTCAATTTCACCTTTTACTAATACTTTATCTTTTGTAGTTATAGCAATTCCAATATATTTTGCACCAGTATCAATACCAATATTTATATCTTGTATTGTTTCACCAGTTGTATAAAGCAATTGAATTGTAAATGGATTATAATAAACTATTTTTGCTTTTTTATCTCTTAATAATTTTCTTGCTTTTTTATTACTACAAGGCATTAATGGTTTATCTCTTAAATTTATTACGAATACTCTCAAGTTTCGTATCTCCTTTCAGAGTTTGTTACCCTTCGGCAATGTTAGATATAGTTTAAGATATAATCTTCAATTTAGGTTGACTGTCTCGAACTTTCCAAAACTGTTTACAGAGCCTATACAGTTGCATAAGACTAGGGTATCATCTTATGGTGTAATATTATACCTAACGTAGTCAGTTAAGACTTAGCCTATTGCTTCGTTTACAAAATGTAAATAGTATTTCTACTAAAAGTTTGAAGCAAATCTCAGTTTTATCACAATAAAACTAAAAAATAAGGATTGAAACATATTAACGCATTTTTATTATGCATCTTTATGAATCAATCCTTATTTTGTTTAGAATTTAGTGTTATTGTAATTTTAAATTTAATTAACTAGATTTAGTTAAAATTATATTTATAATATGTATAAATATTCAATTATTTAGTTACATTATTCAGTTGTATATTACTGAATTAACCAACTAACAAACATTCGTTAGTTTGCTACTAACAGTCTGGATAATACCAATCTGGAGGCATACTATCAGTTAAATATACTCCTTCAAAACTTAATAAAAATGCTTGATCTTCTTCTGTAAACGGATAACCACTAACACATCTACCATCTAATTCATTTACATTCGCAGGTGGTAAATCCAAATTAACACCTGAAGGTAAGAGACCTAAACTTGCTATTGCTGTATAAATAGTTACATTTTCAAAAACTGCTATCATATTATTATCCCCCTTATATTCATAATTTGTTTTAAATAATTATAATTTATAGTTCTTTCTACATCTGTTAATGCACGATTATATATATTAATTTGTGCTATTTCTCCAGTTAAATAAGCAGATGATTTTCTTCTACCAATATTTAAAGTATTTGATGATTGAATAATTGCATCTGTGTATGGGAAAGGTGTGCCTGATAATATACCATTAATATAATATTTTATATTTTGTTTGTCATAGTAAAATCCAACATGTGTCCAAGTATTTACAGGAATAGAATCATTATTGCTTGCACCTCTTGCAACTCCGTTTACTACTCCAACTACTGATTTATTTGTACCATGCCAATAAATACCATACTGGACATCTGTTACAGTAGATAAATTTTTTGAAAGTAAATATCCACTGGCAATTGATGCCTTAAATACAAATTCAATATAAAAAGAACTTGAAATATTAATTGCTTCACTATTTGGTATCTCAATATAATCATCTACCCCATCAAATTTTAAACTATCTCCTATGAATACTGGATCTGTAGCATCCGCACCTGACATACTACCCAACATTCCATTATATCTATTCAAATTCATTCTAATCGTACCATCAAACCAATTACTAAATATTTCATCACATTGTTGGACAGTTGGTTCGTTTCCTGCACCGAAGAGGGAGGTTAGGTCTATTGCTAATACTTGCTGTACATAAAAAGTATCCCATCCAGTAGAGCGGTTATCAAATATAACTATAGAATTAGACGATAATGTAGCTGTAAAAACTATAGATAGTTTTTCATAATTATTACTCCCTGTGTGCAAAGACGAATAATTAGAACCTACAGATAAACGTATAATATTTGATATTGCTGTTTTGATACTTGATTTAACATAATATTTATTACCAATAACTGTAGGTATCGTTTTATATATTTGTCCATACTGTGCTGTAGCAAGTATTGATGCTGTATTATTAATAACGGAAAAAGATGCAGTAGATGCACTCCACCCACTAGTACTAGCAAAATTACCATTTGTCACAATATTCGTCACACTCATATTTTCTTGCTTCTGATTCCATAAAGTCTGCAAATCAGTTGTGCGTTGATATGTTGTTGCGGATGGGGAGAGTTCTAGTTGAGCACCCCAAACTAATAAATCTGCGGTACTACTTGTACCATAAGTACCTCTAAGAATTAATTGCAGTGAAGCATTAACAGATGCATAATTATTTACACTCACAAAAAATCTTTGCCATTCAGTTGTTACTGTTATAATTTTAAGTGTAGTGCTTTCTCCTTCACGAAGTGCTATTTGGTAACTATTAGCATCATTACTCTTTAAATAAATACTAATAGTAACCGTATGAGGATTAATCATCCCACTCAATATCTGATTCATATTTGATAAGTCTGATGTTGTATTTCCAGCACCTTTATTAAATTGTATCCTATCTGCTGTTTGAGTATTGTCAGGTGCAATACCATGATTTGCAGTAACTATAGGTGTTACTCCTGTCCCTGAAGCAGATTTAGTCCACACAGCATTACTAAAATCCTCACTCCACTTCAACAAATTTCTCTGTCTAATAGGAACATAATGAGCAACTAAACCATTTTGAATAAGTCTTTTTGGTTTTAAAGGAAGTGCCATATTAACACCTCCTAAACCTTACCAATAATATTAATAACTTTAGCGGAAGTTTGGTCTACAGGAGTGCCACTTGTTCCACTTCTAATTTTAATATATTGAAATGGAGATAATTTTAAAGCATTAACATCTAAAGAAATCATTTTATTTGCTATAACTACTACAGTAACTTCTAATCCAGAATCATCAATTATATCTTTATATGTTCCACCTGAGGTAGGTGCGCCTTGAAAAGTTATATTTGCAGTTGTCCAAGTAGAAGGAATATCTAATGCAAACATTTGGAATCCTGTTAAATTTATTTCATTAGTGAGAAAATAACCTGAAGCATTTTGGAATGTTGCTGTTATATTTGTATTTCTATTGACTATTTGTGTATTTAATGTACCTGCTAACAAAGCACGAACAGCTTCTAACTTTGCCTCTGTTGCTGGTGATTCTATAATTTTATTTAGAATTGATGCTAAGGTTGTTTGTGTTGCAAAATCCTTTGCTATAAGAGTATCTTGTTTTGCTTCTGTTGCTGGAGAAGTAATTATTTTTGCTAGAATTGATGCAAGTGTAGTTTGAGTAGCAAAATCTTTTGCTAATAAAGTAGTTAAAGAAGTCTCAATTCCGTCTACATGTCCTATCATAGTATCTTGTTTTGCTTCTGTAGAAGGGCTAGATATTAGTTTTGCTAAAATTAATGCTAATGTTGCTTCTGTTGATGCACCAGTAGGTAAAACAGACGAAACTACATCTACATCACCAATATTATTTATTCCAGGAGGTAAAGTAGGTAAAGTAATAATATCAACATTTCCTATATTGTTATCTCCTGCTGGAATAGTATTAATTGTAATATTATCAGTAATTTTCTTTATACCATCAGTAGTTTTTATATTAGTAACAATTGTAGATAAACTATCTAATTTATCTTCGATAGATTTTAATCTACCTAATTCTGTATTTGCTGTTGGAGTAGCAGATACTTCACCTGTTAAAGTTTTTATATCAGATAGATTAGTATTAGTAGTATCTAATTTTGTTTCTATTCCATCTACATGAGTGATTATAGTGTCCTGTTTAGCAGAAGTAGATGCTCCAGTTGGTAATGCAGAACTGAATATAGTGACAGAAGATAATGCGGTTACTATATCAGCAAGAGTTTTAGTATTAGCCATTGTAGTTAATTGAGTAACAATATCTGTTAATGTCTTATTGCCAGAACCCTCTAAATTAACAATTGATGTATTCACATCAGATAAAGTTTTATTTGCATATATAGTATTTAATATTGTATATAAATCATCAATTTTCTTTGTTGTGGTTAGTGCTGATTGTAAAGTTGAAATAGTTGTATTAATATCTTCTAATGTACTACTATTTTCACCTGTTTTTGTTAATGCATCTCTTAATGCTGATAATTGAATATCTAAATTAGGAGGATTAGCATTTGATATTACACTTACATTTGATAAAGCAGTAACTATATTTGCTAATGTTTTATTTCCACCTAAACCAAAATCAATATTTTTAATTGTCTCTAAATCATTAAATAAATCAGTTAATGTTTTGCTACTAGAACCTAAAATATCATTTTTATGAGTAGAGAGGGCAATGTCTAAATTACTAGGATTAACTGTTGATGTCACACTTACATTTGGAGTATTATTTACTGATACACCATTAGTTATAATGTTAGTTAATGAAGTTTCTACACCATCTACATGAGATATAATTGTATCTTGTTTAGCAGAAGTAGATGCTCCATTAGGTAATGCGGAAGTTAATACATCGACATTTCCTATATTATTATCACCAATAGGCAATGGGTCAACAATTTTTTTAATTCCAGATACCGTGTTAATATTAGTTAATAAAGTTTCAAGTCCGTCAGTATTTAGATTAATTTGTTCTGCGTTTAGTGATATGTTTAGTTGATCATCTGCTAGAGAGACGGGGAGGGGAGTATCAGGTATCCAACCTGTATATGAGAATATGTATGGTGTTTTTACTCCATCGACGAATAAGAATGCCTTATCCCCGATATCACTGACGGTAGGAAGGTCTTGTACTGTTTCAGGATAGTAGTGTTGAGTATGAGGAAATTGACCTGTGTTTTTTATTGACATTTTGATGTTCACCTTCTTTTTTGTTTTTGGTTTATTGTTAATTGTTAATTTTTTGATTAAAAATTATAATTTAACAAAAATAAAAACCCTTATAAATAAAGGGTTTGTGGGATCGGATATTGTGATGAAAGTTTGGTTTTGTTTGGTTTTTTGTTTAAAGAATATATGTATTTAATATTATTTTTTATAAAATAAAAAAATAGTCTATCAAATTAGACTACATATGTATTTTCTATATCTTTTTTAGCAATACGTCTTAATTCACCATAATTATATTTCTTTTCATATTCAGAACACATTATTTTACTATTATCAATATCAAAAATAATCCATGAGTGCCCTAAATTTAAATAGTCTTTAGCATATTGAATCATTTCAATAATTTTATTATCTAAAGGTAATAAATCATTTTTAGAAATTAATCTAATCATTTTCCAACCTTTGTTTTTAAAATAATAATATCTTCTCATTTCTTTCTTATCAAATTCTTCTTGTGTCATTTTACCAAAAACAACTCTTAAATCATGTCCTCCACCATCATATTCAATATATAATTTTTCTTCTGGAAATGCTATATCTAATGCTGATATTTTTATAGTAAAATTTAATTTACCACCTAATAAATTATGTATGTATATTTGTTGTTTACTTGTTGGTATATTGCCATTTTTACATAATGATGCAATGCTTTTTTCAAGAGATTTTAATTTTATTTCTTCAACTTGCATAGGATTATCACAACCAAATTTATCACGAAAAGTTTGTAAAATTTTATTTTTAATTTCTTCATTTTTACTTGGATTATCTGTACCATATTTTATTAAACATGTTTCAATACTTTTATTACGTATTTCCTCAACCTGAAATGGATAATTTACACCAAAATTATCATTATAATATTGATTAGACTTTTCTTTGCAATCGTCAGTTTGGAAATAAAATTCTTTTCCCCAATTAAATAAAGATGTTCCTATCTTTTTTTTGTTTAACATCTTCCATTTGAGAATTATGTTCAACACCATATTTATCTAAATTAGTTTGTTTCATTTTATCTTTAGATGACTGTAATTTTGCGACATTATCAACATTATATTTAATTAGATTACTTTCTTTAATTTTTTTACCTTTACATCCTTTACAGCAATCTTTATGTATTATACCATTTTTATTTTGAAGAATTATTTTATCATAAGTTTGAGAAAATTCTTTACCACAATAATCACATATTACTTGAACATAAATTTTTGCATTTTCTCTTAAATCAAGAACATCTATTTCAATTATTTCATTATATACCCAATTATATCCTTTTGGTTCTAAATATTTTTTGTTGTTTGGTCTACATTTTATTTTTACTGTCTGCGGTAATATTAACATATTAACTCCTCCTGTAGAATTTATTTGTCCTGAAATTATTATAATAGGGAAGGGGATTCAGGAATATCCCCTTTGTCATAAGTTGATCAGACTTATCTATCCCTAAACGTATTATACTATTATATTTACAATCTGTCAAGGTTTTATTTTTTAACTTCTTCAACTTTAGCAATTATATTTTTAACTTCTTTTGCTTCATCTTTAAAATCTACATCATCCCAAGATATTTTTTTATCTTGCGGAGAGAATAACATTTTAATATACCATAAATCAATTTCCTTTACATATTCAATATAATTACCATCTGTAAAGAAAAATCCTTTATTATCTTTGCCTATAGTATATGTTCTGTCCATATATATACCATCAGGAGGAGCAGCAGAGCATGTATAAATTAATTTTATTTCATTAAATTTTATCATATAATAATCCTCCTAACTTATACCTCTACATAATGCATCATATTACCAGCAGAATCTGGAAAAATGTCCCACTCGATAGAAAGTTTAGTAACATTATCTGCATCCATAGTTAAACTTACATTTGATTTGGGTTTAACATTGGGTAATTGATATTGAACATATGTATCAACTTGATTTGTCCCTCTTAAAGCAGCATCGGCATAAATAGTATATCCACCAGGGAAACTTACATTGTCTACTGTAAAAGTAGCATGAGTACCATCTAACAAATAATAAACGACAACTTTTCCTGCACTTGCAAATGTAGTTGCATTAAATGTTAATTCTGTATTATTTGCAATTGAATATTTATTTTCTGTAGTAGCTGGTGTTCCAACAGTTTGTTCTACTCCATGAGTATGAAGATCCGCATCTAAAATAAAGACGGACAAACTACCACTCTTTGGTGTAGCAGTTAATACTGCACCAGTACCACCAGCAGCAACGGATAATACTTCTCGTTTGGCAACAGACATAGTTTTACTAGTAATTGCAGTACCGAATAACAAAGCAATTACCTTTTTCTCATATATTTCCATCTCAGTCTTAAACGTACCTTCACGATTCTTATCCCATCTAATAGCTTTAACACTTTTATTATACGCATATATTTGTTCACTTGTGAAGTCAATTGAGGACGTCCGTGCGTAGTCAATATAAAGCAATGGCTTACTTGTTGCATTGGAAATAATTTGAAGATTTGCGGAATCTCGAATACCTTGTAACATAATATATTATCCCCTTTCGTTTTTAAAATTATAATTATAATCTATAATAATGAGACTAATCAATTATACTATTAACTAATCAATCTCAAAAATCTCAATACTCTTCCTTTGATTTATAATCAATTTTTATTAATTCAGTCCAATGTTTCCCTTCAATCAATTTGTTTTCACCACTAACCAAAAATATATCAAAACTATTTTCATAACTACTAATTCCTGTGATTGTCTTATAGCAATTTATAATTCTCCATATAGACCATTTCATTATTTCTTCAATGGGAATATAATATTTACCTCCAAACTCACAAATATTTAAAATATCTTCCATTTTTAATTCATTCTTTTTTGCGTTTCTTCTTCTTCCTTCTTGAAGTTTCTCCCATATATCTCTTTGTCTATCATTAGCAAAAACTTTTTTTTCTACCTTTACACGTTCTCTACCACAAACATTTAATATTATTTCTGCAAATTCATCAAAGTTATTTTTATTTAATTTACCTTCAAATCCTTCAAAAGAAATTCCATCTTCATCAAAATCAACAATTTCAGTTTTACAAAAAAATTCTAATGATACAAGTAAATAATGTAACATTTCTTTTGAACTAGATAATAAATCAAAATTTGTTAATCCTATTTTCTGCTCGTCTGTTAATTCTTCAGAAATATTATCAAGAGTTATATAATAGGGAAGAAGAAACTTTTCAAAATCATCAATTTCTGATTCTTTGTTCTTAGAATTATCTTTACAAATTAAAATTTCATCATAACTTGGTTGATGAATCATACAAATATCATAAAATTTAATAGGTTTTTGTGTTTTTAAATATATATTTAGATTATCCATAAAATCACCATCTACCAAAATCTAATATATCAAATGATATATAATGTCCTAAATAATTTTCATTAACTGACATATCACCACGTTCATAAAATTCAAATTTGCCAATTCCTATACTTGAAAAAAGATTATCTAATTCATCACAAATAAAATCATATCTAATGCCATAATTTGTTTTTTCCCAAGTATTAGGAATTACAACATAAAAATAAACTAATCCATTTTGATAATTATAACTATGTTTTTTAAATTTACCAAAAGCAGATGTTATATAAGGCATATCTTTATTAGTTTTAGCAGTAATATTCTTTGTTAACATTATTTGTTTTCTTATTAATAAGTCTGGATCGTTCAAAATAATTTCTTGTTCTTGTGTAGGAGTAGTATTTAAAAAATCTTCATCTTCAATTATTAAAGATTTTATTATGTTTTGATTACTAGTTATTTTTGCTAATATCTGATTTTTAATTTCAGTTAATGATTGACCTGCTTTTTGCAATTATTAAACCTCCTAAAAACAATCAAAACAAATTAATCAACTTAATTTCCCTTTCTACATAAACACTATTATCACTAGTCAACGAACATTTAATAACTACATATTTATTAGCAATATTACCAATATTACCAGCAGTAACTACACAAATCCTATCATTCGCATCATCCACAAAAATACTTGCATATAAATTACTACTTCCATCCAAATTTCTAATTTCCCAAATAAACTCTCTAGTTAAATCCTCAACGCCATTCTTCATTGCATGTGCTTCTAATGTAATACTCCTACTTATTTTTAATGTTTCATCAAGTGGTGTAATCACAATATTATAATCATCAACTTCTGAAATATCCCCATGAATAGTAATAGTGTCACTAACTCCACTATAAGTAGCAGTAATTATTACATCACCTGTTCCTTTACAAGTTATTAATCCAGTTGAAGATACTGTGGCAATATTAATATTAGAAGAAGAGTAAGTAATAATAGGATTATCAACAATTACATCATTATCTTTACATTGAATGTTTAATTGTAATGTGGCATTATTGAATAGTAGACTTGCGGAAGTGCCATTTAATATGTAGATTTCTCTAACTATTTGATGAGAGTAATAGTTAGCAATACTTAAATCTAAATTATCATCTGAATTTATTTGATCATCTTTAATTCTAATATTTAATAATCCTTGATTACTTATATTGTCTATACCAATAATAGAATAAGCATTATCATTTAATATAAATCTTGTGTTTAAATCTATATTACTAGAATCTGTATTATTACTACAAATTAAAATATGTTCATCAGCAGGTAGAAACATAAATTTGTCATTATCAAGTTTTATATTGCTGTTTTGTATGATGCAAGGAATATTGTGTAAGATGTGGGTTTGGTTGTAGAATTTTAGTGTGTTGTTGCATTTCACCATACCAGCACTTTTATATGCCTGTAAATCATCAACATTACCTGTTATTAACCAGTCAAATCCTTCATACTCAACTAATGAACCAGTATTAATACTAATTTCCATAGGAACATGTAATTCTTTATCATATTTTGCTTGATTTAATGGATTAGAAAAATATTGAACTAATGCTCTACATTCAATTCCATCAACAATTACATCTGCACCTTCAGCACTATAATTTCTTCTTATGTCAAAATTTTCTTTCACATTAGATATAGTTTCTTCTGCTGAATAAAATTGGGAAGAGATATTATCTGTGTTTAACCATTCTTGTCTTGTATTCATAAGTCACAACCTCTTATAAATTATATTAATAAAGAGTAAAGATTTTATTTACTTTACTCTTTATTAACTATTAATTATTAAAATGGTACTTTCGACAATCCCTCAATTCTTAATGCAGAAGTATCTACATTTGCTTTATAATATAATTTACCAAAAGGAACAGGGATATTTGTTCTTTGTTCTCCTGGTTTAAAAACCATTAAATTACCACCAGCACTTGCACTCGCTATATCGAACGAAAGTGTAATTGTGTTAATTGAATCATTAACAATAAGATTAATAAATGCCATATTTAATTCTACATTTTGCTCTTGAATGTTCGCCACCAAGGATCTTCCTATGAAGCTAGTTGCCATAATAAATTCCTCCTTTTAATTATTTAAATTATTATTATATTTTGATAAGATTCAATTCTTTTTCAAGAATCTCTTCAATTCTATCAAAATCCCAATACCAAATTTCTAATAGAATTATATTGTTAATTTGTGCGTATTCTCTTTTACGTTTGTCATGCTCTTGTTGTATTTTAAATTCTTCTTCAGTTTGATTTTTAGCTGTACCATCATGAAATTCTCCTTGATACTCAATTAATAAATTTAATTTTGGTATGTAAAAATCATATGATAATAATCCATTGCCAACACCTAATAATCTATCGTATTTCATTTGATGTATGTAGTAATCTTTATTATAATTGTCATCTAATAATTCAAATTCTTTTTGATCTATTTTTATAAAACCTTTACTAATAAAATCATTACTTATTCTTTCTTCACCCTTAGAATATTGACATTCTGGACAGCGAAAATCACGTTTATTAGAATTACCTATGTCTCTATAAAAATCTTCATGTTTACCATCTGGACATTTCCACCAAACCCATTTACTACCAAAAGGTGCATACTCAAAAGGTGATTTATCATTTTTATCTGACCATAATTCTAAAACTTCTGGATATAATGTTCCAAGTGAATCTAGTAAATGTATTTTTTGATTAACACAATAGGAACATCTATGATTTTGTCCTGTAAACGAATTACATTTAATAATATAACTTTCATGATAATCTTTCTCTTGACAATAAATATAAATATTGTCATAACTATTTCCATAACTTATATCCCAAGGATTAATGCCTAACTCATCATTCTTTTCATAATCCCAATACTTCTCAAGAAAATCTCCACCTAAATTATCTATTCCCCATTGGGCGAAAGAGTTACATTTATTACATTTTATTAAACTATTTTTACTTGTAAATGCACTAATATTTTTAAATTCACTTTCATGCAATCCTCTTGGACATTTAAAATAAAAACTTTTCATTGTATGAGATAATATTTTATTCGGTTTACAATCATTTAATTCATAATCCCATCTATCTAGTACATCTTGCCTATCATTCTCGATACACCATTGTTTAAACGATTTACCATTTTTTAATTTTGTTTTTCTGGTATTCTCTTTACCATATAATTTTATAGCACATTTATGACAATAATATTTCCCATCTTCTTTAACATGTGTTTTATAAACATTTAATTTCATATCTTTAATTATTTTATTGCATTCTTCATTATCACATTGCACATCTACCAATACATTATTTTTATTTAAATCTTTAACTTTAACTATTATTTTAGTACCTTGTATATATTGCATTCTACCACTTGCATTTTTCCTTCTGGGAATTTCATAACCTAAATTTTCAAGATATTTAACATTATTGCCATTTAATGAAATTTCAACTTCTTTAGTTAATAGCGTTCTAATCATTCTCCTTCCTATATAAGAGATACAAATGGGAAAAGACATATGTATAGGCATATATCTTTTAATTACAATATTTAAGTTTGCAACCTCAAATATTAACCATTATAATAATTATATTATGCTTTTGTTGCACTTACTACAGATTGATTCATTGCATAAATTACATATAAACTTGATCTTCCTAATGTACCTGTTGCTCCTGTCGTTACTATAGTAGCAGTAATAGTAGAACTAGAAGTATATTTCTTAAATAATCCTTTATATGCACCAGTACCAGTATCTTCACCTTTAGATGAAATACCTCCAGCACCATTTACATCTGCCACTGGAGCAGTTTTTACATCAACTGCAGAAATATAACCATCTGCATCATCTGCATCACCTACATTTAATGTAGCAGTTCCACTGTTATTCCATACCACAGCATTTTTAAAAATAACATCTAATACAATGGAATTAGCAGGAATGGTTACTGTTGCTGTATATGTGCCAGCAACAGCTGTTTCTGTAAAACTTCTTGATTCAATTAATTGAATCCCAGCAGAATTAGGTATATTATCTAATTTTTTTAATTCTACTTCAGATACTTTTTCAAATTTAAAACTATCCATACTTAATACCTCCTTTTGTTTTATTTATTATTTATATCACTTCTATTATCTTTGATTATTACACATTCTGAGATAGTAGAAGGAAGTCTTCTAACATAATTGCTCGTATCAAGAATTGATTTTCTTAATTGCTGATAATTATTTAAATCTATAGAAAAAGATTCTTCAATTAATTTCATTATTAATAAAATTCTTTTATATTCTTTCTCTGCCCAATATTCTAAATCCATTTCACCTAAACTATTCTTTATTATTATTTTATATTTATTCATTATACTACCTCGATTTTTACATTTCGTAAAATACCAAAATCATATGGTCTGATAAATTGAGATGTTATTATATTATTATTATCTATATCAAATTTAATATAATGATGATTATTAGAAAGGTATTGTTTAGAATAATCTAACATTTCAATAAGTTTTTCATCAGACGGTATTTTATCATTAGAAGATATAATACGAATTGATTTCCATCCGTTACGCATAAAATAATAATTTCTCTTAACTTCTTTTTTATTAAATTCTTCTAATGTTAAATTACCATGTATAACACTTAGATAATGTCCTGACCCATCATATTCTACATAAATCATTTCTTCTGGAAATGCGATATCTAATGATGAAGAATTAACAGGATAATTTAATTTACCACCATATAAATTATTTATATAGTTTTGTTGGGCAGAACAAGGAGCAGTATTATTTTTATAAAGTGTTATCCTTCTTTTAACTTCAGCACATTCTTTGCATCTTTGTCCAGCTTTAAAATTATTAAGACTAATATAATCTTTTCTTCCGCATTCACAAATATAATGCAATAAATCACTATTTTTATGATAAGTAGTTGATAATAATAAACAATTATTATTTTTAAAAGTATCATAAACGTCTTTATAATCACATCTTTTTGAATCACTTCTAATTTTAATACCACATTCATTACATTGACGTTTATTTTGAGATGAAAACTTTGCAAAATTTGTTTTAAATTCATTACCACACGTGCATTTAATAATCAATTCTTTATCATTGCCATAATAATTTAAACTAATTAATTCACAGCCACTTTTACTTTCAATTTCTATAAAATGTTTTACATATTCATAATTAAGAAGTTGATTTTTAGATCTAAGTATTTTTGCACATTCTGGGCATCTATTGCCATTTTTAAAAGAACCAAAAGACATTGGGAAAATATGACAATTTGGACATTTTATTAAAAGTTTTTTCTTAACATTCTCATAGGTATTAGATAATAATAAATAATTATAACTTTCAATATAATCTTTAATATACTCATAAGATAATTTATATTTTCCTGCACAAATACCACATCTTCTTCCTATTTTAAAATTATCAAAACTTATTTGACAATTGTGACCATTATTACATATCATATTTAATTTTATTTTACCATTTATATATTCTGTTGAAAGTAATTTATATCCACTATTACTTTCAAATTCAATATAATTTTTTACATACTCATATGTTAGTTTACGCATTTTACCTCCTTATCAACCTAAATACTATATATTACACCTAATTTTCATAAGAATAAAATTCTTGCCTAAACAAAAAAATCTCTTCTTCAAGTAGTTTTATTGATTCATTTAAAACCTTATATTCTGCAACTTTATCAATTAGTTTATTAAAGTCTTTAGTTCCCAAATATGTTTTAGTATAATCTAATTCTGATTTTCTTTGTCTTTTTTGTTCTAATAACATATTTAAAGCAATTAATTCAAGTGCATCTTGTTCTATAATACCAGTAAATTCTCCGTCATAAGTTCTATTAGCAACAATAAAAACATTTGTATCATCAATATCATTAATTTGAACATTAATTATATCAATATTTAATTTACTAATTTTAATTCTAGGATTAGTAATATATGAAACATCAAAAGTCCAATCATTTTGTATTGCTAATTTTATTTTATTAATAATATCTTCTTTTGTATCTGTAGTTAATAAAGCAATAGTATATGTATTAGAGTTTATTACTATTTCAATATCTCCATCAAATTCTACCTGACTATAAACAGTTATAACCATGTTATCTTCATAAATATTATAAGATAAATCATATGGTACTGTTTTTTTGCTTTTTGAAATACCTGTTTTAAGAAATTGAAATACTTGATCTTCTTTATATAAATAACTTCTACCTGCTTTTATAAAGAATGTATCGTATGCTTCTAATAGGGGAGTAGGCATATTTTATTCACTCCCTTTAATCATCATTTTTATTATCATTTTTGAATGGTAGTTTTGTGTACTCTGACAAGAATTGAATTTTGTCGTAGTCATTTATTTTATTTTTTTTAGCATAATTAACTATTTTAGATTTTTCTTGATTAGTAATGATATTTTCAATTACGTGTTTTTTAAATGTAGCAAATGTTTTATATTCAAATATTTCTTTACACTTTTCATCATTTAATATTAATTGAGTTCTTTTTTCTTCTTTATTATCAAAGCCAAGATGTTCTCTCATTTCTGGATTCTCAATTATTACCCTCGCATGATCACCGTTGCCTGAGCCGATAAAGAAAGGATTGTTATTTTGCACTTGTGTTTCAATCTCCATATTTGGTATATATACTGTTTGATTTGCTTTGATGAATTCATCTCCATCCATAGAATACCTTTCCCATGAGATATTCCAATCACAAAGATTTTTAACCTTTGATCTACTATTCATATCAATAGCCATAAATTTTACCCTCCATTTAACCTTTTTTTATTTTTGGTTTGTTTTATTTGTTTTGTTGTTTAATTGATAGCACATAAACGTAAATAAAAAAGAAGCATATTAGATTGCTTCTTTTAAGTCTGTTAATTTAATTTTTCTTAGTTCACCAAAATCATAATTAAATTCACCTTGCGAATTGATTATTTTATTGTTATCAATATCAAATTTTATATAATGATGATTTTTTAAATATGTACGTGCGTAAGATAATATTTCTAGTATTGTTTGGTCTGAGGGAAGATTGTCGATTTTGCTTATGATCCGAATTTCTTTCCATCCAGAACGCAATAAACCATATGTACGATTTCTTTCTCTTTTAACAAAATCATCTTTAGTCATAGTACCAAAAATAATATTATTCTCATGACCACCACCATCATACTCTAAATAAATCATTTCTTCTGGAAATGCAATATCAAGTGATAGATTCCTTAATGGATAATTTAATTCTCCACCAATCAATTGATTAATGTATATTTGTTGCCTTGAGCGTGGTGCTGTTCCATTTTTATAAAGTGTTTGTCTTTGCTTTGCTAATATTTCTTTATTTTGAGCAGGATATTCAACACCATTATTTTTAAGATTAGTATTTTTAACTCTTTCTCTTAAACATTTTCTACATCTTCCACCATTTTTAAATTTAGCTAAAGTAATACGTGCTTTATCATTTCCACAAGAACATTTATATCTTAATTTATTATCCTCTTGTATAGAATAATATTCTTGCTCTGTTGTTAATAATTCACAATTTTCATTTTTAAATATATTGCATACTTCAATATAAGGTATTTTAGTTAATTTAATAAAATTAATAAATGTACATTCGTCACATTTATTTTTTGCACCTATTTCTCTATTAAAAACAGAGAAGGATGTTTCAAATGGATTACCACAATTACATTCAATATTCAAAATAGAATTAACATTATTATAATTATCTATTGTAGTTATTAATTTACAACCTTTAGATTCTATTATGTATTTTACTTCTTCATATGGTTTACTTAATTTTATTCCTCTTGCTTTATTTCCACATTCATCACATTGTCTTTTCTTTGACTGTTCACTTTTAAATTGATGAAATGTTGTTTGGAAATAGTTACCACATTTACATTTAATATCAACATCTATATGTGTGTTTACATATTCATCTTCAGTTGTTATTAACTCACAATCACTTTTACTTTCAATTTCTATATAATGTTTAATTTCTTCATAAGGAGTTTTTGATTTTTCACCTGATAATTTATTACTACAATCATTACATGTTCTTTGATTGGCACTATAAAATTTATTCCAATTCTTTTTAAATGGATTGCCACAACTACATTCTAACTCTAATAATTTATGAGCATCAATATATTCAGTAGATATTAGTTTGCAATTTGATTTTGATTCAACTTCTATAAAATATTTAATATATTCTATAGTTGGTCTTTCTAATCCCGAACATTTATTACATTGCTTTTTTGAATACTTAAAAGCATCATATGACTTAATAAAATCTTTGCCACATTTACATTTTAAATTTAAATTAACATGAGAATTATTTTTGCTTTGTATAATCTTTTCTTGATTAAATTCTTCTTCTGTAGTAGAAAGTTTGCAACCATTACCAGTAATTTTATCATCAATATAATTTTTAATACCTTCATATGTAAGTTTTTTACCTATACTCATTTATTACCTCCGTAGTAATTTATTTTCCGAAATTATATAATTAAAAATAGGGAAGGAGTATCGGAATTACTCTTTTCAATAAAGTTCATGACTTCTTTATCTATCCCTATATGTATTATACAATTATATTTCTAATCTGTCAAGATGTTATTTAAATTATTCTGCTAAAGAAGAATCGTATATATATCCAATTGTTGGAACGTACTCTGGAATTACATAATTTGAAAATTCCCAATCGTACCTGGTAATTTCTGCTCTCAAATTAATGTCTGTGCTAGTCATCGAGGTAAGCCCCCCACGTAGACAAATTTGAAGGGGGTTCATAGCACCTTGAGGTAAGAACCACAAATCAGTAGTAGGTAATTGTGGAGCATAGAAATCACCAGCAGTATTGAGATTAATCATATTATAACTATTAGGCATTTCTACTACAATGCTTCCTTTGTAGTTTTTGATAAGACCAGTTTTCATAACTTCTTCCATTACAAAGTCAGGAAATCTAAATTCTGTACCAGCAGCTACAACACCAAAATTAGCATATTCACCTAATTTGCTAACTGCACTATAATCACCTAAAATAGTTACAGAAGTGCCAAAACGTCTAGCTTTCTTTCTTACATCTTCAACATTAGTTTTTGTAATTCCCTCTGCATAGTTTTTCAAAGTAGTAGCAGCAGTGATACCTGCTCTTAAGGCATTAATATGAGAAAGTACCATTTGATTAGTCATATCTGTCATAACTTGTTCATTCGCATATGCAAACCCATCTGTTGCACCAGAAGCTAATTCTCTTACATCAAAAATTAAACCGCCAGTAGTAGTTTTTGTATCCATAGTACCAGTTCTTTTCTTAACAGTAGGGAATACAAACGAACCAGAACTTGCCTGTATTCTTGATTTTTCCCCTTGCAATTGATACACTTCGTAGCGCATTTCCTCATTATATCCAACTTTTACAACATTTCCCATAGCATTATTAATAGCCAATCTCTTCTCTAAAGGTTGTTGAATAGTAACAGTTCTAATTGCATTTAACTCTGCTTTTGCTTGAGTGTTACCATCTTCAGCAGCACTAGCCAATAACTTAATCTTGTCCATTACTGTATCAACTTTTTTACCATACTTACTAACATCTTTACCATATACAATATTAGTAAAAATCTCCACATCTTCATTGGGACGAGAAGCAGATAATTTATTTTTTACAATTTTATTAATTTCAATCTGTTCTGCATTCTCACTTAAATTCTTAAAATCAATTCCTAAACTCATATTGAATTCCTCCTATTTTAGTTTTATAATATAATTATTTTATTATTGTTTGTTATTATTGTTTATTACTTTTTTAAAATTAGATATTATCGTTTGCCATTACTTCAACAACATAACCACCAGGAACAGTTCCACCACCAGCATCAATAGTGAAAGCGCCAAAAGTAGTTTTCCTAATTACTTTCAAATAAATTTCATATGCAGATGCATCAGCGGTTTTAGTCCATTTCATAGTATTAGTAGTATCAGCAGTAGATCTAGGGATAATCAAATTACTAACAGCAACATCTGCAAAAGCATCAGTAATTAAATCAGAAGACATATCTAACTGAAGTCCTACTAAATCTTTAAGTCTAAATGCACGAATATACTCACCTGCAATTACTTTGTAATCATCTGTATTCTCAATCTCAGGCTTATCAATGATATTAAACATAACGTAAATATCACCTAATTTTGCAGTCGCTAAATCCGGAACGACTACTTGGGTATCAGATACAACATTAAATTGATAACCATTATATGTATTGGCAATTGCTAATACATTAGGTTTGTTAGGAACCTTTAAAAAATTAGAATCATGAAACTTGAATAAACTCATAATAAATTCCTCCTATTATTTTTATATTTTATATTAATTTATATCTTACCTTCTTAACATTTAACTTGATTAAAATTAATTAAAGAAAGAAGGGATACTACCAGAAATTTTCTTCATTTCTTTTTCTTTAATTGCAATAAACATATCATTCTTAGTATTAACTTCTACAGATGCATCTTTAGCAACTAACTCTTTAAATTTTTTAGCACATAATTCTGCTTCTGCTCTTTTCAATCCTTCTAAATCAACAGCATCTACAAATGATTTAAGTGAATTAACTTCAGATTCTTCAAAACCATTCTTAGTAATTTCTGTTTCAAAATAAGAGTTAACTTCTGCAATTTTTGCTTCTGTTTCTGCTTTAACTTTTTCTTCTCTAAAAGAATTAACTTCTACAATAAGAGATTCTTTTTCAGTTTTTTCAAATTCAAGTAGTTTATTAACCTCAACGATGGTAGTATTTAATTCAACTATTTTACTATCTAATTCTTGAGATTTTTCTGATAGAGTGTTAATCTCTATAGTTTTTTCTTCTAAAGATTTAGTTAAAGTGTTAATTTCTAAATCTTTCACCTCTAAAGATTTAGTTAATGAATTAATTTCATTAATTTTATCTTCGATTTTTTGATTTAATTCTAATACAATTTTTTCATCCATTTTGTTTTTGTCCTCCTTTTTATATTTGTTCATTATGTTTTTTATTGGTGTATTAACTTCGATTCCCTGTTCTTCGTTTAAAGGACTCCAGTTTTCCTCGACTTTAATAGTGTCACCAAGTTTAACTTCACCATTTTCAACTGTGTATATAATTTGAAAATACTCACCAGTTTTATCCCAGCTTTTCATAATAAATGTTGATATAGTTGGATAAAATTTATAAACATAATAATAACAATAATTTGATTCATTATCATTCATTTTTTTATTAAACTTATTTTCAATAATTGTTGAAATATCACTATAATTCATAGCATTTATTTCAATGATGTTTTTATCTTTATCATCTGGCAAAATATTCACCTCTTTTTTCTTAAGTGTGTTTAACTCAAGTAGTAAAGCATTCTGATCGGCAGGAACTTCACCTATAACGAGTGCATGAGCAGAATATTGATACAACTGAGGAATTCTTGCTTTTTCTTTCCATCCTCCATCATATATGATTTTTTTGTTGCCTAATGATTTATCTGCACAAATCTCAACTGAACCTTCTACAGATTTACCATTATCATATTCTTCTTGTAAATAATCTACTAAAGTTGGGAATCTCTGATCATAAATATATCCTACTCCTACTAAAGCATCAATTATTTGATTATTTACTTCAATATTTTCTGCTATATATGCATTTTCAAAAGAACCAACTACAAGACTATCTTCAAAAATAACCCTATTTTCTTCAATAATCATGTCACCATGACTTCCAAAAGGTATTTTATTCTCTCCATCATCTATGAATTGAGCAACAATAGGCATTCCTTTTACTGATTCTATATTATTTTCTGTATACCCCTTATCCCAATGAATACCATTCCCATTATAATCAGATAAATCCTTATGAATTTCATGTAAAATTAATTTAATAGGCGTGCGACCCGCTTTAGCTGTTTTTTTAGATATTTCTATAATTGAATTATTCATTTTTTATTTTCTCACCACCTTTCAATGAACAAATATAATTTGTTAAATATATTCCCAATGTAATTTACTCCCATCTTCTAATTTTCCACAAGATTTCCTTTTGCCTTTACAACATCGAGATATATGAGAATCACTACATCCCATAACTCTAGATGCTTCCATTATAGATTTAAAAATTTGATTAGTTTCTATACACTTAACCATTTTAGACGTTACAGATATAGATTTAATTGTCATGTTCTTTAAATTCTTTGCTTTTTCTTCTTCCGAGTTATAATAACACCATTTTATTTTATTTCCTTGTTTTAAATATCTTATAACAGTAGATGAATTAACTTTTATAATTGTAGCTATTTCTTTAACGCTATATTTATTACTATTCCATAAATTACATGCAATTTTTACAAAACTATTCATACAGAATTCATGACATTCTAACCAATCAATATTAGACAAATCAAATAAATCATTTAATTGACTAGATAATATGTTATTTTTTATGTATTCTAATTCACTTTTTAAACAATCAATCCTAATAACTTTTATTTCATGTTCTTTTGCTATTTTATCTTTGTAATCATCTATCGCTTTAGATTCTTCTGCTGTCTGGTTATTTAATGGATTATATTTACCATGTCCTAATCCACCATCCATCTCAAAAATATATTTTTTATTATTTAATTCAAAATAAAAATCATATCTTTTAGGTTTTATCCAATCTGGTGAAAATTCATATTCAAATTCTATATTTAATTGCTCAAATAGATTAAAAGCAAATTTATTAGGATATGATATCCCATCACTACATTTATTACAAGATAATCCATGTGTTCTAACATTAGATATACTTTTATTTTTTAATATAGTCCCACAATCAGGACATTTGAAATTAACTTTTTTATTACTACCTTGAAAATATTTATATCCATCTTCAGAATCAGCTAGCAATTTAGCTAATTCAGGATTAATTGTCCACATATCATTAAATCCAATTAATATTTTTTGATTAGCACAATAAGGGCATCCATGTCCAGATAATAAACTTCCAGCAGATGGTTCCCACTCACCAGTACATTTTAAACATTTAACTAAAATATTATTTTTAATTGTAGTAAAAGTACCAATAACTATTATATTTTCATTTATTGATTTTATATTTTTTATAAACTCATCATGTTTTCTTTTATAAACACCTGCACATTTAGGACACCCATAACCATTTAAAAGTGAACTAGGAACGGGACTCCATTCATGATTATCTATAATACAACGACATAATATTGGAATATTACTTTTTATATATTCTCCTAAAACATATATATTAGTATTAATTTTATTTAATTCTATTTTAAAAGTTTCAGTTGTATATGTTATTGATTTAATATATATACCATTATTCTTTTTTATATTTTTTAAGAAAGAATTTGGTTTTAAATTGATTATTTCTTTACTTATTATATCTTTTATTTTAATTTCAGTTTTACAATTTTTATATTCTTCAATAACTTTATATCTATTATGAATAATCTCATCTATTTCATTTTGGAATTCTTCTGTAGTTTTTTTAAAACTTCTATGTTGACAAAATTTACATCGTTTTCCACTTAAAAAATCATCTGGTATTGGATTAATATAATTTAAACATTTATTATGTTTCATTTTTATCTTTGTTCTAGCATTAATATATTTACCTATTACTTCATATTCATCTCCAACCAATTTATAAACTTCTTCAATAAATTCTTTATGCGTTTTCTTTTTACTCATTATCCATCATTCCTTTCTAATGAATTAACTATCAAATAAATCATCTCATCCCTTTCATAACTTAAAATTAAACAATAAAAGAAGGAGAGCGAAAGGGACTCTCCTTGTCAATAAGGTTAATTACTCCTTATTTATCTTTTATAATATTATTTTTGACTTTTAACTTTTTGATCATTGCTCTTTAAATTTTTAGTAGTTAAACCAGAATCTTTTAAATCATCATTGTCTTTTTTAGGTCTACCTCCTAAATTATCATCTGGATTAGGAGTATCTGCACTATCACTGGCTATAAAACTAGTTATATGGGGTGGATACTTATCATCAAACCCAAGTTCAATTTCTTCATCACAAATACTAAGGTAATCATCTGGATCAAATCCTGCTGCAGCAATATAAAATTTTCTACTTCCTCCCGTTGTTAAATAAAGGTCTTTAGCTTTTTCATAAACATCTTTTTTATTCAACCAAGTAATAGGAAGAAATTTTATATCTATATAATCTTTAGGTAAAATACCTAAATGTTCATTAATAACTCTTGTTTCTTCTCTTGCTATTTCATTAACATATTGAAAAACTTGTGCAGATATTAAATCTAAATTAATTTGTAAACTTCCTAAATTAGCACTATTACTTTCAGCATTTAATGCAGAACTAGCAATACCTAAATTAGTAGATACTTTTTTCATATTTTCATCACTCAAACTGTCTTTAATTAATGAAGAATCTTTACTTAATCTATCTATTTTTGTTCCAGGTGCTAAACTAAGTGTTGATATTTTTGCAACATTGCCACTTGTATTTATTTTAACCGCATTTTTAAATGCTTCTATTACATTGTCTTGTTGTGTTTTATTTAATGAGCAAGACCCAGTTTTTTCACCTTCAGGCAAGATGATATAGTATATACTACTTGCTAATTCACTAATTAATTGATATTGACTATCATCATAATCATTACTTAGTTTCATATCAGTAAAAGCCGAGATTCCAAAAGGAATACCATGAGCATCAATTTCATTTGCTTTAGCTTTTAAAGCAATAGTTTTCCTATAATCTAATATAAACCATCTTTTACTAGAATCTTTCCTATAATCCATATATGCTTTTACAAAAGTTTTAGGGAAATTTTTTATCTCATTTAATAATCCATTTAATTTAAATTGATCAAAATACATCATATCAAATGCAGCAATTGATATATTATTTTGAAATCCAATAATTTTACAGTAATCTAAATCTAAAGGTTGAATCATAAAATTATCATCTAAAGATAAACCTTCTAATCTATCAATACTTTCAATAGTAATCATTGAAGTATCTATTTTCTTATTTGATGCTGAAGTATCTCTAAGAATTCCTATATATTCACCATCGATAAGTAAATGTCGTAAAATATCTCTAGTTGTCCTGTCTATATTCAACATTTTAAGTATTGTATTAAATTTATCTTTTTTTTCTTTCATTTTTGGTAATTTACTTCTTAAAGTTGTTATATAAGATAGAGTAGGTAATGCTATGATTCGATCAATTGTTTGACCATAAATCCCATTAGAACTATATGACTGTCTTGATATAGTTCGCAATATTTCATTATATATCATAGGATATTTTACATACTGTTTTAAATCACTCATAGATATATAATCTGTATCTAATCTTCCTAATGAAAAAGAATTATAAGACAATGAATTCAATTCTATTTCATTAGAATTAGATAGTGGGATAGTAGATTGATTATTTATATTATTAGTATTTATTTCTGTTTGTTGTGTTTGAGGATCTTCTTTTTGTTTTTTTGACAATTAAATCCTCCTTTCTTTATTAATATTATTAATTTTTATTGACAATTATAATTACAATGTGTTATTATGAAAATGAAAATACAAAATCATAATCTGAATCATCTTCTTCACTTTCTAAAAATAAAGAAATGTAAAATAATGGATACACTAATGCGGAGTAGCGATCTTTGTCTAATCTTTTTATAACTGGTTCAACAGTTATAGTAGTTTGTGTTTTCTTTAATTTTAAATTAGCAACTTCATCAATTAAAAATTGTACTTGAATACAGGCCATTTCAATATCACGTAAATAATCTTCTTTAGAATCTTTTGGTAAATTATCTTTAATATCATCAAAAGATTTAATTAATTTTAATGTATTAGATTCAACATAATTAATAAATGTTCTAATAATATCTCCATTAATACCCTGAGATTTTAAAACATAAAGAATTTTTGGAGCATTAGAAGATTTAGATTTATCTTCTGTATTAATAGTTGCCCATGCACCATATTCCTGATTTGTTTCAAAATCAGTAACATCTTCAAGTAATTTTTCTACCAATCCTTGACCAATTGTATTTCCATCAATTACAACAGCTTTAACTCTTGATTTTATTATATCTAAATTTCCACCATATTTATAAAATACCCTTTTAACTATAATTGATTGTTCTTCATAATTTAATCCATTAGGAGGATTAATTATATTATGTAATTGTATTTGTCTAATAGAACCACTTGTATTTCTTATAATTTTTAAAACAACTATTGATGTCTTATTATTACTTTCAGAATTACTTCTAGCTACGTCTATCCCAATTACATATTCACATAAATCATAATTTCCTTTTTTATCTCTTGGGCATTCTAATTCAGGAGGAATAACAACTCTTGCTTTAATTAATTTACTAATATTTATTAACGCACCGTCACTGACACCGATCCAATCGCACAAATAATTTTGGCGAAAACGTATAATATTATTTTTTCTTGATTTATCAATTACTGATTTTTTTTGTCTACCAAAATGAACAGGAATAAACCAATCTGAACCAAATACAAATGATCCTTTTAAATCAATCATATCTCTGGACATTTTTAATATTTTTTCATATTCATCAGAATTTTTATATCCAGATGTTGAATATCTATTAATTTGACCATTTAATTCTTCTGGATCAGTTTCACCACTCATTGTCGTTCTTGCAATGTTAAAAATTGGCTCTATTGCATCATCATAAGTTTCTTTATCAATTAAAGCAGACTCTTCCAATCCGCCTCTGCGCTTTCTCAAACCTTTGCTTTGTTGCGAATTTGCAAGACTATCCACAATACTATTATTGACAAATTCAACTTTACCAGTATCTTTTGTGAAACTTGCAGACCTAATATTTTCTGCAAAAGATGGATAGAATCTTAGAATTTCATCATGTTTATCCTTCCAGATTTTAACAGCAGATTCTTTAGTAGATGCTGTTACTGAAGTAGATATATTTGGAAAACAACAAGCAGTATGATATTGATTCATAACGTGCAATAAAGTTTTTGATATTCCTCTTGGAGCACAAAAATAATTTTCTTGAAAACGAGATATTAATCTAAGCATTACTCTTTGATGGAGATCAAATGTTAAACCACCAGTTTCTGGTTTATACATATCCCAAAAAATATCTGGCATCCATCTAAGAAATGAACATAATTCAGCAAATTGTGAAATATTTTTTGTTATTATAGAAGAATTATATTCAGATGCTTTTATAGGTGATTCAAAAGAAGATTCGTATATATCATATCTATCTTTTTCATGTTTTTTATTTTTAGATTCAAAATTAGAAAAACTTGCCATTATATATCACTTTCCTCATAAATAGGTTCTTTATAAACTTTCCCTAAATCTCTGAAAACATTATTTCTTTTTATTTTTTCATTCTGTATAGCTTCTTCGTTATACCCTTGTTGTATAAAAAATTCATTAAGCATTTCATCATAAAAATTCCAAATATCTCTATATTGTATTCTAGATTTATCTTCTAATCTGCGAATATAATTAACAACACACCAAATTATTAAATCTGCATCATCATATGGTTGTTCTTTAAGATGAGGTAGAGTAGGTATTATACCAATTTCTGATTCAACAGCTTCAAATAATTGAGGTAATAAGTCAACACCACCGCTAATGTCTGATTTAGATAATTGAGAAACATTTATTTTTGCTGCTGTTGCAGCATCTTTTGCCATTGATGCCCATTCTTTAGCTTCTTTTACATCTCCTCTTGCAGTTGCTAATTCTTCTTTTACTCTAAATCTAATATAAGTAATTAATCCTTCTATATGAAAAGATGTTTTTTCTCCATAATTATTGATTAATTTATTCCATTTTTTTTCAAAATAATAATATTCTTCTTTTGAATACCCATAATTCCATTTATCTATAATATTATCTGTGACAATAAAATTATCAATACTTGAGTTAGAATTATTTGTGTTTTCATTATTTACACTATCATAATTTAATTCATTTTCTATTTCAGGCAAAAATTTAGAATCTGCCCAACCTAATATACGATACTGAACCATTTGTATGTTTTTAATATAGCAACCCCACGTATCTATTTTGTCTTCAAGTGAAGATTTCCATAAACTATATATAAAAGGACGATCAATAAGTCTTAAAGTTTCTTTAACTTTATCTAAAGTAACATTCCCTTTTTCATCTGCAATCATTTTTCGCAAACAAAATTTACAATATGGTATTCTTCCACTTTGATGAATAGGATTATAACTAATATAATATTCTGAAGGTTTTTTAGGTTCTGTACAAGCAGCACAAGTTATTTCTGTAACTTTTTTTTGTGACTTTGCAGATGTACTATTATTTTTTTTTAATGGAGGCAATTTTTTCACTCCTTTAAAACATTTATATATTTATATTTATCATCTAATAAATGATCAAATTCAAAATTTTTATATCTTTGTGTAAATTCATTGAATTGTTCTGGTGTATTCTTTCCAAAACCATAATTTTTGTGAAAAATTACATGCAAACTATCAATAATACAAACACCAAGATATTTTTTATGTTTTTCAATACATTGAATTTTAAGGGTTTCTAATTCATCTTTTTCATATTCAGATATTGATTGTTTAAAAATTAAATTATTTTCATTTAAAATTTCTTCTACTATTAAATCAAATCCATATAAATGATGTATTGTATCAAATCGTTGATTAGTTAAAATACATTTATATTTGCAATTTATCATAGATTCTTTTTTCCAATCAACAATACAATTTCTTAAATATTCATATAAACTTGATTTGCCACCTTTCCAGTTATGATTATTTTCTCCTGAATTCCTTTCAATAGCACATATAGGACATCCACTACCACTTACTAAATTATTATATGAAATTTGTTGAATATCATTTTTATGTAATGGACATATATATTTTAATTTAGAATCACTATTTATATAATCTTCTTTAGTAGATATAAGAATATATTCTCTTTGTTTAAATAATTCTTCTACTATACTAAAATCCATTCTTTTTTGTTGACTTAACTTATCATATGAACAATACTTACAACCTTGATTTTTATATTTAAAATTTCCGTATCTAATAGATTGAATACCTTTATCTTTATGACTAGGACAAATAAATTCCATATAATCATCTGGACTATAATATTCTTTTGTTAATAAAATTAAATTTCTATCTTCAAATTCTTTTCTAACTAAATCAATATTATTTTTACGAATACTATTTACAATTTTTTCATGAATTTCTGGAACTTTAACTGAAGATTTTACACCTTTCTTTAATAAACATAATTCAATTTGTTTTTTATGTTTATGTTTTTCACAAGCATCTTTAATTATTGGTTGATTTTTATGACTGTTAATATATTTATAGTATGATTTTGGTATTATCGTTTCTATTCCTTCTTCTAAACAATAATCACATAAACATTCAATTCCTATACTACTACCTTCTAATAATTTATGAATATCTATTGTATAAACTTTTTTGTATTCCCATGTTAATCCTAAACTTTCTATGTATGGTTTATTATTAGATAGACATGTAATATTTACTTCTTTTGTTATTAACATTTTATCACCAAATCCCTTCTATTTTATTTCCTTTCTGCTTTTTCTATGCTTACTAATTAAAAAATAAAAAGAATTGGTGCATACGCAGAAAGGAAAGAGGGAGCTACCCTCTAATCATCTACACCAATTCAAAATAAACAATATTATATTTATAAACAACAAAAGAGACTGTATTAAACAATCTCCTTGACTTATCCATAAAACTTTATATTTATAATCAACACTTATATATTAAAAAATCTACATCTCAACAAATTCAACACAATAATTATCATCCTTTAATCTATTATCCATCTTATCTCTTTTAACCATATCAAATAAAATAGTCTTACCACAAATTACATTATTATAAATCTCTCTATCAATTTCAGTATCTACCACAGCAAAATGACATCTATAACCTCTTGCACTATCTCTACTATAAACGAATCTAATTGAACTATCATTATTAAATCTAATTTCAAAATAATCCTTAGACATATTAATTCTACTAACATGTTTTTTAATTAAATTTTTAAATTGTTCTTCATCAATCATATTCTGAAATTGTGCAACCTTATTTTTATTATTATAATAAAACAAAATATTTATATTTTCATTCTCTATACATTTAAATAGATACTTATAAAATGTACCATGAATAATATTATATTTTTCTATCCTTTTTATTTCATCATATTGTTCTATATCATTATTTAATTTTTCTACTTTATCAAACATACTCATAGGATAAGAATAAAACATTAATAAACAATTGACTCTTGATTTTCCAATAGTATTTTTTAATCTATCTAATATAATATTACCCAATCTCAATTTTACCTCAAGATTATTAATTTCATCAATTAATTTATCTGTCTCTTTATGATATTCAATTATATTAGATAAACCAAGAAATGGTTTAATATAAGTATTTTTAGCTAATTCAGGTGTTTGCAGAAATCTTAATTTACCATTATTTAAATCATCAATTATATCTCTGATATTTATAAACTTACTAATTTTCATTCCATCTAAAGGTATAATATTTATATTGTCTGAATCAATATTTTCTTGAAATGCTTCAATAAATCCTAAACCTAATCCTATATTATCTGCTAAAATAGTATTTATCCCAAATTCACAACATAACCAATATACTTCATCTACTAATTCTTTTGATTTTTTATTTGTAAATGTTTTAACAACTAAAATATCTTTAGTATTTCCTTGATTATTAATTGCCATCATTGTTGTTACATCTTTACTATCACCTTCTGTATTACCAACATCTACAATTAAATAATTACATTTACGATTGTTTGACATAGTTAACACTCTATTCTTATTTAATAATACTTTTGGAATAAATTTACTGTCTGAATTAAAATTTTTATAACTTGGCATAATATATCTCCTTCTCATGGTAGGACATGACCCAATAATTTGATCGAATCTTACATTTATATCAATTTCATTTAAACTTAAAACCTTAAAACATAATAAAATCCACCTCAAATAAATAGAAGTGGATTCAATATATCTTAATATATCTTAATCTATAAATTTATGGTCTAATTTCATTATCAACAATATATTTATATTTTTTATACTCAACATCTGTTCTCCAAACCTTATGATTCCTAATCTGTCCATCATGATTCTGTTCCCATACTGCAATCTCAGTAACTAATTGATTATTTGTATTTTCTACACCATACTCAGAATACATTAAATTCCAATCATATTTTTTAATTAAATCTAATGTTTCTCTAAGTGCTTTTAGTGCAACGATACAGTTTTGTATATCATGTTTTGATCTAAATATACTTATCTTATCATTTAAATGTTTTGCTTCTTGTTTAAGATTATTAACTATATCATCATAAAAATTAACTTCTTTTGATTCTTTATCTTCTTCTAAAATACTATCTTTCCAAGTTAAATTTCTATATTTGGGTGAATTTATTCTATCCATATATTCATATATTTTTGTATCACCATTTGACTTAATATTATCCCATAAATTATAAATAAATGGAATATTATATTTCTTAAATACATCAAATAAATCATTACATTTATAAAACTCTTCTATAAAACATGATTTACAAATAGGCATATATTTATCAATACATACTCTAGATAAAAAATACTTTTTTTCTTCTTTCTCAATTTCACAATTTTTACATATAATTTTATTTTCCATAATTATTCCTCCACAGTGGTAAGTCACTACCTATATATTTATGTATTATTTTTAACAATACACAATAAAATCCACCCTTAAAGGATGGACTCTTTTTATATTGTTAATTATTAAATTTATTCTTTTTTAGGATT
>Ga0209728_1000455_pt1 | contig 34140 bp, 35 predicted proteins | sample RifGroD1_FD_183997 | JGI IMG/M metagenome (GOLD analysis project Ga0209728, IMG submission 183997) | Groundwater microbial communities from Rifle, Colorado, USA - Groundwater D1 (SPAdes) (version 2) | ecosystem: Environmental > Aquatic > Deep subsurface > Groundwater | place: Rifle, Colorado... | reverse complement strand
AGCATAATCCTCTTTCTTCATTAAATTTAATTCATCAATTGCGCATAAACCATTGTGCGCCATTGGCAAAAGTCCTGGGGAAACTTGATTGCCTGACGCCGTTATTGATAAACCAGCGCCGGAAGTTCCGGAACCCAAACCATAAGCAGAAATTGGCGATATATCTGCCCCGGCTCTAAGAATGTCAGTTTTGCCTGTTCCTGGATCGCCAATCAATAATATATGTATAGCTTCTTTTGAAAATAATTGCAATGCCACTGCATTTTTGATATCAGCCATACCTACTAAATTCGAAGCGATAAATTGCGGAACAGTTGTCCACGCTCTCGGCGCGAAATCATTGAACGTTTGTTCTAGAAATTTATTTCTAAGTTTTTTATCTAGTTCTTCCAACCATACTTGCTCTTTTAATTCTACGTCGTAATCCAAATTAAATTTTCTTTTATCTGGTTTAATAAATTTTATACTCGGTATGAGATTTTTGCCGGAGATAAGAAAACTCCATTCTTTTTTCTCAAGTTTTATTTCTGCTTTTCCTTGTTTTACAAGCCTTGAAAGCCTTGCAAATTCACTTTCAGATAAATGTTCTTTAACTTTCAATATATCGAATTTCTCTTTCTTTGCAAGAGGTCTTGCCAGCATAACTGCATCTCGTGTCAGTTTGGCAGTTTTCCTGCCTAAGAAACTTGCAAAACTCCAAGCTGCTTTTGCTGCTTTAGAACCTTCTAATTCAAGGTCAGCATTCTTGGTTCGATTACGTTTGGACATATTGAATTCCGAACTTTAAACGTTTAAAGGCTTTATTGCAAATCTCTACTAAAGAGAAACATATATTTATTGTTCTCAATTGCGGTTTCGGATTTATAATTTTTAATATCAAGTACTGACTGCAATTTAATTACAACAGATGATGCTATAATATTAGCAGACCCTTTACTAATTAATAATAAAATTCTTGGCAAATTAGCATATATTTTAGTTTTTAATTCATCATATAAGTTTTCCACCTCATCCGTTTCCTTAATAAAAACTACATCCCTATCAACATTATTTAGAAGATCCTCGATAGTATGAGTTATACCTGCGACATTATTAATTTTTAACAACGTACCGCTAAATTTCAATAAAGTTTCGTTTTGGATAACTTGCGCAATACGTAATCCTTTAGTATCAAAACGTTCGTGAATTTTATCTCGTAAATATTTTAATTTTCTGTCATCATTTTCAAACTTACGCAAGGTTAATCCTAACTCAATAAGTATCCTAAGATATTTATCTTTAATGTATCTTTTGTAGAATTTCCATTCTTCAGTTTTAAGTTGATTAAGAGCTTCCTCGAAAGCTTCTGTATCTTCTAAGAAAGATATATCGTTGTTCTTAAATTTTAAGGCTAATTCTTTAATTTTATCTATAGACCAATCTAAGCTAGCTTTTATCGCAACTTCTGCAGCACGTTCAATAGGATTAGAATTTATCTCCATAATCTTCCAAATAAGCTGCAATGCTTATCGGATTATTATCCAAGATTATTGTACTACCTGGTAATATCATCATATTTTCTATCTTGACAGGCTGTTCGATATGTGGATCAATATGTTTTGCACCATTAGAGTCTAATACAAAAATACCATCTGAATTGTAACCTAGTTCCTTAAGTAACAAAATCTTAGCTTCTTTGGTAACCTCTTTTAAAGATATAAACTCCATAGCCTCACATTGCAATTATACTTTTCAGTATTTATATATTTTTGTAAGTGATAAGTTTAAAGAAGTAACGGCTCTCGCCACTAAACTTTTATGACGGTGGCAGGATTTGAACCTACGACATCAGGCTTATGAAACCTGCGTTCTACCAGGCTGAACTACACCGTCGTGGACTGATGGGGACTTTCAACCAAAAGCTATGCTCTTGTTTTTTGAACCCCAAGCCTCATGCATGCCATGCACGCGTTATACCGGGTTTAACTATCAGCCCATTAATTAATGCACAGAATTTAGATTAAAAAGGTGTCTGCTAAAAGCCCATTATGCCTTTGACGCCATTTATTATAAACTGCACTCCAATTACCAAAACGATAAAACCCATTATTTTTTCTACCACACTTCTACCATTTTCCCCAAGTAATTTATTATAATAGTTTGCTTCGTAAAGAATTGGATAAGTAATGCCATAAACTATTACTATAGCGAATATTAACATAAGGATTTGGCCAATATTTTGTGTCTGGCTCATCAAAACTATCGACGTTGTAATTGCACCCGGACCTGACATCAGCGGAATTGCTAAAGGAACAATAGAAACATCTTTTTTCAAAACGGCTTCGCGTTCTTCTTTTTTGGATTTGAAATGTTTCTTTCCGTAATTAAGCATTTCAAAACCTATGTACCCGATGAGAACTCCGCCGGCAATTCTAAACGCATCTAAAGTTATACTAAAAAACTGCAAAATATAATTGCCTGCCAAAGCAAAGAAAATCAAAACTATTGCAGCAATAAAAACAGATTTCTTAGCCATTGCGTGCTTCTCTTTTAGTGTATTTGACTGCGTAATAGACATAAAAACAGTAGCCGCACTAAGCGGATTAATTATAGAAAATAATGATACGAATGACAATACCAAAAATGCTATATCTAATATGGCCATAATTAGAACTAGAAGTGCAGGGTATATAAAACTAAAGTGGGCCCGACGATTGGTCAGAATTGCTATGCAATTCCTACGCCCCAAATCTGTATGAATTAACTGGGTTGGTCAGAATTGCTATGCAATTCCTACGCTCGTCTTTTTGTGAATTGTATTATTGTGAGTGGGCCCGACGAGATTCGAACTCGCGACATTTCGATGGCTCTTGCCTTTTTGCTCGGCAATAAGAGTCGAACGCTCTAACCAGGCTGAGCTACGAGCCCGCTAGAACTCAAACTAAAAAGAGAATTAAAAAGCTTTGTAACCAAACTTATATATAATAAATCTAGATATCGCTCATATGGCTCTGGCGGTTACACACATACTAATACCTATTGTAGTACTAAGTTTATTCCGTTTCTATTACAAACGCTGGCAAAAGAAAATTACAATTCACGAAATTCTCGTCGCCGGAATTTTTGGTTTGCTGCCGGATATAGATTTCCCAATAGATATAATTTTTAGTACAGATGTACATAGAATCTTTACTCACACTTTCATAATACCTCTAATACTAGTTATTATTGGATTCTTCTTATTGAGAAATCCTAAAGGAAAACAAAAAGGAACTCACTGGCAAACCCTGGCTTATGTCGCAGCTTTTGGCTGGGCATCTCATATAATATTGGATTTCTTAACCACAGGAACAATAACGCCTTTGTGGCCTTTGTCATCTATGGAAGCTGGATTACATTTACTAGAAAGTATGAGCTTAGAAACAACTATGAGCTACTTAGCTAGCTTGGATGCAATAATATTATTGGGCTGGTTATGGCACGAAGATGCTAAACATAACATAATAAAATATTTCTAAATAAAAACTAAAATAAAGAGAATTAAAGAAGGTAGGTTGCTACCAGCAATCCTATTATTATTCCAACAACAACTCCTTGCAAGAATTCTTTGGAACCGTATTCAACGTGCTTCGCCATTAATACCTCCCTTTTCCAGGCAGTGCCTCTCGCAATTCTATTTTGCCTAAAGATAGCAACAAAGCTCCCACGCCAAAGAATAATGGGAACAATAATAATTCTTTGCCTGCTATAAGTGGAACTTGAGTTAATAATAATCTATTTGCAGCTAATAATGTTCCATAAATTCCAAGGCCGAGCCAAGTAGCACCTGCAAAAACGAGTACCAAACCCATCATCTCGTGTTTCCTTAAGTTATGCTTGACCATAAATTAATTTGAAGTCTCCACTATATAAATGTATTGAAGAATATAATTGGGCAGCGCTTAACTTCGTTAGCCGGTCATCATTGGAGAAGTAATTGAGATGGCAGCGCTTAACTTCGTTAGCCGGTCCCATTTCTGTAAATCCTATATTAAAATGGGGCCACACAGATTCGAACTGTGGCCGCACGGTCCCAAACCGCGAATCCTAACCAGGCTAGACCATGGCCCCAATTGAAAAACTATTATTTGGTGGTTTTAAAAGTATACGCCAGACTTTCAAAAGACATAAAATGCTATCTAACTTGAAATTCATATGAGTGAAGTTAATTTGGAGGAGAGACGCAAAGCTATTTTCTCGAAGTTAGAAGACTTATTTGATAAGGCTAAAAATAAATCAACTCTACTTTACTGGCTGGGTTTAATTCCAATATTTTTTATTGCGTGGTATATCCGTACTCAAAATCTAGGTTATTTGGCAGGAAAATATCTCGTAGAACTCGACTCTTATTTTTTCTATCGTTATGCAAAAGAAATTTTTGAAACTGGAACTTTACCAGTTATAGATCATCTAAGATATGCGCCTTTAGGCTATGAAACAGCACCTTTCAAATTTTTTCCGCAAACTCTGGCATATATGTTCAAGATTGTGCACGTAATTTTTCCTAATATGGCGCAAATTGAATGGCATATTTATTATCCGCCAGTCATTGCTATTATAGGTTTCATATTTTTCTTCTTGTTTGTAAAAGAAATATTTAATTACAGAGTTGCACTTTTATCAACTGCATTTCTTGCAGTAATTCCAGCTTATATTCAAAGAACATCTGCCGGATTTGCAGACCATGAAGCTATGGCTATTTTATGGATGTTTTTATCTTTGTGGCTTTTAGCATTAATGTGGAAATCGAAAGACTGGAAATTCATAATAGCTCTAAGCACTTTATCGGCCTTATTTGCATCGGCAATGGTTTATACCTGGGGTGGTTACAGATATTTAACGCTCAGCATTGGATTATTTTTCATACTTGCTATTTTCTTTTCAGAAGTGGATAACAAAAAATTCGCCGGACTTATGATTTGGTTTATAATAACTAGTATAACTATTCATATGTATTTTTCTGTAAGATCAATAACAGAAACTATAACTAATATAGAACTTGCTCCATTTTTCTTTGGAATATTGGCTTTTGGATTAATTAAATATCTTCCAAAAATAAAGCAGCTTAGATTAGTAATAGACAAGCTTTCGCTAAGAATTACAACAGCATTAGCCTGTATAGCTATTGGACTTATAGCAGCATTTGCAACTGGAATACTAAAAAGTTTGATATATGAATTTTTAGTACAATTATTTAATATTTCACTAAAAGAACCTACTTCTAAATTTTATCTTACTGTATCCGAATCTCAAAAACCAGAATTCTATGGTGGAAGCGGATTATGGCTAAATTTTGGTTGGTTAATTATTCTTTCTATGGTTGGTATGGCAATATTAATTTACTACATTTTAAAGAATAAAGATGATGAAAATTTCTTACGAAATAAACTTGCACTTGCCGGCGCCGGATTATTTTTACTTTTCACAATATTATTTACAATTGGCAGTTTCCAAAACAGCGGTTCAATCGGTACAATGATTACAAATTCATTAGTTTATTTATCGTTTATCATATTCGCCGGATTAATATTTATATTTTACAAACTTTCGAAAAGCGATTCAAATATATTTACGAATGAAAATGCTTTATTTCTTTTAGCACTATCAATTGCTATAATTGGCTTTTTATTTTCCCACAATCAAATAAGAATGTTATTTTCATTCGCGCCGGTAGCAGCAGTAATGAGCGCTTATCTTATAGATAAAATATATGATTTAGGAAAAAGAAAATTAAATCCTAAATATACAAAATTTATTGCTGTTGGTTTGCTGGCATTAGTAATTTTTTTGATATTTTCTCTTGGAAGTATTGCAATACAATATAATAGGGGTATTGGTTCAATGCTGCCTGGCCCGTGGGAACAATCAATGGATTTTATCAGAGCAGAGACATCAGAAGATTCCGTAATTGCACACTGGTGGGATTACGGTCATATGACTGCAACTATCGGAGAACGCGCATCTGTAACAGATGGTGGAAATTTGCGAAGCTGGAATCACAATTCGGCAAGGTTTCTAATGACTGGAAAAGATAAAGAAGATACTATGACATATCTAAATACGCACGGCGTAACTCATGTATTATTTTCCAGAGAAGAAATTCCAAAATACCACGCTTTCTCTTTAATCGGTTCTGAAGGCGCAGATTTAGATAGAGCAAGTACAATAGGAACATTTTCACTTAGTGAGCAGCGCGAAATAAGAAATGGAACGCTTTTGATATATGGAGGCGGATGGCCTCTAGACAAAGATTACATACACGAAGGTAAAGTTCTCAACTCAGGAAATTCTGGAATAATCGCCTTCTCTTTAGACTTAACAAGCGACGGACAATTAAAAAATCCACGCGCGTATCTCGTATATGGAGAACAGCAATTCTTACTAAACATCGGATGCGTTTATTCTAATGGACAAAAATTATCATTCCCGAGACAAGAACCATATATGGAAGGTTGCCTGGCTTTAGTTCCTTACTACAATAGCGAAACTGAAGCCTCTATGGTAGGAGGCGCATTTTGGCTGTCTGAAAAAACATACGATACAAATTTTGTAAGACTTTATATTTATGGAGAAAACGATCCAAATTTCAAATTAGTTTATACAGATAACACACCATTGGGATATTTCCAAGGAAATTTAATAGGACCAATAAAAATTTGGGAAGTAATTTACAACGGCGATGAAAAGACAGATCCTAAATTATTAGAGTCAAACACATATGGATAAAATGAAAAAAGTTTTGATAACTGGCGGTGCAGGATTTATTGGCTTGCACTTGGCAAAGTATTTAGCAGTTTCTCAGATAAATTAAATGTTAAGCAATATATTGCTTATGGGAAGAATTGCGACTGGCTAAGTTATTGTGGTGCTAAATTAGATAAAACAATAGGAAAAGCCTGCCTTTACTCGAAATAAAATAATATGCGCCAGCCGAGACTTTCAATCGGTAAATCCACAGAGGCGAACTTACACTATATTTGAACTCGGGTCTGATGCTCTTCGCGCAGCGAAGTCCACAAAAGGACTTTGCGACATGGCAAGCATCTGTCCTACCAGGCTAGACTACTAGCGCACATAACTACAGACAAAAATAGGTCTTAAAAGTCTTACCTAACTTTACTGGCATCTTTAATCTTATCTACCCGCACCATTTCCTTGCCAGTTTGCAAAGGTTTGTCTTTGTAAAATACACTTCCGCCTTTGACTTTCAGTGTTATCTTAATGAACTCATCTATGCTCAAATTCTCCACTGGCTTTTTTTCCAATCCATAAATAAAGACATCATCTCCCAGATCTGAATTAGCAACGGTAAGCAAGCCAACATTATTTTTATCTTCTGCTGCTAAAAGCATTCCTTGACTCATAACGCCTCTTAATTTTACCGGTTTTAAATTCGCAACAACGACAACTTTCTTTCCTTTCAGTTGTGCAATAGTATAATGTTCTCTTATGCCGGCAACAATTTGCCTATGTCCAAATTTTCCTAAATGAACTTTTATTTGGTATAATCTGTCAGCACCTTCAACTGGTTTTACTTCCCAAACTTCTCCGACTTTCAAATCTAATTTCTCAAACGGATCTTCAAAGCCTGCTTTTTCAAAATCTATTTTCTCAAATAATATATCTCCTTTTTGTATTCTTGTTCCAGTTTTTAATTGGCCCCACTTATATTTGGCAAGTGTTGGAATAGTTTTTATTCCAAGCTGTGAAACTATTTTTTGCGAAGATTCTGGAATAAAAGGCTCGACTAACGCTGAAATTGCTCTAAGAGACTCGCAACTTTGATAAATAACATCATTCAATTGTTTTTTATTCCTTTCATCTTTTGCCAAGTCCCAAGGTTTCTGCGAATCAATGTATCTATTTACATCTGCAATAAATTTCCAAATTGTTTCTAATGCGTGATGGAATTCATAATTATTTATTTGCAAATCTGCTTCTCTATAAGTTCGTTTAAACGATGTCGCTAATGGGCTGTTTTTCCTGCCTTTTGGAATTTTACTATCTGAAAATTTCTCTGCAAGAGTGAGAGTTCGCGAAACTAAATTACCTAATTCATTTGCTAATTCATTATTTATTCTCGTAGCTAAAGTTTTCTCGGAAAATTCGCCGTCGTTACCAAATGCAACTTCTCTAAATAAACTATAGCGTAGTGCATCTGAACCATATTTATTTACCAATTTATTTGGATCAATAATGTTGCCTAAAGATTTAGATATTTTAGTTCCTTTAGTTGTCAACCATCCGTGTGCAAAAACTTTCGATGGTTTAAGTCCAGTAGAAAGTAATATTGAATGCCAAATTGCTGTATGGAACCAAAGTATATCTTTGCCAATTATGTGCTCAGCAACAGGCCAGTAACTTTTAAATTTCGCCTTAGATTTTAGATAATCTATAGCTGTTAGATAATTAGTAAGAGCGTCTATCCAAACATATAATATATGTTTATTATCAAATGGGTAAGGAATTCCCCAGCTAAAATTAGTTCTCGTAATACTCAAATCTCTTAATTCACTTTTCACTTTGCTTACTACTTCGTTTCTTCTCGTTTCCGGTTTTATCAAATCAGGATTTTGCTCGTAAAGTTTCAGAAGTTTATCTTGATATTTTGACAAGTTAAAGAAATACGTATCTTCAGAAACACGCTCAACTTTCTTTTTGTGAATTGGACAAGCTCCATTTACCAGATCTTTTTCTGTATAATATGCTTCGCAATCGACACAATAAAGTCCTTCGTAAGTTCCTTTGTAAATATCATTTGATTTGTGAAGCTTTCTTACAATAGCTTGTGCAACTTTTCTATGGTCTAAATCTGTCGTTCTGATGAATCTATCATATTTGATATTTAAATTCTCGAATAATTTTCTGTAATCTTCTGCCTTCTCATCAACAAATTCCTTAATTGGTTTGCCAGCTTTTTCTGCAGCTTTTTGAACTTTTAAGCCGTGTTCATCTGTTCCTGTCAGGAAAAAAGTTCTATAACCTTGACTCTTTTTCCATCTATTTAGAATATCTGCTGCGATTGTACTATATACGTGACCGATATGAGGCGAATCATTAGCGTAATATATCGGAGTTGTTACATAAAATTTTTTGACTGCCATTTCACTTTTTTCTCCAACAATGACCAGCTAAATGCGGACATTTAAGCGCTGTCATTATATCACCTTGTATTGTTCGATAGATAAAACTATATTAAAGTGCCTAAAAACCTTTGGGTATGGATGAAATTTTGATAAGCATAGCTAATAAAATAACAGATACAAGCAACAAAAGAAAAGCCCTTTCAAAAGCCTTGTCAAATTCAGGTTTAAAACACACCATTGAAGACTTAAATCTTGGAAATTTGAAAATCTGCGGTGTTGACGGCGGTTTTCTAAAAAAAGATTATCACGGTGCAAGAATAATACTAAGAAGAGCTGTTGCTGTATGTTTTAATTTTAAAGATGGCAGTCTAGAGAGCTGCGATTATCTTCCAAATACCAGACCTTTTCCAGAACCTATTATAGTAGATCCAGAGATTTCTGATCAAGAATTCGGTATTTTTTCAAACTTAAAACGCGAGGAACTCGAGCTCGAAACAGCTCTCAAGGCTGTTGAAAAATTCAAGCCAGATATACTAATTCGCGACGGCTCTATAGTGTTACATCCCAGCAGTATTCCATTGGAAAGCTCAGAAGTGTATAAAGATTATTTGAAAGTAACAGAGCTGTTCAAACTTCTTTATTCTGAATGCTCAAAAAATGGCGTTTTATTAGCAGGGGCAATAGAAGACAGCAAAGGCAAACGTTACTGCAATTATCTTCTAAAAAATATAATAGAAAAGTTGTTAGATTCCGGCGATGAAGAAACCAAAAAAACTGTTGCTCAAAATTATAAAATTCTAGAAAATACAAACGATACATTATTCCTATATTATTTTCTTAAGACTGGAGAAAGAGTAGAGCCTATGACTTATAATTTCAAGGAAGAAAAAATATATACAGTTTATATTAAGTCCGTAGATTACGACAGGCCTCTAAGAATAGATTTCTTTTCTGACAAAGAAAAACTAAATCAAAATACAAAAAATATAACTGAAATAATTTATAAAATTTCCAAGCACAACAGAAATTACAGCTATCCGAGTGTTTTAGTAGAAGCAGATGCGCGGGCAAAACTTACTGAAGTTGAAATAGAACATTTCAAATCAGCGTTGGCGGAAAAGTTAGGAAATAATCCTACTCTTCTTGAATTAAGACGTGAGGGGCGGCAGTTATGAGTGAGACAGAGCTAAACAAGAGTTTAGCGAGTCCCGCTCATAGACAAAATATACAAATGAGCGAGACAGAGCTGAAACTACGCAATATTATAATTCAGCGAGTCCCGCTCATTGACATAGGAGAACAACAATGAGCGAGACAGAACATAAACTAGGAACAGTAATAACAACGCCCGAAGGACCATCTGTATCAAGTTTCAGTTTCTTAATAAACCAAGGAGCAATAATAAAACGCGGGCAGTTTATTTCTGTCGAGACAGAAGACGGCTTGGCTATTGCAACAGTTTCAAATATATTTAAGACAAACAGATATTTTGAATCAGCTGGAGCTGTAAACGAACACAATAAAACAAGTGAACTCTACAGTGCATTTCCAGTAAAAGAGTGGGAATATACTATTGGAGAAGCGCACATACTGGGTGCTTACGACAAAAACGAACATCTCGTAAGACCGAGTTATCCGCCTAGTCCTGGAAAGTCAATAAGTTCTGTTGATGCAAATGTATTAAGTAAATTCCTCGGCTTAGATGAAAAGCGCGGTGTTCATTTAGGACAAGTCCAGCAGCACGAACTTGATGCTAAATTTAATATGACTAAATTATTGCAAAAACATCTTGCAATACTGGCAATATCTGGAGCTGGAAAATCATACGCAACAACCGTGTTGATAGAAGAATTAGTTAATAGAGGTTTGAAAGACGGCAGAATTGCAATTATAGTTATAGACAATCACGGTGAGTATGAAAGTTTGAAAAACGATGCTGCATTCAAAGACAAAATAACAATAATAGATGCTAGAGAAGTCAAAGTTGGATGCAAACATATGACAGGTAAGGCATTTGCAGCCTTACTTCCAAATATGACAAGCGTTCAAATAAGAGAGCTAAATAGAATAATTCACACAACGCGCAAGAAAGAAGGTGCATTTGATTTAACTGATTTAATTGAATCTGTAAAAATAGATGAAAATATTGGAAAAGCTACATCTGAAGCTTTAGTCGGATGGCTTTCTGAATTAGAAGCTATGAAAGTTTTTGCAGGAGATGACTATCCAAATATAGAAGACTTTTTACAGCAGGGAAAAGTAATAGTAGTAACTTTAAAAGATATATTAAGTTTAAATAAAAAACAATTCGTAGTTGATTATATTTCTAAACGATTATTTGATTTACGAAGGCGCGAAAAAGTTCCTCCTTATTTAGAAATAATTGAAGAGGCTCATAATTTCTGTCCCGAAGGTGCTAAATCTGAAAATGCTTTAAGTAGAAAAATAATAGAAACGCTCGCCCGCGAAGGAAGAAAGTTTTATGCAAACATCTGTCTAATATCGCAAAGGCCAGTACAATTATCAACGACTGCGTTATCTCAATGTAATACACAAATAATTATGAGAGTAACTAATCCTTATGATTTGGATCACATTAAGAAATCTGCTGAAGCTATATCATCCGGAACTCTTGACATTATTTCAAGTCTGAAAGTTGGAGAAGCTGTTGTAATTGGAGAAGCTGCTAATCATCCTGTTTTTATAAAAATTCGTGAGAGGAAAACAAAGGAATCTCACGGAACGAAGCTGGAAGATTATGCTATTTTATGGGAAGCTATGAATGAAAATAGTAAGCTTGCTAATGGCAAAGAATTTCTATAATTATTTTCCAAATAGTTGTACAGGCCTAAAATATCCAAGCAATGCTGAAACAGATATCATAATTAGCGCTATTGCGGTGCCTGCTGATTCTGGAGTAACTGGAATATCAAGCAACACCCCTCCTGTAAATAGATTTTGATTGCTTACTTCTCGGGTTTGCTCTTGTTGCTGGTTTGCAGCAATAAGTTCTTCTTGCGATTGTTGCTGCTGAGAAGTTTCGGTTATTAATTCTCTCGTTGCTTCAATTCCTTCGCTGCCAGATCCGCCGCCTCCGCCTCCAGAACTAGACCCGCTCGAACTTGTCTGCTCTCCAGGTTCGTCTGGTATATCTATCGTGAATATAACAGAACTGCTACCTATATTTTCAGCAGCATCTTCGGCGTAAATATAAAGTGTATGCTGTGCTTCTGAAAATTGTATTGCTGCAAGATTAGAACAGTTTTCCAGCGTTACGTTAGTACTGTTGATAGAATACCAACAAGATGTTATTGCAGAATTGTCGGTAATGCTATAAGTTATATTAGTAGACTGAGCAGCATAAGTAATATTTTGAGGTGAAGTTATAGTTATAATTGGAGAAATTACATCTGGGGATGTTATATTTTGCAGTGTTGTAAAACTACTTACAGGACTTTCAGTACAAAGATTTTGCGAATTGCATGATTCAACTTGATAGTAATAAGTTGTCAAATTGTCCTGCAAATTAATCAATCCCATATTATGTGATGTTTCCAAAACAGGATTTGTAGACAGAATTCCTAATGAAGTTGTTAAGCCATAATTAACTGTTGAATTAGATGTGTCATCTGTATTCCAAACTATATTTGTTGTAGTGTAACTAATATTCGTTGCATTAATATCTGACAAAGCTGGCGGTGTAGAATAATTTAATATTAACTGCGGTCTTATACTGCTATTAGTATGTTCGCTTGAAGCAAAAGTTTTTGTACCAACGTTATTAGATTCTGTCAGCAATAACATTCCATAATTATCATAAGTTCCATTATACCAATTCGTTACTAATTGTGTTATATCCCATTCGTACCACAGATCTTGATCTGTAACATCTTGGCTGGACCATTCAAAGTTATCGTAATCTCCGCCGGAATTATCCCAATTATCTTGGTTGTCATAATATTTCCAAGTTGCGCCGTCATTTGTTTGAACATTATCTCCAGTTCCTTCCTCCCAGCTTCTCGTTATTCTATAAACAGGAATTTCTGCAGCTTCATCATCTTCTGTCACATCGGTTGCATAAAGTCTCAATGTAGCGCCTTGTATCGTAGAATTTACTGGCAGCGATGAAATGTCAAACTCAAAAATTGCGTTTCTGCCATTTTTCTTAATATCTAGCTCCTCCGAAATTCCATAATTTTTCTTGTTTGAGCTTGATTTCAAATAGGCATCTTTGACGGCATCATTGGAGCTTGACAGGCCTATGGCAGCACCGGTAATAGTTGTATCTGGCGATATAAACAAAGATACAGATATAATGCTGATTAATAATATAAGAGCTAAGAGTGTTGCTTTATAGTTCATGGCCTTTAGAATTCGTTTAACTTACTATAAAACAATTACTACGCTAACGTAAAGTTTATAAAATACCATACTGCTTGAACGTTGGCGAATGAACAATTTGAACTCGTATATTATATACTGTGTTCGCCTGTTCTAAGCCTTACACAATGGAGAAAAAATGGCAAAAGTCGAATTTGTAACTATAAAAGCCGAAGAAATAAAATTTGGACGAAACAACTTTATAGAAGTTGCACGAAAAGTAGCAAAAACTGAAGAAGGCGAGAACGAGTTTATCTCGATCTCAAAAGGTTTCTATCTGCCAGAAAATGCAGGTAAAAGATTCAGAAACTCAGTCAGCTTACCAAGTGATGATGATACAGCTGCAAAAGTTGCGGAACTTTTGAAAACCATATAAAAGAAATCTATTTGATTGGGATTAAAAATCCCAATATATTTTCTTTTTGTCTATACATCGTATTACAAAAAGAGATACCAAATAGCTTCTTGTTATCGCAAACTTTATAAATTGTTTATTCCTGTCCTGTAAAATGGGATATAGACTAGAACCGCAAGGAAAACTAGAACCTATATACGGAGAAGACCCTAATACTCCACCAAAAAACCAAATAGATAAATCTTGGACGCCAGAGCCTGGAATTAAGTCAGACGAAAAGCGCTACTGTGGAAGAAAAAACAGATATACTACAGAATTAAATGGTGAAGTTTATGGAGTCATAATAGGACGATCCGTATCTGGTGAGTCTTACGAAGCTATAGTAGTTCATAATGGCAGGTCTATAGGTTCATTAAATAATCTAGGATTGTATACTGGCAAGAAAAAAACTAGTTTAGAAGCAATAATAGATGCTGCAACACCTTCTAATAGAAGAGTAGATTTACAATTAGCAGAGTTAGCAGATTCAGCAAAAAAAATATTGAACGATCCTAATAATAAAAGATTGTCTAAAGTCTAATTACATTATTTCCTGCTTCTGCAAGTTTTTCATTGTGAGTTATTATAAAAATTTGATCCAGGAAGCTTGACAAATCATTCTGTAAAACTTCTACAAATGTTGCAATTGCTTTATCATCCATATTATGCGTCGGTTCATCTAATATAAGTACATTAAGCTGAGGGGTTAATATTTTTGTAAATGCAATTCTCAAGGCAAGTGATGCGATTATTCTTTCTCCACCGGATGCGTATCCTGCAACGTTGAGCCATTCGCCTTCGTATTCGCGCAGCTGCAAAACATAATCACTATCTGTTACATCTAATCTTACTGACGTCCATCTATCATAAGGATAAATTGAATTCCAAATATTCCCCATAACTTCATTTACGGCTGTTATCAATTCTTTTCTTAATGTTTCCTGAGCAGCGAGTAAAGCATTTTTAAATTGATGCAGGAAATCGATTTTGTCTCCTAAATATTCAACTTCTTTTTCAATATCTGTAAATTGTTCTTGTCGCTCGTTTAAATCTCTAAAACGTTTCTCTTTCTCTTCAATTAAAAATTCGCTAGAACGCTGTCTTGACAAAATTTTCTCAAGTTCTTGTATAATTCCGCGATATTGTTCCTCTGCGCTTTCAACAGATTTTGCGTTTACATTTATTCCTACTATAGATTTTTCAATTACTTCAAGATCTCTTGCAAGTTTATACTTTTGATTTTTCAATTCCAAAACTTGTTTCTTCTCATCAAGTTGTCGCCTCTCGGATTCAAGATTTTCTATTTCTTTATCAAGATTTTCCGCACGCGTAGAAATCTGTGAAAATCCGTCTGTTAATGCAGCTCTTCGACCACGTAACTCGGATAATTTTATTGCTATATCGCGCTCTTTCTTCCTTAATTCGCTATCTTTCTCTATCTTTTGCTGCAATAATTTTTGCCTTTCTAAACTTTTAGTTAAACTAAACTTTTCAGTTCTCAAATCTTCAACTTTATTTTCTAATTGCGTAATAGTTTCTTTTAATTCTGCGATTTTTCCGCGCCTTTCTTGTATTAAAACATCTTTTGTAACTTGCTCCAGTCGAGTCGAACAAACAGGACACGCGCCATCAACACTTTCCAATTCCTGTAAATGCCCTCTCAAAACTCCGATCTCGCCAACCATCTGGTTTTTACTTTCGAGAGTTGCATCTACGATTTTTTCAATTTCAGATAGTCGTAAGTCTAAGCTCGTGATATCGCCAAACTTCTCGAGTTTATCTATTTCAAATTTTGATTCATCAATGTCCTTTAGACTTATTAAAAGTTCGGAATTTTTTTCTTCCAAACCGCCATAAGATTTCTCTATTTCAAGCGCACTATTTCTTCCTCTCTCAAGATCATCGCGGCTATGCTGTTTTGCGCGCCTTACTTCTTCTATTCTTAGCGTTATTTCATTTAACCTTAATCTTACAGAATCTAAACTCTCGTCAGGTTCTGAAGAAACTTTGGAACTAATTTCTTCCAGTTGTTTTCTATATAATTCCCTACGTTCGACCATCCTGTTATAATTATCAAGCTGTATGCGAAGCGTTCTCGTCTTTAGATTTAATTCGGCTTTGCGTTTTTCGACTTCAGCTAATTTCAAACTTAAATCGACTTTTTCTTGTTTCAATTCTAAAATGTCTGCAGCTAAAGTTTCTATATCATTTCTTGATTTTTGGAAATCGAAATTTCCCAAGAAAGTCGCTTGTGCATCTCTCTTAGCTGCTATCTGATTTGCTAATTTTATAGTATTTCTCCTTGCGATTTCAAACTTTTGTAAGCCCATAAGTTCGTCCAGTTTGGATTTTCTATCTCCTGGGCTGAGTCTCAAAAACATATCAATATCATTTTGTCTCGCATAGGCTGTTCTCAAAAAAACATCTTCATCCAAACCTAATTTTTCCGCCAGAAAATCTGTAACTTGCATAGAATTTGTACCAGCTAATAATTGGCCGCTTGAATTTCTTACTATTGCTTCCGAAGTTATACCATTTTTTATAGTTCTACTGATTTGGTATTCTACATCTGATGGGTGCAAGGATAAATTTACTTCCGATATAACTCCATCAAGTCCTCTCGTTGGCAAGTCTGAAACTTTTATTTCTTTGCTTTTTAGCTCTGAAAAAGTTCCGAATATAGCATAAGAAATTGCTTGCAAAATAGAACTCTTTCCAGCACCCATTTGCCCAATTATTACGTTTGTGCCGGGCTTGAATTCGTACTCGCTTTGCTTATGCGCTTTCCAATTCTGCAATTTTATTTTCTTGAGCATTTTTTACTCCTGAATTTAATTCCTGTTCGGCCTTTTCTAATTCACCGACCGATAGCAATTCAAATAAATTATGTAACTTCTCTTGACTAATGGCATTTCTCAAACTCTTTGATAAAATTTCGAGACCAACTTTATCAACAGAAAATCTATTTTGTTTTATATCTTGTAAAAGCTGCGAGCCTTTTTCTAACTCACTTGAGGATATTTTACTCTTATCTAAACTTATTATACATTTATCGCTATATTCCTTGATTAATCTTGAAAGCTTTATATCTTCTGGAGAGAAACCATCTGGCAGCATTCCTATAAGACGAATTCTCACCATTGGTTTTAATTCATAGTGTTTCTTCAGATGGGAATCAATCTTTTCTGCAAGTTTGAAATAAACATCGCTTGGTTTATTACCAGTTATATCGAAGTCTTCGTAAATTAACTTCCTCGTATTTATTGGTATAAACTTAATTCCGCCTTGCAGTCTTCCGAATTCCAAAACATAAAGTCCTTTCTCGGTTTCGCTCTCGCTTTTTTGCATCTGCGTACTTACTGTTGAGCCGACTGTTATTATTGGATTCTTAGAAATTGGATGCTTATTCTGCGAAGTATTGTGAATATGTCCGAGCAAGTAGACATTGAAATCTTTTGGCAAATCTTTGAATTCCAAATAATGGTCTACTGGCGGCATTATTTCTTTAAAATTCTGGTGTATCATTAAAATATTTGGACCTTCTTTAAATGGGGCGGGACTCCAAGTCCTCAATGCATCTTTGGCATAAGGTTCTGGAACGCCGGATAAACCGTGTACGCCAAGTTTATCTGTATCTATTTCTAAAAGAATTGATTCCGCGTGTAAACAATATAACAAACCGGCTTTCTCAAGTATTTGAACTGGATTAGTGCTGCCTTTATGCCGCCTTTCGTGAGTTCCCCAGATAGCTATTATCGGAGGAATTTGATATTTCTCAAGTTCGACTTTTCCGTCTTTTATTTTTCTGACAACTGTAAGTTTCTTCTTCATAGCGCGATTCATCTTGGTAAAAAGTTCTATCGCTCTTCCCAAAATCTCCTGCTTTGGAATCCTATCGTGAAATATATCGCCACCTAGGAGTATTGCTTGGGGTTGTTCTCGAACTGCATTATTGAATGCCTGCTCGAAATTGATAAACGAATCCTCTTGCCTCTCAGTTCCATAAGCAAAACCAAGATGCGTGTCTGAAATTACGGCCACTTTTAACATACAAAACTAAAGTTCAAGGAGTTTTAAATCAATTATTAGTTTAGAATATACAATATGAAAAGCTTATATTTCAGCAATATTAACTATTATTATGGCCTTAAAGAATAAGAAATCTGAAAATTTTTCCGAATGGTATACTGAAATAACTGGAGAAAATGGCGCCAAATTAGTAGATATGCGCTACGGCATCCAAGGTTTTGTTCCGCACAGACCTTGGGCGGTCAGAATAACAAGAAATTTTGAGGCACTTTTAGAGACTGCAGTAGAAAAAGACGGCTATGATCCAATACTTCTTCCGGTTTTGATTTCCGAAGAGAATATTAAAAAAGAAAAAGAGCACGTGCAATTCTCTCCGGAATTATTTTGGGTTGAGCGAATGGGCAACTCAAAGTTAGAGGTACCGCTTTATCTTAGACCAACTGGAGAATCGCAAATTTATCCGCTTTATAGTTTATGGATAAGAAGCTGGAAAGATTTGCCTTGGAAGAATTATCAATCTAGAATTATGACTTACAGAGGCGAACCTACAACAAGACCATTCTTAAGGGGCAGAGAATTTATGTTTTTTGAAACGCATGGAGTTTTCACAACTCATAAAGAAGTTTTAGAACAGATAGATAAAGATATGGAAATTGCGAGCAGCGTAATTACTGGCGATCTTGGTTTACCATTTTTATTTTTTAAGAGACCAAGCTGGGATAAATTCGCCGGTGCAGATAACACTTATGCCGCCGACTGTATGATGCCAGATGGCAAAGTAAATCAAATTGCTTCAACTCATGATCTCGGACAAAGATTTGCAAAAGCCTATAACGTAAAGTTCGTTAACAAAAAAGAACAGCAAGAATTTGGCTGGCAAACTTGCTTCGGTCCGGGTATCTGGCGAATAATGGCTGCACTAATAGCAGTACACGGCGACGATTGCGGCTTAGTATTGCCTTTCAAAATTGCGCCAACGCAAATAGTAATAGTTCCAATTGTATTTGAAAAAAGTGATAAGAAAGTTGATAAGGTTTGCAGAGAACTTGAAAAGAAATTGTCAAAGAATTTCAGAGTCAAGTATGACAATTCTAACAACAAACCCGGCTGGAAATATAACGAATGGGAAATGCTTGGCGTACCAATAAGAATAGAAGTAGGACCAAAAGAAATGAAGGCCAAGAAAGTAACTATGGTTAGAAGGGATACAAGAAAGCGTGAAATTATTTCGGAAAAACAATTAGAGAAAAAAATCGTGCAGTATGAAAAAGTTATTCTAAAAAATATAGCTGAAAAAGCTGATATGCATTTAAGAGCTAATATTAACGAAGCTAAAACATTCGCGCAGCTCGTATCTGTACTTAACAAAAAGCGCGGATTTGTAAAAGTGAAATTCTGCACTTTAGAAAAAGGTGGAGAAAAATGTGCTGATAAAATACAGCAAGCAACTGATGGCGGTAAAGTTCGAGGCTCGCTTTTTGGAGACACTTCAAAAGTTACTGGCGAATGTATAGTTTGCGGCAAGAAAGCTACTGTTAATACTTATTTAGCGAAATCTTATTAGTAAATCATATTAGCAACCATACAAAAAGTTTTTAAAGATGCCAAGCCCTTAACATTTCAATTCTCTGAGAGATTAGAGGTAATCAATGACTGATGTTCAAGAAGGTCACAAAAAAGGAACAACAACTTGTGGAATTGTATGCAAAGATTCTGTTGTATTAGCCGCTGATAAGCGCGCAACTTTAGGATTCTTAATTGCAAACAAAGATGTTGATAAAATTTTCGAAGTAACTTCAAACATAGGAATAACTTTCGCGGGCAGTGCTGCAGACGGCCAAGCTCTTGCCAAACTTATGAAAGCTGAAATGAAATTATACCACTTGAATACCGGCGTAGATCCAAGTTTAACTGTTGCTGCAAGTTTAACAGCAAATGTAGTTCTCGAGAGAGCTAAATCATTCATTCCATATTATGTTCAATTAATTATGGGTGGCAAAGATAACGGCGAATATTCGTTATACAGCCTAGATATGGGTGGAAGCATCATAAAAGAAACAAAGTTTACTGCTACTGGAAGTGGAAGTCCGATGGCATTTGGAGTGCTTGAAGACAATTTCAAAGAAAATATGACTACAGAGGAAGGCGTAAAGCTGGCTTACAAAGCAATTAATTCTGCCATCAAGCGCGACATCTTTACTGGCGAAGGTGTAAATGTAATTGTAATCGACAAAAATGGTTACAGAAAAGCGAATCCAGAACAAGTTACAACTAAATCTAGATGATGTAACTAAGCGTTACGATGACCGTATTAGACGATATCTTAAACAAACTACCGAGCGATGCCTCTATAGAGAGCACGTGCTACGAAGGGGCAAATATAGTTATCTATACAAAAAATAAAACCTTTTTCGCTCAAGGTAGCGATATAGTTAGAGCGCTTGTAAATGAATTTAAGAAGCGAATAGATTTGCGCGCAGATTCTTCTATTAGAATGGATGCAAAAGAAGCGGAGAAATTTATCCGCGATACAATTCCGGAAGATGCTGGAATTCATCAAATACTTTTCGAACCTGCCAGAAGTTTAATAACAATTGAAGCAAAAAAGCCGGGAATTGCAATTGGCAAAGAAGGTGATAATTTGAAAAGGATCAAAGAGGAAACTTTTTGGACGCCTGTTGTAAGAAGAGATTCTGTAATACCTTCAAAGATTACAACAAACATTAGAAACGTACTTTTCACAGACTCGGATTTCAGACGCAAATTCCTTGATGGTGTTGGAAAAAGAATTTACGAACAAAGATTAAGCACAAGCGAAGAAATGTGGGTAAGAATAACTACACTTGGTGCAGGACGGCAAGTCGGACGAAGCTGTTTTTTGCTGCAAACTCCAGAATCTAAAATTTTGATTGACTGTGGTGTAAATGTTGCTGCGCATGGAAAATATCAGTTTCCTTATCTTAACGCTCCTGAATTTAGAATTGACGAACTTGATGCGGTAATAATTTCTCATGCACATTTGGATCACTCTGGCTTCCTGCCATTTTTATTCAAAATGGGATATAGAGGTCCGGTTTATTTAACTGAACCAACAAGAGATACAACCGCTTTATTGTTATTGGATTATATTCAAGTAAATCAATCAGGTTCAAGAACTCCATTGTTTACAAGTACAGATGTAAAAGAAGCGATTAAACACACCATATCTTTAGAGTACGGTGAAGTTACAGATATAACACCCGATGTTAGACTTACATTTTACAATGCAGGACATATTTTAGGTTCGTGTTTAGTGCATTTGCATATTGGTGAAGGTTATCACAACTTTATGTATACAGGCGATTTCAAAGTAAAAAGCAGCAGATTATTTGATGGTGCAATGATGCAGTTTCCAAGGCTCGAAACTATAATGATGGAAAGCACTTACGGCTTGGCAAGTGATATTATGCCAGCGAGGGAAGACTGCGAAGCAGAAATAGAAAAAATAATTCGTGCAACCCTTGGAAGAAAAGGAAAAGTTTTGATTCCATCTCTTGGTGTCGGAAGATCGCAGGAAATTATGCTAATATTAGAAAAAATGGCGAGGGAAGAAAAATTAGATTTCAAAGTACATTTGGATGGAATGGTATGGGATGTTGCTGCACTACATAATGCATATCCAAGATTTTTGAAAAAGGAAGTTCGTGAAAAGATATTTTACGAAGGTCAAGATCCTTTCTTATCGCCTATATTTAATCGAATAGGTTCGGGAAAAGAAAGGCAGGAAGCTATAGAAGGCGGTCCTTGCGTTATAATCGCAACATCTGGAATGCTAACTGGTGGTCCAAGTCTTGAATATTTCAAGAAACTTGCAGACAATCCAAAGAACGCTATGATATTTGTAAACTATCAGGGCGAAGGTTCGTTAGGAAAGAAAGTTCAAAGCGGAGTAAATGAAGTTCAAGTAGACAGCGATTTTGTAAAAGTAAAATTAGAGCTTCATACTATTACTGGTTTGTCAGGTCACGCCGATAGGAATGAATTACTAGAATTCATACAGAAAGTAAAACCAAGGCCAAGAAAAGCTATAATCGTACACGGCGAGCAGTCTAAAACTCTTGATTTGGCATCAAGTTTGCATAAAACATATAGAGTTGAAACAATTGCACCAAGAAATCTTGAAACTTTGCGATTGAGATAATTATACGTTTATTTTCAAGGTTCTTGTTTGGATATTATACCAAGAAATCTCGAGACACTTAGACTAAGATAGAATTTACTTCTTAGATTCTATTTTCCAGACTATGACTTTCTCAATTGGGTAAATTGTTTTGACTTCATTCTTAAGTTCGCCACTTATTCTTTCCAAGGTTGACGGCAAAAATAATTCATTTGTTGTATCTTTTGCAAGCTTGTCTGTCAAACTTGCTGTCATATTATGTAGCACTGCAGCTCTTACTTTTTGATGCAATTTCTTAACTGCCATTACTAAGACTTTTATCTTTACTGTGCCGTCTTTTGATGGCAATGTTGGTACTATGATAAATTTCTCTTTGTATTTTCTTGTCATTCTTTGTATATAATTATCAAGGAAAAACATTCTCTTTACAACAGATGTAACTTTATCGCCTGTTACGTCTGAAATCTGAAGTACTATTTTTCTATGTTGATCTTTTGGAGTATCAGTTAATTTTGATGCACTTATTTCTACTGTTCTTCCAATTAATTCGGTTTGCTCAAATGCAGCTACGTCGCCAACTTCTTTATGTTTAAATATTTCCGGCGCTATAACTGCGAACCATCTTTTTTTTGCTTTTACAACTTTTGTCTGTTTAGCCATTTTACGAACTTCTTAAGTAACCTCCGTGAGTAAAAGGATTAGCGAAACAAAGAAAATCTATTGATTTTCTAGTTTTGAAAACTATAAAGTTTTCAACATTTACTAATTTTGTAATTAAATTTTGCTTAGCCATCATTTAGTGAATGTTGCCTTTTCTTGTGTATATTTCCAGTGTGTTGGCAATATGTTGCTCCTTTTGTAATATTTTGCAAGTCTATTAATTTTTGACTCTATTAATTGTAAACCTCTCTTTGAAACATTATCTTTTTTGTGCGTCTCGAGATGTTTCTTAACGTGGAATGCTTGTACTACTAAATTGTTCAAACCTTCTGGAAGTTCTGGAGCCACTTTATTTTCTTTCAAAATAACGGTTATATTTTTTCCAGTTAGTTTCTGGAAATCTGGAATTTGATATTTATCTCTTAGTAAAAGTCCAATAGTACTTGGTTTATTTCCTTCTTTTGCTAATTTAATAACCAAAGAAACTGCTTCTTCAGATTTGTAAGAAACCCAGTCTGGCAATGGTTCTGTCAGAGGTTTTCTTGATTTTGATTTTCCTTTTCTTCCTGAATGTAATCTTGACATTTGTTACTGGCATGAGCACGCCTTAGCTTGCTTCATCCTGAATTTAGCCCACTTAGCGGCTTTTTAAAGCTTATTGAAACCTTCAGGTTTTCAAACATGGAAAATCCGTAGATTTTCTTGGTTCAGTCAAGTTTCTTATAGCGTCCTCTTGCTTCAACTTTCTTCAAGTGCTTCAAAACTTTATCATTGGTATACGTCTTTAGAAAACTTTTCCAAACTTTTTCCCAAATGGAGTGGTGTTTTGAAATTAAACACTCTTTAAACAAATGTATATCGACTGCCATATTTTCAACTCTGTCTGAAATTTCTCCTAAACCGAAGTCAATCAGGTAGATTTTATTATTATGTAATAGCATATTGGATGTAGTCAAGTCGCCGTGAACAATTTTCCTGGAATGCAATTTGAATACTTGTTCACCAATTTGTTCTCCGAGTTTCCAATTCTTATCCAATATATCTCTTACTTTTTCTCCATCCAAGAATTCTATATGTAACTTGTAAGTCTTATCATTCTGTTCGAGGACAGCCGGAACATTTACTCCTGCTCTTTCGGCTTCTCTAATTAATTTAGCTTCACTTCTTGTTCTTGACTTTCTAAGAAGTACATCTATTACTGGAAGACGATAATCTTTTTTTATTCTATCTTTTATGATTGTATTTTTATTCTTATATATTTTAGCTTCTGCACCTTCTGCTATAATTTTCATCTTAACAATTCTAAAACCTATTTTAAAAACATAACCTATTTATTCTAAAATCTCTACTAGAAGTTATGGCTACAAAGAATCTGTTATATGAATACTATGTGCTTGGAATTGGAGTTCTTGCAATAATATATTTAGCAGTTCGTGGAGTACTTGGAAACCAAATTTATGGTTTTATTCCAGATGCAATATTTACAATTGCATTTCTTGTAATGTTATTTTTTACTAGAAAGATTTGGAATCTTACCCCCGCTAGTTATAGTCTAATTGCATTTGGTTTTGTTTTACATAATTTGGGCTTCTTGGGATTTTATGGCAAATCTCTGCCATTAGATTGGGATCATATAACGCACTTCTTCGGAGCTATGTCATTTGCAGTTTTATTTTACAAGTTCTTTGAACCTAAATTAGAAAAGAAAGTTGCTACAATAAAAAACACAATAACATATTTTGTTGCTGGACTTTCAGCATTTGGAGTCGGCGCAATTATAGAACTTTTGGAATTTATTGCATATATTAGATTAAATCGCGGCGATGGTATTTTATTTACCGGTCCGGGCGACGGCTTAACTGGATTAGCAGCTACTGATTTAATTGAAGCTACTGGAAGCACGTATACAAATGTTGGCTATGATTTGGTCTATAATATGGCTGGAATTTTAATTGCTATGAGTATACTAATCTTATGGCGAATTGCGAGAAGCAAGTTTAAATAACAACCTTTATTAATGAAATTATAATGGTAATATTATGCAAAGACGTGATGCCATCCGGAATCTATAGCAAAGATTTTTCTAGCTACGCATATTTTGAGGTGAGTTATGTCTGATAAATTCACCCATATTGGAAGCGCTCTTTCTCTTGAGCAGGACGGCAAAGTAGTTTCATTAAGATGCTGGATTCATAGAAAGAGGGGACAAAAAGAATTAATTTTTCTAATACTTAGAGATAGCACCGGACAAATTCAAGCAATTATAAAGAAAGATAGCGAAGCTTGGAAAGAAGCTGAAAAAATAACAGTCGAAAGTTCCTGTGAAATTACTGGAAAAGTAAAACAAGATCGTAGAGCTCCAACCGGATATGAATTACAAGTTACTAAATTAAAAATAGTTGGTTTATCCGAAGCATTCCCAATACAGAAAGATTTTTCTGAAGAATATTTGCGAAAAGTTAGACATCTTTGGGTTAGAAGTACAAAATTAGTTCCGGTTTTCAAAATACGTTCAAAAATATTTGAAGCTATAAGAGAATTTTACACAATAAAAGGTTATTACGAAATACAAAGTCCTAGCTTTACTAAAAGCGCATCTGAAGGCGGTTCTACTTTATTTAAAGTAGATTATTTTGGCGAGCCTGCTTACTTAACGCAGAGCTGGCAGTTATATGCCGAAGCTTTAATGTTTGGTTTGGAAAAAATTTATTGCATTGCTCCAAGTTTCAGAGCAGAAAAATCCAGAACGCGAAGACATCTATCAGAATATTGGCATCACGAAATGGAAACAGCGTGGATGGAATTTGATGACCTTTTGAAATTCCAGGAAGAATTAATTATATTTATAGTGTGGTATGTTTTGAAACATTGTGAAAAAGAGTTGAAAGAGCTCGGCAGAGATACTTCTGATTTGAAAAAAATAACTGCACCGTTTAAAAGATTAAAATACAAAGATGCACTAAAGATGCTCGGCAAAAGCTGGGGCTATGATTTAACTGACGATGATGAACGAAAATTAGTTGCAGATTTAGGACAGCTAGTTTTCTTAACTCATTTCCCAAGAGATATGAAAGCGTTTTATATGAAAGTTGATTCAAAAGATAAAAAAGTTGTTTTAGCTGCAGATTTATTAATTCCTGGCGTCGGCGAAACCATCGGAGGAAGCCAAAGAATTGATGATGAAAAAGAACTTACTGAGAGTATAAAATTATTCAAACTTAAACCAAAAGATTACGACTGGTATATAGATTTACGAAAGTATGGAAGTGTCCCACATTCTGGTTTCGGTTTAGGTATGGAAAGATTAGTGATGTGGCTTTCAGGAACAGAGCATATAATGGATACAATTCCTTTTCCAAGAACAAAAGATAGACTAGAGCCCTAGAAAGATTTATTAAGTGCGCTCACTTATTTATCGTATGACAAATATAACGCTGTCTATTGAAGATTCAGTGTACAAAAAAATGCGACAGCATTCTGAAATAAAATGGAGTGAATTTGTACGCAGAGCCATAGAATATAGAATTAAAGAACTAGACACATTAGCAAAACATCCTCAAAAAGAATCTATACTCACAATGCTAGCTTCAGAAAAAGTTCTTGCAAAAGAATGGAATAATGAAGCTGATGAAAGGTGGAATAATGTTTAATCAGCGCGATGTTGTGTTACTTCCATTTCCTTATTCAGATTTAAGCGGCTCTAAAAAAAGACCTGCTGTTATAATATCTAATAAAAAATTAAATAAATCTGAAGACAGAATTTGCTGTCTAATAACAAGCAATTCATCGAAGGATGGCATATTTATAAAGAATAATTATTTTGAATCTGGCGAACTGCCGTTCAAAAGCTGGATTAAACCTTATAGACTGTTTACTGTGAATGAAAATATCATTAACAAAAAATTAGGCACACTTACTAAAGAATTTCATTCCGAAATAATTTCTGTCGTTAGTGAATATTATGAATTAGAGCCCTAAAATTCTTTTCATTTCCAACGCATCTTTCTCTAACGCTGGAGTTTCACAAATTAAAGTAATATTTAATTTGCGCTTTTTTAATTCATCAGCTAGAGGCTTGAAATCTGGGGTTTTTGCAGCTATTGGCTGATGAATATCAACATAGCTTTTACTTGCAGTGCTATATTTGACACAATTAAAGTGAGAGTTTATGTGATTTAGATTTAATTTTTCTAATTCATCAAGAATATATTTGTAATTAATCATACCGCCATAATAAGCAAACATATGTCCCCAATCTAAATAAGGAGTCAAATTTTTCTTATAGTGTTTATACATCTGCACAACTTCTTCAAATGAGCCCCACTGACCTTTTTTTACCATCGTCTCTGGACCTAGTTTTACTTTATGTATTCCTTGTTTATGCATCTTTTCAATTACATCTGCAACTCGTTCTTTCATTAATTCATTACTCTCTTGCTGCGAAAGTTTTCCTAAGAAACCCATATGAACTGCAACGGCATCTGCTTTCATAACTTCAGCTCTGTCCATAGATTCTATTATTCTCTCAATTGATTTTCTAACCAAATCTTTTTCTGGAGAAAGTAAATTAATATAATACGGAGCGTGGACACTCAACCTTATTTTGTGCTCCTCTGCAATTTGTCCGACATCTTTTGCTACATACTCGGACATTTTTACGCCTCGTACAAATTCCACTTCCATTGCATTTAATCCAAGTTTAGCTAATTCTTTTATTCCACCTATTGTAGAACGCTCTTTAGAACAAATCGGAACTCCGCCCGTACCTATCCAAATCATAAATCAATAATAATACTCAAGCTTTTAAATCTCTTTTTAGATAATCACTTATGGGCGTTTAGCATAGCCTGGATAGTGCGCTCGGCTTCGGACCGAGAGATCGGAGGTTCAAATCCTTCAACGCTCATTGCTCCCGTAGTCTAGCCCGGCCAAGGATACGAGCTTCTCACAGCGCCGAAACCTAGTTTCAGCTGGGTTTCTTGCTAGAATCAGCTTGGGACGCGAGTTCAAATCTCGCCGGGAGCACTTACAATTTCTATATTTTTTATAGTAACTTTATCAGATTTATCCAAGAATTCATTTTGTTCTTTTGTTAGCTTTTGTTCCGCATATCCAAACATACTATACCTATCAACAATCAAGAAGCCCTCTGTTTGCTTCTCAAATTCTTCTAAAGTTATACCATTCAGATTCGTATAACCAAGCTTATTAAATAAGTAAAGGAAATCTCTCTTACTATAATCTAAAAAGTATATAGGCGTATCTTTATCGGGTGAACTAATTGTTATGTAATTAACAACTTCCATTTTAGCCTTATAACCAATACCAAAAGCTGCCGATGTTCCGCCATTTTCCTGCAGAAAATTAAAAGCCGTACTAAATGTAAAAATATTTGATATGATTATCAAAGCTAAAAGTAAATACGCCCAAGCTGTTTTCTTTGTCAAATGCTCTAATGCTAAAGCTATAACTATTAATATTGCTGGCATAATTATTACAAAAAAGTGCGGACTTACATTTTTACCGAGCAAAGCTATTATAATTACTGGAATTAAAATCCAGTCCAGCAGAACACCATAAGTTTTTTTAATAGCAAAATTTCTAGCTAGGTATAGCATTCCAAAAATAAATAGCCCCGCTATCAAAACAGAAGAGCCTAAATAAAACCAATTGCCAAAATCAGAGAAAATATTCGTATTGCCAAACCAATATTTTCCGAGGTAATTAGTGCTAATTAAAACGGGAATGCCAAACGATTCCAATGCCGCTTCAGAGCGGGAAAAATCTTCGCTAAACCTTTCAGATAAAAAGTTCAAAGAACTAAGAGAATCATTTGTAATGTTATAATATAGCATAGGCGTCAATGCCAATGCAAAAATTACTATGCACGCCAAAATATATTTAGGCTTAAATTCAACGTTAGATAATATTAAAATAGCCCCAACAACAGGTACTAAAAACAAAACTGACAAATGAAAATGCAATGACAGTGCGCCGGCAACCGCCAATGGAATAAAATATTTGTAATCCTTATTCAGAATTATTTTCAAAAGAGAATACATTAATATGATGATAAAAAACAGCAGGAAATTTGGAGTAGTTATAAATCTAGAATAAAGAATATCCCAAGGGCTAAGCGCTAATAAAACAGCGGCGATGAGACCAACTTTCTCTGAAAAAAAGTCCTTGCCCAATTTATAAAGCAAAAAAACTGCGAAAACGTTTAGCAGCGCTATGATTGAAATAATTATTATAGGATTATTTATAGAATCTTTTGCAAATAATAGTGGTGCTGCAAGCATATAATAGTAAAGTGGTCCTAGAGACTGCTGGCCGGAATCTTCAGAGACTTTATGAGTTGCGCCAACTAATCTAATTTCATGTTCATAAGCTATATTTTCAGCAATCTCTATATCTCTCAAAATATGTCCCTCAAAAGATGACGTTTCCAAATCGTAAAATCTTACTGAAAAAGCTGCAACTAAGATAAGTATAAGTAAAACTAAATGTTTGAAATTAATGTTCATCGCGAGAGTCTCAATTTTAGCGTTGTAACTGCGCCGTTAATGAAATCCTTGAATGTTTTTGTAGTTTCGCCGCGTTCCCTATCTTGAAAATCTATAGGCACTTCTACTAACTTTAAATTATTTGTTTTACAACTATTAATTACATCTTGCACTATATCCGGTCCCGGCGCTTTTAAGTTATTAATAATTTTACTCATAGCTTCTCTCTTGTAACATCTATAGCCGGAATTTGGATCGGTTAGTCTTACTCCCAAAACAATATTTGCAAAAGAATTAGAGAATTTTGTCAAAATTCTTCGCTTTAATCCTCGTTTATCATAACCGCCGAGCTTAAATCTTGAGCCGATTGAAACATCTGCATTGTCCAAAGCACTTAGAAGTTCCGGAATATGTTTTGGATGATGTGAGAAATCGGCATCCATTTCTACAATTATATCTGCACCAAGTTCCAGTGCTTTCTTAAAGCCATCAATACCTGCAAGACCTCTACCTTTGTTTGTTAGTCTGTGTAACAAATGGACTTTCTTATTTTTCTTTGACAATTCTTCCACAATTTTCCAAGTTCCATCGGGACTATTGTCATCTGCTACAACTATTTTCAAATCTTTAATTTTCAAAGCTAAAATTTCATCTATGAGTAATTTTATGTTAAGACCTTCATTCCAAGTTGGTATAGTTACTATGATTTTCGGCATGCAGAAACCAATTTCCAAAGTCTTTTAAATCATATCTTCTGTGCTATAACTAACAAATCTGGATTAGTTTTGTTCACAAAAAAATCACAAATTCTATATGCTCCAGAATACGTTAACGCATTTAATATACATTTCTTGACTTTTGACGTGTTAAAACTTGAGCTGTATCTTAGTGTTTTTAGGGAAAGCTTTCTTGTTGTTGGTTTTATATATAAAACTTTGAAACCTGTTGCTTCCAAAAGTTTGGTCAAGGTTCGTTTGTCAAAGTAATACAAATGCTCGTGAGGTTTTATTGCCACTCTTCTCGTTAAAATGTTATCAAAATCAGGAGTTGAAATTAAAAGCAAACCATTTTGCTTCAGAGCTTTGCTGATTTTTTGCAGTTCTTCTTTAGGATGAGTGAAATGCTCTATTACATCACTCATATTAATTAAACCAAACTCTTGTTTTGTTCCATAAGAAGATAATAATTTCACTCCAAAATTTTCTTCTGAATATTTAGCCTCTTCTTTGTTTAATTCCACTCCAAATATATTCCATCCTTGCTTTTTAGCAGCGTGTAGAAATATTCCTACGCTGCTTCCAATATCTAGGACTTTTCCGGGCGCAGTATATTTGCTTATCAAATTTAATCTATCTGTAAAAGTTTGCTCATCTAAATCTTTTGTATGCAAATAATATTGAAAATTATCTAATTTGTTTTCCGAGTAAACGCTCTTTATAGTTTCCCAAGTAAGCCTTGGATTTAAATAAATAAGTCCGCAAGAGTTGCATTTGACGAGTTTAAATTCCTGTCCATGCTGCTCTGTTTTAGTTACAAATACAGTATCGTTCTTGCCGCATAAGTTGCAGTTTACGTACTCCATCTTCATACATTCAAGCCCGTACTAAGTCATTTAAACTATTCTCTAACGCTAATCTTTAAAAGACGCTACGCATTAATTTCGCTTATGCAGGCAGTGTCCAAAACCATAAAGGTTTTATCTGGTCTGCATTCGTTTCACTCATGCAGGCAGCGCTTAACTTCGGTTAGCTGGTCTGCATTCACTTCGTTCATGCAGGCAGCGCTTAACTTCGGTTAGCTGGTCTGCATTCACTTCGTTCATGCAGGGGTACCCAAGCCTGGTCAAAGGGGTAGGACTTAAGTGTCGCTAAGGCTCTTAGCGGAGTCTCGGCTGAGACATCCTATGACTTAGTGTCTTCGCAGGTTCAAATCCTGTCCCCTGCATACTTTTTTGAATCCAAATTCAGTTGAATTTTCACTAATCATTATAGTGCAAACTTTAAAAATGATAAATCCAAATTTTATTGCTGAACTATGATATTAGAAAAACCAAAGAGTGCGAGTGACTTGCGATACTTTACTCGCAAGAATTTAGGAAACGGAGCTAAAGTAACTTTATGGGTATTTGCACCAAAATGTCCAAAATGTAATGAAGGCAGATTGAGCACTCCTTATGACGACGAAACTGGCAGATACAAATCAAGAGCTAAAAATTTTGAATGTGCTAAATGCGGATTTCAAGAATTAAAGAAAGAAATTATAGACGCAATTCCTACTGTAAATATAGAATATACTTGCCCTCACTGCAAGGCATCAGGAGAACAGCAGGCTCCATTCAAAAGGAACGCCAAAAAAGTATTTACTTTTAAGTGTGATAAATGCAGCAAAGATATTAAAGTAGAAAGCGGCAAAAAGAAGGAATAATTCTTATAAACTCAATTCTAAACTTAAAGTTACGCCTCCATAGCTCAGTCCGGCAGAGCGGCAGTTTTGTATAGCACGAATGTTCCATTCGCGGGACATTTGTGACCAAATGAACTGTAGGTCACAGGTTCAAATCCTGTTGGGGGCATTCTCTTAAAAGTATACGTAACACTTTTATAGCGGTATGATATTCCTACTAGTATGACTAAAACCGAGATTATAAGAGTTGGCGAAAAAGGCCAAATAGTCATTCCTAAGACTCTAAGAGATAATTTACTCATAGAAAAAGGTGCAAAACTCGCTATTTCTGAAGATAAAGGTAAACTTATTATCAAAAAAATTAAGCTCGATGAAGATTATCTCTGGATGTTAACTGGAGAAGAAACTTTGAAGAAAACTTGGGATAATCCATACGATGCAAGATGGGACGATGTTATATAAAAGAGATATTGTTGTAATAAATTTTCCCTATTCTGATTTAGACGGGAGCAAAAGAAGACCAGTTCTAATACTCGGTGAAAAACTGAATGATTTTATTGTATGCGCAATAACAAGTAATCCTGACACCAAGGGCTCATTACTAGAGTTTGAAGAAGGAGATTTGCCTTTCAAAAGTTCTGCTAAATATTGGCAGATACAAACTATTTTAAAATCTAGAGTAGAAAAGACATTAGCAAAAATTACTAAAAAGTGTTATGATAAAATAATTAAAGATATTAACGACTTATTCAAATAGTTATTCAATGAAAGCGTCTCATAAAAGTCTGAGTTTAGTCTTAATAGCATTAGGTTGGTTCATCTTAGAACTGCTTACTAAGAATTACTTGCTTGCAGTTATTGCACTTATATTATTTCTGATAGCTTTTTGGATGCATTTGAACAAAAAAACAGGCTGGCACAGGATGGAACAGCACTAAGGTTTATTAACGCTCAAAATAGATTTTCAGTTATGGCAGTTAACATAAAGCTAAATAAGTTTAGCTAATGTTAACTTAATACAAAATGGCAGTTAACATATACGAACTAGCAAATCTAGGAGAAGTAAAAAAAATCCTAGAGGCTTCAGACACGAAAGATGCTCAAGGTAATTGGATTAAAAATCCGTTTATAGTACAAGGTTACAGAATTCAGGAAGCCGGCACTCTCGGAATTAATAAACAAGTTAATTATCTTTACATCAAAGCTTCAGACGAGTTTTTTGAGAAGAATGAAAAAGAACTTTTGAATGCAGGCGCTAAGAAATTAGAAGGCACCGAAAAAGCAGATGTGCAGAAGAAATTCGAAGCTGCTGAAGAAGACAGCATTGCTGGTATGGGCTCTATTTTTGGAGACTAGTCTTCAGAGAGTAAGTTTTTAAATCGCTTTGCCAAGACTAATCTATTGAGCCGATAGTCTAGCCCGGTATGACGTCACCCTTACACGCGCTGAAACCTAGCAGTTTAGCTGGGTCTTCGCGAAGACAGGTGGAGGCCGGAGGTTCAAATCCTCCTCGGCTCATTATTTCATTTCTGATATGGGCAAACTACCGTACTCAGACCAAAATAACAAATCTATTTCGTCCATTCCGATACTAGAGGATTTTGCAAATTTTCTTAGAACTTCTTCCATCTCTAAATAAGTTTTTTTGGAAATAGTTTTTGGCGTTTCAGGAATTATTTCGTATTTTACCATATTTCGCAAAATATGCCTGTCAAGAATTGCTAAATCTTTTCCGAAGCCGATATTTCTCAAAAAATGACTTGCTTCTTTCATTCCTAATCCTTTCACATTATCTGCAAGCCAGTTTCGCAGACCAACGATATCACTCATATTTAATTTTGATTTAATATTCATCTCGTCATTTCGCGAAAAAAACTCGCGGGCTTCTACGATATATTTAGATTTATTATTAGAAAATCTAACTCCTGCTTTTGTTAAATGCGGCCGCAATTGTTCCGCTTTGCCAGTAAACAAACTGTTATCTGCAACCATGCGTTTTACTGCCAAATCGCCTGCACTTGCTTTTGTCTGCGGCGTACAAAGACAAAAAGCTAATTCAGAAAATATTCTTTTATCGTCTTCATACCAAACTTTTTTGTAGTCTTCAAGTCTCTTTCTAATATCTGCTTTCTTGGATGCATAAAGCAAAGTTAAATTTGCTGTCATATTTATTTCACTGCTGCATGCGCTTTTTTGGCTTTTTCATATCTCTTATTCACGATATCCCAGTTGATATTTTCGAAAAAAGCATCTATGTATTTAGCTCTTGCAGGTCCTTGATCTATATAATAAGCGTGTTCGTATACATCCAAAACTAATATTGGAATTGCATTTAGGAAGCCGCCAACATTATGCGCATCTAAACCATTAATCATTAGCCTTCCAGTTGTTAAATCTAATACCAATACAGCCCATCCTTTCAAAGCAGTTCCAGTTGCAACAAAATCCTGTTTGAATTTAGCCCAAGAGCCGAATATCTCTTCTATTTCGCCGTTCAAAGCTGTG
>Ga0209728_1000453_pt1 | contig 34231 bp, 36 predicted proteins | sample RifGroD1_FD_183997 | JGI IMG/M metagenome (GOLD analysis project Ga0209728, IMG submission 183997) | Groundwater microbial communities from Rifle, Colorado, USA - Groundwater D1 (SPAdes) (version 2) | ecosystem: Environmental > Aquatic > Deep subsurface > Groundwater | place: Rifle, Colorado... | reverse complement strand
CCTTAATCTCTGGTAACCCATCAACTGATGAAGATGCCATAGTACACGCCATCATTTACGACTGTAAGGATACACCAGAGATTAAGGAGTTCCTCGAAACAGTTATTGACGCTAAGGAGTGTTTGACTGAGGAGAGTTTGTACTTCAGGGCTTGGAAAGTAAACCAACATTGGCGAGATGGGTACATACATTTTCACCCAGGGCACGCAGCAGCTAAGTCTGGAAGACAGACACCTTCAAGACCTAACGCTGCTCAACTGGCTAAGGAATCGCAAGTGCGACAGATGGTAACTGCTGATGACGATCACGTAATTGTAAGTTTAGACGAATCCGGCCAAGAGTTGCGTATAACAGCATGGCAGTCAAGATGTCCCGATATGCTGTCGTGTTATGTAGGTGATACTCCTAGGGATATACACTCCATGACTGGTTTAGGTATATTCAACATGAACGTTGAAGGGGAGGAAGGAAGACCTCAGCTAACGTATGAGGAGTTTGTGGTATCAGTAAAGGATACCAACCACCCGTGGCACACCCAAGCCAAGAAGTGTAGGCGAGAAGCGAAGCCGGTGAACTTTTTGGATCTTTTTTTAGGCACTAAAATGACCTTAGCCGTTGACTTGCGAATTTCCGAGGATGTCGCTCAAAAGATGTTGGACGCTAAAACAGAGATGTTTCCTGGAGTCAGGGCATGGCAGGAAAGAACTAAGGAGAACTTGCTGAATGTTGGGTATGCTGTTGAACCAATGGGACGTAGGCGTCACTTGAAACTCGATGGAACCTGGCGTGATAACCATGAGGTCAGGGGAGGCGTAAATCATTTGATTCAGGGTTCTGCCGCTTCCCAGCTAAAGCTGATAATGAGGAAGGTGTGGGAGAATAGAATTCTTGAAAGGTACAGAGCTTACTTTTTAATGGGAATCCACGATGAGGTTGTTTTCTCAGTTCACAAGTTGGATGTTGTGGCCTTCCTTAAGGAAGTTCATCCGCTGATGTCACAGCAGTATGCGGACTTCGAGGTTCCTTTTAAATCAAGCATAGCGATTGGGCCTAACTTTTACGATTTATTGGAGCTTGGCGAGGTCTTGGATGAGGAGGCTGTCAACAAGGCAGTGGAAGCTGTTAACCTGCGGAATACTCTACCAAAAACAAACTGCGGAGAGTGCAAAATGAAGTGTATAGAGTTAGCGTATGAAGTAGTCTGCGGGAGATCGGAATTATCAGCTTGCCAGTGTACTAATTAAGTTGCAAAACAGTTTTGAAGCTGCTACAGTACCCATGAGGCTTAATATTAATTACTTATTAAAGGAGAGAATTTCATGGGTACTGAAAAAGCTTTTGTTGTAGAGAGTGGCGTAGAAATAACGAGAGGTGCTGAAGGCGACATAGGACTAAAGTTTGGTGACTGGGAGGTTATTGGAGAAACTAAGAAATGGAATAATTCGGGGTGGTGGGAATCAATGTGGGTATGTAGATGCAAGTGTGGGGTAGAGGCTGTCCAGACAAAAAGCAACCTCAGAGCAGGGAAAACTAAAGCATGTAGGACTTGCGCGGGGCAGAAGTCTAAAAAAGATTATGATGTTAGTCATAAACTGTACCCTATATGGGTCGCTATGAAACAGAGGTGTCTAAACCCCAAGAATAAATACTACAAAAACTATGGAAGCAGAGGGATTTCAGTGTTCGAGGAGTGGGTAAACGATTTTGGTAAATTTTTGGGTTGGTGCATTTCAAACGGGTGGAAGGAAGGTCTTCAACTGGACAGGAAGGACAATGATGGAAATTACGAACCAAGCAACTGTAGGTTTATATCCATACAACGTAATCTTAGAAATAGGCGAACAATAAACTCCTTGAATACAACTGGATTCAGAGGCATATCAAAGCTACCCACCGGCAGATACAAGGCAATAGTGATATTTGAGTCTACCAACTTCCGGCTAGGCTACGAGTACAAAACACCTGAAGAAGCAGCTAGAGCTAGAGATGAGTTCATAGTTAAATGTAAGATACCTCACTCGCTAAATTTTCCTGATAAAGACTTTGACAGGGAATTAGCCGAACAAAGCCTTGATGTGGAAGAGTGTTTGAGGAGAGGTAAAGAAGAACTTAAGAGAATAAGGGAGGAGAGGAAGGCTAATGTCCAAGAACGACGGTAAATATTTGGAGGTAGCTGTAGACAAGTACCTTAGAACCACAAAGCAACCTGAATTTCACTGGAGAAGATTGTTTGATAGCTACAGTGTGAGGAAGGGGGCACCGCCACAGCCTAGCGACTACCTATTATCGTGGGCTGGTAAGTTTACTGCTCACCTTGAATGCAAGACAACAAGTAATACAACACTACGACTCAGCATGTTCGATCAGTATGGCGATATGATTAGATGGTCGAGTGCTGGAGTGCCGGGATTTGTACTTGTCCACTTCTACATTTTGGATAGGCTGTTCGTGGTCCCAGTAACAGCGTTAGAAAAAGCTAGTAGTTGGCGCGTTCCAGAAAAAGGTATTGAGATAATGAATCCTACTGACTTATCTCAGGTTCTTAAAGTTATATTTGGCGATGTTCCTAAATAATCTAAGGAGGAAAATTATGGATTTAGTACACCCAGGAAATGAAGGCTTTGTTGAGCGAGTAACACCTAAGAAACCTGACGAGTCAATCTTCCTGTTCAAGTGTAAGAACTGTGGTAAGACTCACTTTCGTCATGCTGGATACGTTATGACTATGCTCCCATTTATGCGGTCTGGCGGGGAGAAGCGGGTTAATCTTGAGGAAATGCGGGTTATGGTTTGTGTGAGTTGCAAAAACTGCTTCGTCTGGATCAACGAGCAGATGTATGACATAACTGACCAAATAGACTTGCAGGCTTGGGAGAAGACTGAGAAGGAGGCACATAAAGCTACTGGTCCAGGAGGCGAGTGTTGAAAACATTAGTAATCAATGATATACACGCAGGGGTCAAGAGGCAGGGGGGAACTACCCATGCCTCACGAGAGGCCCTTGAAGGTTGGATGTTAGATAAATTCAGTAACCTAGTTAGACTGACCGAATACGATGTTTTAATCATACTCGGTGACTTGTTTGACAGCAGGAATGTGGACGAATACCTTATGGCTAAGGTGATAGACATACTATTGACTGTGCCTAGGTGTTACGTGGTTCTGGGGAACCATGACTTGGGTGGAGTTATGGATGAGAAGAAAATGTCATCGGCTGAGTTTGTTGGAATGGTGAGCGGTCACTCTGTAGTCAAGGAGCCGCTCACACTCGGTAAGCTTCACATAATCCCGCACTTGTTCAACCAGGAGGCTTTTGATAAAGCTGTTGATGAGTGTCCAGAGAACAAGCTTCTCCTAGTCCACTGCAACATTGACTCTAACTTTGCTCATGGGGATCACAGCCTCAACCTGAGTAGAGAGCAGATTGAAACGTTGGACCAGAAACATGTAGAAGTTATAGCAGGGCACGAGCACAAAGGTAGAGTCGATGGGAACGTAACTGTGATTGGAAATCAATTCCCCTCCTCTATATCTGATTGTATAGGGGAGAGTGGTAAGAGAGCATTGTTAATTACCGATGACTCCTTCTCAACTATTCCTACTTGGGATGGTACTGACTACACTGAGATCCACGTAACAGCCGAGTCCCCAACAGACGCTAAGTTCATTAGGGTTATGGGTGAGTGCTCTATTCAGGAGAACGCGATTGTGGTTAGTAACATAGCCAAGTTCCGCGCCAGCAGTAACGCTTTCATAATAAAGAATGATGTGAAGGTACTAACTCAGGAAGTTGATATAGGATCTATAGCTAACTCTGTTGATAGCTTTAACATCGTGGACATGTTTATGGAAGAGATACCAGAAGCCTACAAAAAAGAGGTTGAGGAGTGCATCTAAGCTATATCGCCGCTCGTGCATTTGGCAAGGTCAAACAAGCAGAGCATTCGTTAAGTGATGGTTTAGTAGTTGTGAGGGGGGAGAACAAAGCCGGTAAGACCACCTTGTTTACCCAAGTCCCTCAGTATGTCATGTTCGGATCGTCAACTCTGGAAGCCACCTTGGATGAAACTGTGACAGAAGGAGAGCCTGTCAGCGCCCTCTACGGCGAGATTCATTACGGGCCATACATCGCCAAGCGTTCAAAGAATTCAGCGTCTGTGGAAGGGCCTGGCGTTAAAAGATCGGGACAGGATGAAGTCTCCCGCTTTTTCTATGACCTGTTCGGCCTAGCCCCCAAGACCGAGGATCTGATCATCTTTGCCCGACAAGGGGAAGTCTCAAACGTCATCAAGCGAAAGCCAGCAGAGACTATGCGGTTCATTGAGGACGTTGCCAATATCCAACTGATCGAGGACTTGCTTGAGAAGGTGAAGAGTAAGTACAAGTATGGGAATAGGGAGGAGTATGAACAGCTCATATCAACCATAGAAGAGGACATTGACTGGTATGGTCTTAACCTAGCACAAGCCAAGGAGACTAAAGTTAGTTTAGAGTCAGAGGCTGAGATACTGAAAGACTTCTCATCCGAAGTTGATGAGTTGGAAAAAATCATAGCAGAACTGCTTGCCTCTATATCAGACAAGTTATCCGATTATTCAGCCCACAACTACAAGGTACAGTCCACCAATGAGAAGGTGGCCGAACTTGAAGGTAGGGTTAAAACAATTTATGAGAAGTTAGCCAACCTCAAGGAGTTGGTCTTCGAAGTCATACCTCAATCTAATATAGACAAGGCTAATGAGATAATCCACAACGCGGGGGAAGCAGGAGCTAAGTGGAGTATGTATCAGTTACTTATCAATACTGTGGATGTTGGAGAAGATGTTTGGGATGGTGGAATAGATTCACTCAACAATGAGTTGAAATATGCAGTCTCTGTTGAGCGGGATTTGTTTAAGGTTGTCTCCAACATTGAGTCTGATATAAGGTCCCATAAGAAACAGATACCCACTACCTCAAAATGTAACTCATGTGGAACAGACCTGAGTGAGAAGGTAGAAGCACTGAAGCTCAGTATTCAGGAGAAGATAGAAAATCTCACCACTGACTTAGCTATCAAAAAAGCCGAGTACTCAGAAGCAAAGTCTTACCTCGACACGCTCAACTCTGTTAAGAAGAACCACATGGCTAGACTGCACTTGGATTCTACCTACTATGAAATTGATAATGCTACTGTGCCGTTTACTGTTACTTGGAAAGGCGAAGTACCTACTGAGCCGAACCAGGGAGAGAAGAAAGAAGCCATCAGTCTTATCAAAAAAGCTGAGTCTATTAAGAGACAAAAAGAGGAGAATGAGAAAAAGATAACAGAAGCTCAAGTTGAGTTGGGTAACGAGGAAGGTAGGCTTAGAAATTTGAGAGCAGAGTTAGAGGAACTCGGCAATAAGAAAGATGAAACTGAGCTGTTGAAAAGATCAGCCTGCTTACGTAATGCCTCCTTTGAGATAAACAACAGCTCAACTCAAGTTGCCCTAGATATGAAAGAAGTAGAGCATAGGTTGGAGGAAGCTAACACTAAGATCAAATGGGCTGAAGAAGGTATAGCCAGTAATAAGGTGAAGATCGAGGAGTTGAAGGTTAAAATAAAGACCGAGGCCAGGAATCAGGTCATAGTCAAGGCCACTACGGTAGCTAAACCGAAAGTGATAGACAAGCTCTGGACTTCCATTGTAACCTTGGCTGGTGAAAGATACCGCCAGATGACCGGGGATTCCCAGCAGCTTGTCAAAACCCCCAAGGGCTTTCGCCTTGGAGTGCGGCCAATGACACGACTGTCGGGCTTTGAGAGAACGGTTATGGGACTGGCAATACGATCAACCATCCGGGATATCTTCGCTCCTGGCTGTGGCTTTCTGGTGTTTGATGAGCTTTTCGCTGAATGCTCAAAGAATTCAGCGGCGATTGTGGCCGGGGCTTTACTCAATATCCCCGGTCAAAGAATATTAATTACTCACGAGGATGAAACTGAAATGAGTGCAGATCAGGTAATTGAGGTGTAACTGAAGATGGGGTTTGACAAAGCGTATGAAGTAACAATGAAGGATGAAGGTTTAGGAGTATGGACTAACGACCCCGATGATCCAGGTGATGAGACTTACTCGGGTATATCAAGAGTCCATAACAAAGACTGGGTAGGTTGGGTTACTGTAGACAAGGCTAAGTTGGAGAAGAGCTTCCCCGAGAACATCAGGAATAATAGAATCCTCTTGGAGATGGTCAAGTCCCACTTCAAAAGAACAAGGTGGATTGAGCCTGGACTTGATAAGGTAAACGAAGTCTTCCCAGCCTTGGCCGACAAGATGTTCAACACCATTACCCTCTATGGGGAGGGTAGAGCGATAGAGTGGCTACAACGAACAGTCAACCTCCTAAACAGAAACCAGAAGGAGTATTTTGACATAGCGATTGATAAGAGTATCGGTACAAAGACACTAGGGGCTTTGAAGTCTGCTTTGAGGTGTAACCCTAACAGTAGGGTTATGGCTCTCTATAGGGCCTACACAAACAAATGTATCATCGAGAAAATGGAGGCCAACCCTGCTAAGGAGAAGTACATAGGTTGGCTTGACAGAGCAGAGAAACTATAAGGGAACCGATGAAAGAAATACTAGGTATCATAAATCAGATCGCAGCTACTTCTGGAAGTAACGATAAGAAGAAAGTAATAAACGACTTCAAGGACTACCCATTCTTCTATAGTGTTGTCAAACTTGCCTTGGATCAAGGTAAGGCTTATGGGCTAACTGAGGTCCCTCACAAACATATTGGTAAAGGCTACGCTTCGACAGAAATACTCCTGTCAGAGATAAACAACATGAGTAAGAAAAGAGGTGTGACTGACGCTGAGGCTATTCAGTTAGCCAGTCTTATCCAGGACGAGGCTACAGAGGCTGTAGTCAACATGATCCTGAAGAAGGATCTCAGGTGTGGGGCTGACGCTAAGACCTTTAACTCGGTTGTGCCTGGCTGGGTTTACGAGGTTCCTTACCAGAGATACAAGGCATTCAAGCATATAAAGAACATTGACTTCCTTAGCTACGTTGTAGCCCAATTGAAACAAGATGGAATGTTTGCCTACCTAGATTCGGAGTCCGGTAAATTCACATCCAGGAACGGCAAAACTTTCTCACTGGCCCCAATAGTCGAGGACTTAGACAGAACAGTAGCTATACTAAACCAGAGAGCACTCAAGCCCACGGATGTAGTCTTGATAGGAGAGTTGCAGGTCACAGGAGACAACGGTAAATTCCTCCCAAGAAAACAAGCCAACGGCATATTCAACAGCTTCATTTCCGGAGAAGGTAAGCCAGAGTATAACGACAAACTTGTCTACATGATTTGGGACTATGTGCCTAAATCAAGTTTCTTGGCTAAGAAATGTAGTTTGAAATATGCAGATAAGCTCAAAGACCTGGAGAAGGTAGGTAATACAGGCCATATAAGGATGGTTAAGACTGTCCAGGTTAGCTCCTACGAGAAAGCTATGGACTTCTATAGGAAGGCCAGATCCAAGAAGGAGGAGGGGGCTATCATTAAAGATGCTGCTGAACTTGTATGGAAAGACGAACAGAGCGGGACTAAGTACGGTGTTAAGCTTAAGGCTGAGGCTGTAGCTGAGTTCAGAATAGTAAAAGCTTACTACGGTGCGAATGGGAAGAAGTACGAGCACCTGATGGGCGGGCTTACAGTTCAGTCAGAAGATGGTAAAATAGTTACTGACGTGGGGATGGGCTTTTCGGATTCTGAGAGAGAGTTGGGGGTTGATTGGTGGAACTCTCAGGCCAGTAAAATAGTCTCAGTCAAGTTTACTGATGTCGTCACAGACAAGTCTAGTCGAGAGACATTCTGTCTTGAACACGCTAGGTTTGATGAGTCTCGCTTCAACGAAAAAGACACCGCCGACACGTATAAGTATTGCATGGAGCAGCTTGAGCATGCCTAAGCTGATTATAGGTTTCACTGGACCTAAGCGGGCTGGAAAGACACATTGTGCAAATGTCATGTGTGAGTTGGTAAAGGGGACTGGCGAGACTAAAATGTTGGCTTTCGCTACTCCTTTGAAAGAATTGATGAGTAATTTCTTCGAGTTGACACACGAGCAGTTACACACTTACGAGGGGAAGGAAACAATTGATCCTAGATACGGTGTAACCCCCAGAAGAATTATGGAAGCATTCGGCACAGATTTCGTTAGGGGCTGCATCCCCGATCTCTGGGTTATCAAGATGAAGAACGAAATATTGACAACTTCCGCCGATTATGTCTTTATACACGATATCAGGTTCGATACGGAGGCTGATTTGATTAGGGAGCTTGGCGGAACAATAGTCCACCTCTACGGTATGAGAAACAATAACCCAGGAAAGACACCTTTGTACAAGCGGTGGTTACTGCCTAGATCTGAAAGAGGAGTTGAGGTTATGCGGGGCGACTTGGTGATGGAGAACTTGGAGTATCTTGATCCAGCCATAACGACAGCAAGGTTGGACAATATAATTAGGACTGTCGAATATAGATTATCAACAAAGGAGGAGCGTAGTTGAAAAAGATTTGTTTGATTACTCTAGCTGGTATTGCTTTAATATCTGTGTCTGGGTGTGGTGGAGTTAATTACAGAGAAACCAATATCTCGATATACTCAGGTGGCGATCAGCATATTGATGCCTCGGGTGCTACTAACACTACTGGTGTAGATCAGAAGTCAGCTAATGATCTAGGGGAAGCCGTAAAGCTTGCTAAAAGTTGGATTGATGCTAACGCACTTAAGGTTCTGGAGGCAGTAAACGCTGGTAGTGAAGTAATTATTCCATTAGTCAAGAAACAAGCTGACATTCAAGAGGTAGAGTAATGGACTTAAAAGCTATAGCCAAGCTATTGGGTATTAGTACCGTATGCCCTAGGTGTGGGAACGACCTAATAGATACGAACAAGCCTGTAACTCCTGTAACTCCTGTAACTCCTGTAACTCCTGTAACTCCTGTAACTCCTGTTACCGTACTATTTCCTCATAAAATAGTATTTGAGAGGGAGTCAGATGAGGGTAACGGAGACGGCGCAGTTGTTTATTTCCCCTCTCTATCAGATCGCGAGGTATCCAGCGTAGCTTTAAATGGAGAAGTAGCAGTTAAGGGCAATGCGTATCAAGGACACCCCGTATTCAAGCTCTCAAAGACTGGGGATCAATACACCCGGCCCCTGAAGTTCTCGATTGTCTGTGGTGGAGTGATCTATGTAGCTGAACAAAGTTCATCAGCAGAACCCACAACACCCTCAGGAGGTAACAGTGCAACTTCCAAGCCTGACGGATATGCTAATGAAGGTAGAGGCAATGCAAGGTTTCCGTATGTAGGGGCTCATTACGGAAAAAATATCGAGGTATGGATAGACGGTGTCCTGAAGATGAGGGTGGCTGATGGGTCCAAAAGACAGGAAGGTAAGAACGGCCTCACCTGGAAACCGATATCAGAGAACACCGGCAAACTTGTTGTCATAGGTGAGTTTAACACCCAGTTCAACAGTTGCACTATTAAGTGGTAAAATGGAAGATGGTTACAAGATAGTAACCGAGAAGTGTTTCGATGAGTGAGGCAACAGGCAACTATATTTTATTGGTTGCCTGTTGCCTTGTTTAAAGAAAAACAGGGTATCAGGAATAGCAACAACTTGTAAGCATTATTCAACAGTGGGTGAGGAAGAGTTTTGTCTTAACAAAGGGGCAGCTATAAGTGCAAACGATAAGAACAGAAGCAGTGAGTGAAGCTGATGGTTTAGTTGTAGGTATTAATATGAATTGTCCAGTAGAGAAGGTATGTTATAAGATGTTAAATGGAGTGGTAGTGACCGACGAGTGCGGTAGCTATAAGACTGTTCACGACCCTGGAAATGGCTGCAGGATAGAAAGATGCTACTGGCCGAGGAGTCTCGATGAGAGTTTATAGTGCCCTGCTTGTTCTCCTATTAGCAAGCAACGCATACCCGGCAGAATGCAACAGGCGTAGCTTCAATCACTGGGTTGACTTAGATAAAGATGGTCTTGATACTAGGGAGGAGTTTGTTAAGGCTGAAGTTATTCTGGGCGATAAGTTTATTTGTCCTTATACTGGAGAATTAGCCAGTATTACTAAGGCTGAGTTGGATCATGTAGTGCCGTTACAGGCTGCTTGTGATTTAGGGGCTGATAAGTGGACTGATGAGAGAAGAGAGGAGTTCGCTAACGACCCGCTGAACTTAGTACTTGTCCAAGAGTCAGTAAACGCTTCGAAGAGTGATAAAATTTATAGTGACTGGCTGCCGCCTAATCTGAGGTACGCACCATCTTACCTGTTAAGGTGGAAGGCTGTTTGTGATAAGTATTCTCTTGACTGTGACATTAGCGACATAGATACAATGATTGTTAAGTATAAGAGGGTTAAAAATGGTGTAAGGCCATGGAGAATAACCTTCCAATACTGAGCCACTGTTGTAGATAAAGACTGCTGATGGGAAGTATTACACTGTTCCTTATGACCACGTTCCAGGCACAAGAGCTAGTCATGGGTTCTGTCCTATATGTTTGGAGTTTTTGAGAAATAACAAAGTGAATAGGAGAAGAGTTTGATTATACCAGATCCTGAGTTTAAGCTGGTTAGAGTTAACTATAAGGGCATATCCTTTTGGGAGAAGTTCAAAGCTGTAAAAGATAATCCCCCTAATCTTCAGCTTACTAAAGACTATAGAATTGGGTACTCTTACAAGTATAATTTAGTACAGCCTAAAGACTTTATAACTGACCTAGCCTCTGTACCAAGACTTCTGTGGGCTGTGCCAGGCTTCTCCCCCAGCGGTCCACTAGCTTACGGAGCTATCCCCCACGATTTTGGATACCAGTATGGGTACTTACTGACTGAGAGGATACCAGGAGTAGTCTTTAATGAATCATCTATGTCTCTCTATGAGAAGTTCCCTGACAAGTTTGGGGAATTAATGCCTGTGTTTGTGGGCTACGGCAAGGAATTCTTTGATGGACTACTGAGGGATATTGTGATCGAGGCAACGGGGGCAACCATTATAGCGAATTCGACTAAACTTGCTTTAGACAAATTTGGCCATACAGTCTGGAATAAATACAGGGCAGTTGGGCCAAGTGTCTATAATTTCAATAGCTTGATGCTGCCTGGGTTACTCAATAATGGAAAGCTAGGGTTCTAATTTCTGGATAGATCGAAAATGTCTTGAATGGCCTGTTTGGAGGATGTAAAGTTGCTGTAAACAACAACTTCACATCAAATCAAACAGGCCATTATTTTTCTATGTGTAAAATATCTGATCTTAGAGTACTTGTGGTTGACTCGGATGCTATTGAACTTCAAAAAACATGTTGCTCTCTAACTAACATTGGGATCAACTCAGTATTCTGTGTAGATAAGTCAAAGGATGCGCTGGAAATAATCAGACAAGAGAAAGATGTACATATAGTAATAGCAGAACTTAGGCTAGACAACTTTGAAAATACAGGGATAATGTTGTGCAGATTGGCTAAGGAAACTAGGCCTGATATAATATTCTTGGTAAAAACTAAATTCACAGGTGTTAGTTTTGTTTGTCAGTCAATACTTGCTGGTGCTGACGCCACTCTTGATACCAGTAATAACAATGAAATAGAACATAGCCTTCCGATGTGGCTAGATCTCGTAATCAAAAGAATAAATTTCAGAGAACTCATCCGAAAAAGGTAAGATGAATGAACGAGATTGATGAGAAGGTTCAGGGGGTGTACTCTAGGATAGACAAGGTTGAAGAGAGACTTATACAGTTAGTGGATAAGGCTAAGGCAAATATAAAAGAAGATATTGACAGTAAGATCGAAGCCGCTGAGGATCTCATAAATACCACCAGTACTGTAAGAACAAAATCGGTAGAGAAAGACCTGAACAAACTAGAGCAGCACAGTAGAGACTGCGCTATCAGTTGTGCTGATTATAGGTCTAAAATAGATACTAGGTTACAATCTCTTGAGGATTGGAAAAATGCTAACTGGCAGCGAACTATAGTCTGGGCTACTGTAGCTATAGTCGCTGCCGTTAAGATCATAGATTGGATGTGGCCCGCTATACAGTCACTGGTGAAGTGACTGATACTAATTTCTTATCGTGCAGACCGCTGCTTCAGAATTTTGCACCACATCACGATGTCGGCGACCAGCAAAACAACCGTGAAAATTATGATCAGGGTTCTCATTCAGCCGGAACCATTACCTCAATCAGGGTCATACGCTGCACCCATCGTATTGTTTTGGCCGCCTCTCCGGTTATGAGCGTATTAAGCCCCCCGGCAGAATCCGCCGACATTTCCACATCCCATGCGGCCGCCCCCGCATCTACCCCCAACACGGTTTTCATAGCCCCCACAAGTGCGGGAGTACCTGTCGCACCGCGCCTGGCTAATCCAGTTAATCTCCATGCGGAGGAATCGGTCCCTGCCGCGTCACGGGCGACTACAATAATGTCATAGGCTACGGTCTGGTTGGGGAGCAATTGGTGTGATGTGCTACTTCCCACGATTCCCATCGTCATCTGCGTCGCATCGGTTGTGGCTCGATGCATCTCTATAGTAGATGTCTGGGCATCCCCCTGAACGGCAAATACCCCTCCGGTAAACGCCTGTTGACCTAATGTTCGGGCGCGAGCTGACGACCCCTCGGCCCGGCTGAATGGCGCCTCGGCGTTGCAGGTCGATCCATGAGCCTGTGCATACCCGCCCGTAACATTATGGGCCGCCCCTGTGGTGTATCCGCCGGCCTCGGTAATGGTATTATCGTAGCCGAACGACACACTGCCCTGTCCGCCTACAGTATTACGCAGGCCAGAGGCGAATCCACCGGCACCGGAAACCTCGTTGGAGTTACCCCCACCGATAAATGCAAACTCTGCCGTAGAGCGCATAACATGGTTAGCACCACCGAAAATGGCGTTATGGCCGTTGCCACCTATCTCGGTGTAGGAGTGATCAGCAATTATTTTTGACGATAATTGTCCGGCAACGTTATCATATCCAGCGATAACCGAGACATTAGCGCCTGTGCCAGCACTCATGGCATTGGGGGTGGTAGTACCAACTGTTGCACTTCCATCCCCGCCGATGACATTATTGTACGACGAATTACCACCTCCCAATATTATGGATGTGGACACATCATCAGATATGGCATTGGCAGTATGACCGAGTACTATATTGGGGCCATCACCTGCGGCGTTGGTTACGTCCCTGCGTAACACATAATTTTTTAACTGCGAGCCTGTAACAAATTTACTCGACCCATCATCAGATTGAGCAGTGTCGCTGATATCAGTGATCCCAAATATATCAGTATCAGCAATAGCGCCTGATAGTGGCGTCCATTGAGAAAAGCCTGTTCCAGCAGTCACTTTACACCTCCTATTTCTTTCTCAATTCGCTTCTTTGCGGCACTGATGGACGACCTTTTTTTGACAAGCGGAGGTGGAGCCTCTGGCAACTCTTGCGCGTACTTTTTTATCATTTCGATGGCTGCAAATGAATGTCTGTATGGCTGGGATGCCAACGTTTCCAGTATTTTCGCAACCTCCTGCTCCGTAAACACATATCTTTTCATAATTGATACCCCTCCTGGCAGATTACTGCCCCATTCTCTCGCATCCATATCGTGTCGTTCTCCTGGAAACCAGCTGGCGCGTATATTTTACGGAAATACCTGTATTCTTTTCTTAATATCGCACCAGATGTCCCTTTGATGAATTGGGCATATCCTATCGTTTCGTCACCCACCAGTTCCAGGCCGTTGTTCAGATATACACTGGCCTCAATATTGGTGATGATCGTCGCAGCATCGAGTAATTCAGTAGGTTGCCCCTCTCCGTCGAGCGCAAAAAATATCGGCCATAACTCCTCGCGGATATTCGGTGCATCGCTGATTGATAAGCCGATAACATCAATCATTCCATACTTCTTCAACGCAGCGAAAACGAGACCAGACTTCACTAGACTGGCCCCAACATCCGTGGAAGCTTTCCTACTTACCTTACTACTACCTTTTCGGCTGAAAGTTCTAGTTTGCATAGGTCACATCGCCTATAGCAGCGTTAGACTTAACCGCCTTATGATTACCGTATAATTCTACATTACGGGACGGTTGAGCAGCAGTCAACGCCAATCCATTAATACCATCCTCAGTAGCCAGCCTATAAGTACCGTCAGGCATCTCTTCGTATATATTGACCTTGTACTCGCCAGTTAAATCAGAAGCTGAGATTCTACCTCTACCCATTAAGTCAAAGGCTACACAAGTGTCTATGTCATCAGTGGAAGTAATAGCTGTCATTTTGTTCTCCTTTTACCACCCAGTGGTAATGTCATATTGGTAAACTTCTTCCAAAGTAGTCATTAGCCTAATAGCGTCTTTGTGGTCCCAACTTACTGAAACTATACTTTGTTTAGATATCATTACACCAACAGCAATCATCAGCATTTGTTGGGCTGCGGGATACTGAGTTACATTGTCAGCGGCCCTGTAGGGGACAAGTGTATCAGGTGCTCCGGCGGCTACCAACAGTTGGCAGTTCTGGGCTACGTTTGAAAGATTAGCTCTGTCTACCTCGTCTCTAAACTGAATTACTTTCTCTCCGTCAGGGAACGTAGCTGCTATGTCAGAGTAGACCTTCTGTTTTCGGAGTTCGTCTACTCGGTCACAAAGTTCCTCTTTCAGTAAATCAAGTTTAGCCGAATAAATATTGGATTCAACATTATAAACAAGCTGGCCTATGACAAACTTATATAGCCAGGGCTCAAGATCTTTTGGTGGATCTTCAACTTCTACCTCAAAGGCATTGGCAGTTGTTGTGGTTGGATCTTTCAGGGTGATAGATGTCACGCCTGTCTCCGACAAATAAGTACCGTTTCCCATATACTTAACAACCCCTGTTAACTTATCAACAATTATTCTCATAAAGCCCTCACTTTTATCACTTTAGCGACTCCATAACTACTGCCGCCGGCATAAGTTGCTATAACATTGTTACCGTAATGGTTCGATATTCTTAATCCTGTTACAGATGTCAGTGTCTGACCATCCATTTCTAGCATATATTGCGTGTCGGCACCTTGTAACTTTATAACGCCATAACGCAGGTATTGAGTATAGCCATCAGCCATGTGGCACACTATTCCAACAGTGCTGAAGTCTATGTAATAGGTACTCGCGTAAATAGATGGGCCTACAGGTTGGCTAAATATACTGTTCACCTTATTTTTTGTTATAACTGTGCCTGACACTGATATAGTGCAACTTCTTATTACTCCAATTGGATCTGTAGCTACTCCGCCATAAGTCATAAGCGCGGTAGTGTCGGAGAGTCTTAATAGGTAATAACCCGCATTATCACCTAATCCAGCAGCAACAGACGAACCAGCAGTGGCAGTAGTTCCTGATATAGTCGCAGCGCAGATATACGCAGAAGTGTTCAAATACCCGAACACAATCAATGAGCTTGACAGGGCCGCGACCGGGAAACTGTAGCCATACAGGCCGGTAGTGTTGCTCATGGCTAACCCGCCGTTGGGCGAGCCAACCGTAACAACTGTGCCAGACACCGTTGCAGCGACAACATACATATTGCTGCTTGTGGAGTAAACCACGGCTACATTGTCGTCCTGCAGATAAACCGGTGTCGGAGTAGATCCTGTTGCAGCTACTATCCTGACTGGAGTTCCAGCCTCTACAGTTGCACTGGTACCTGTACCCGTAACTGTGAGTGCTATGGTCGATAGGTATGAGGAGTCCAGTGGATTTATGTAAGATACAAATCCTGCATCTGTGCGCAGCTTACAGACATTAAAACCACTTGCGGCTCCGTCGCACCACACATACGGGACTCCAACCTCTATATCATAGTCGTCTATTGTTAATACAATGGCGGTTCCTTTGTTGCTGTTACCTGCGTCGGTGTAAACAACGAGTACTTTATTGGTGTCAACAACTGCTGATGATATCGTAGCAGTTGAAGCACTCTCGAACGCTGTCTCCACCCTATCAGGCACCATAGCGTAAGTGGTAGCTTGCAGCTTATGCCAATGATATTTTTTGGTAGTAGCGTCAGATAAGAACACGGTTACTATTTGGCCAGGATCGACGGTGAATAATGGCTCGCTATCGCTATCAACTACGTGAAAAGGATAATTTCCATGACTCTTAATGACAAATATTGGGCCACCTTCAGGCATACCACCTGGGAGGGTAACGTCCAGGTTGTCAGCGGTGGCCGTAATTACATGGACTCTTTCCAAGGTTAGGGTCGTGTTTGTCGATATAGACCAAGTTTCAGCAGAGCCGCTTGAACTGGTATCAAAATTGTAGACTTCCCACTTGCTTGACACCCCCGGCACATCAGTAGTAACATCAGTAGAGTTCTCTACAAGTAGCCAGAAATATCCACCGTGAGAAGTAGATGCTGGAATTGCTAAAGAGCCTGTAAGGGCTGAGTACGCCCCTTTAAAGTTGGCAGCGGCCAAAGCCGTAGCCGCCGCAGAGACGGCGCTGGATGAGGCTACATTCACCGTCTCAGCCAAGGCATTTGCCTGTGTAGCAAATGTAGGAAGAGCAGCAAGGAAGGTATCCCCATCCCCAGCGAAAGTAGCAGCTCCTTGAATTCTATTCGGCGGCGTAGGTAAAGCTGTAATAGGCATAAATTCTCCTAAAGTAAGTTTAGACTATGTTAACCCTTCAAGGGACAAAGTGCAAATACTCTCGTTGTGGAACTCAGCATTAAGCTCAAGATCTTTATAAAATCCATAAATTATAAGGGAAGATTCTAAGTTGTCAACTGTAGTAGGTACCCATACAACTGGTGTATCTCTGTATGACTCAAACATTGCTAGGGTAGCGCCGAAATTCTGGTTAATAAGTTGCACACTAAAATTACCCCTCTTTGAAAAAGCCCTTGATAGAATAGTGTAGTTACCAAAAGCATCCTGTGCCTTAACAGAAAAACTTTGTATGCTAACGCCTGCTCCGTACTCAGTTTCGCCTATTGTAAAGACATCCCCGAATACAAAAACTCCACACTCAACGTTATAACCAGGATTGTTTATGGATACATCCAAAGTAGCTTCTCCGAATACAGGAAGCTCTATAAACAAGCTTGTCTTATACCTAAACGGAGAAAAAAAGTATGTGTATAAGTCGTAAACATCGTCTGTTACAACCGTACTTATTGTTTGGTTAAACACAACCCCCTCTACTGGGTCTGTCATAGTTACAGTAACCGACAAAGCAGATATGTTTATCAAAGCCAAACCGCTAATTCTACCTGGCTCAAAACTCACCTGAATAGACTCCGCATTAACAGTCTTAGACCCAACCTTGTCATCGAACATAGACCAAGCATTGGTGTATGAATACAGTGACCACCAAGTAGACCCTACTTCTTCAGGGTCGTGGTTTGTGTTAGAGTCAGCTACAGACTGCCAGATCTTGTGGTTCTTTATAACTCTAGCATCCTCAGCGTAAGTAGTTCCAGATGACCAAGCAGCATACTCGGCTTCAGTTACGTTTGTAGAAACTAAGTTACTGTCTGTTACGGTTGTTGGCTTAAGTATCTTCATACAGTCCTCACGTCGGGCATACCGTCACCATCCCACCTGCTTAATTGTTTAGCTGTATCAGCAGTATTTCTTACTACTGACGATAGCACTTGTCTTAAAGATACTATCTCTTCTCTAAGAGCACTCATAGTATCTCCATTAGTTACGTTTACTACCTCTCCAGCAGTCAACCGTACATTTGGTACATATAAGTTATCGGAACCAGAAGGGCCTTGAACTTCGAAACTACCTCCAGAAGCAAATCTGTACACGCCCTCCTGAGTAGCAAATAAATCATGGTGTTGCTGCACGGATATCCCCTCTTTCTCAATAGCATCTAAAAATACTGTCTTAGCTCCTTCAATGGATGAGGCCCAACCTGCCTCAAACAAACTAACAGCCTTGGCCTGAATGTAGTCAGCGCTGTTATAACCAGAAGAATTATAGGTTACAGGGTCCACGGTATTATAAACACTGGAGCCACTGTACAAACCCTCGCGTTCTCCAAAAGTATTGTAGTGCTGCTCGACTGTAGAGCCGTCCTTAGCCAAAGCATCCAAAAACAATTGAGCTGCTTCTGTAATAGTGCTGGCGTAGCCACTAGCTACTAAGTCAGTAGCCTTGGCTTGAATGTAGTCGGAAGTATTAAACACTGTTTTGTCAGCGATTGATCCGGAGCCGCCACCGGAAACTATACCTCCGCCAGTTCCACCGCTAATAACCTTAGCAGCTTCGTAATTAGCTATAGCGTCCGCCAACGACATTACAGATTCACTTATCCCGAGCAGGGCGTTCAACTGAGCATCAAGAGCTGCTAACTCAGTGTCCCTTCCATCCTCAGTGGCCTTTATCAAGTCCTCAAGTCTTACTACATTAGTCTCAGCAGCACTAAGCTGAAGATTAGCTACATCTTTAAGGTGTTCCGTGTACTTAACAGACTTTTTAAGGTCAAGCTCATATTCAAAAGAAGAACCGTAATAGTTAGTGTTAAACTGAACGGCTTCCTCAAGTGTTTTCTGTAGCCCTTCACTCAGGTCGTTTTCAAGATATCTTCTTCTTAAGTCAGCCTGTGCTCCCCTAAAGTTAACTTCTTGAAAAATCTCATTGTCTTTTAGCGCATCAATAGCAGAGTCAAGGGACGAAACTACTGACTCTAGTTTAGATACAGACTCACCGGCAATTTTAAGTTCTCCATTCAAACCTTCGAGTATAATTTCATACCTGGCAGTTACTGAGTCCCTCTCAGCTTCAAAAGCTTTCCTAAGCATATCCTCAGCATCAGAGAGCATTTCATCAGCAGCATTCTGAGCCTCTTCAGCCTTCTTCCTATTTATTTCGATCCACCTAGCTTGATCTACTGTGTCGGAATAGCTATCTGGAGCCTCCAACTCTCTGAGCTGATTAAATATGTCCTCATAAGCCATGTGGGTAGAGTACAGCCCCTTCTTAAAATCAGAGAAGGCAGAGGTATAAACAATATACTCGCTATCTTTTACTATAGACTTCCACTGATCGACCAGTTCACCATACAAATCCTGGATAGTCTTCAGTCTACCAGCCTCAACAACAGTTATGTCTTCTTCAGCAGCCTCAAGCTCTTTAAGTTGATCTACTTGGTCATCGTAAGACTTATTTGTGTCATATACTTGCTTCTTAAATTCAGACAGTCCCTCAACCTCAAACATGTAGCGAGAAGCCTCAGTTATTGAGTCAATCTCTTCCTTTATTCTTTTAGCCTCCTCCTCCAGTCTCTCAGATTCCTCCTTTATGAGTTCATTCAGCTCAATCTGATTGGCTTGTCTGACTATAGACAGATCATCTTCAGAAGCTCCGAGATCAACAAGTTCTTTACTAAGGTCAGAGTATTTATCGTTAAGCTCTGTTACATCTTTAAGATGTTCAGATATACCATCAAACCTCACTATGGCTATCGAGTCCTCAAGTGCGCTCAGAATATCCTCATTAGTTGAGGAGGATTTATAAGGGTCAGGAACTAAAGACTCACGTGGAGTGGGTAATGGACCACCATCTGATACTATTACTGGTAACGGACCACCGTCCGATAAGTCTGATACGGCCTCAGTTAGACTGATAACTGGCTCAATAATATCAGTTAAACCTACCAGAACCTTTTTAAGAGATAATCCAACCATGCCTCCTGGATCAGTAGTTCCGTTGCCTTGGCCTGTGGTATCGGTGCCTTCAGTTGATGCACCTTCTGTAGACGTACCACCATTCCCCATCAAACCACCAGGAGTAGTATTATCCAACCTGTCGCTACTGTCTATATCAGGATCACCAAGCATACCCCCAGCATTACCTCTGCCGGAAGCTTCCATTGCGGCTATAGTTGCCTCGTGAGCACCTGCTGCGGCAGCAGCGGCTACAGCCATAGCTGATGATGCTTGGTTAATGCTTGCTGCTGCGTTACTTAGGTCGGCGGCTGACTCTTGTGTCATCTCAGCCCCAAAGCTAATTTCGCCAAAGGCATTCTGTGCTGCTGACTGAAGGGCTGAAGAAGTAGTACTAAAAGAATCAATAGCAGAGCTGAATCCTGATAAAGTAGCACCATAGCTACCAAATACTCCGCTATAGGAATTACTGACATCCGATATTGTGCTGGAAAACGCTTCGTCGATATTACCGAACACACCTTCGAGATTAGCAGCGGATACATTTACCTGTGCATCTATTATACCGAACGTGTCCTTAAAAGAAGAAACGACCGGCGAGAACAACTCACTGAAATAGCCTGATACTACGTCAGATTTGAGAGCAGCGCTGACAGCTAAACCAAGTAAAGGACTTATGCTGGAGGCCAACCCGGTAATACCCGACTTAGCTACAGCTCCAACTATACTCGCTACAGAGTCTACAGCTTGAGATGCGAATGAGTGTGATGTTTCGGATAAGTCAGAAGTAGCCAAGGATGCTTCTAGGGCACCCTGTTTAACAGCACCGAGACTATCAGCGAAACCAGATAAAGCGCTTACAGTGTCGTTTGCTGAGGCTGTGGCTGTGCTGGTAGTGTCTGAGAAAGCTCCTATAAGACCATGCACCAGGCCCCCTAACCCGACTGAGTTACCTACAATACCACCACCAGCATAATACTCAGAGTTCATTATCTCAAGAGCGGGGCGGAACTTCTGCGTGGCTTTTTTATTAACTATAAATTCTCCACCCATTCCATAGTTTGCTGTAGCTCCACCATCAGTAAAGCCTAAGAAAACGTCATCTTCTAAGCCTGACCCCTTGTTAATAACTCCACCTCTTGGGTTAGCTGACATGTATCCACCGTCAGCCCAGCCAGAGAATATCCAGTCTATAGCCTCACTTACACCTGTGCTTACAGCAGTGTTTGTAGCAGTGGACCCAGCGGATGACCCAGTAGAGGATTTTTTACCTACGCTACCGAAAACAGCGTCAAACATCTCCTGAGCTGCCATCTGAGCTACCATGTCAGCGAACTTATCTACCATCCTGTCTGTGAGACTGCCCCAAGCGTCACCGAGTCTATCCCAAATACTTTCAGTCTGGTCAGCGTACTCCTCGTTAAGCTTGTTGAGATCTCCCATGACACGAGCGTACTCTTGCTCGTAAGCAGCGGGGTCCATCTCTTCCTTAGCCTTAGATAAGTAAGAGTCAAGGTTACTCATGTACTGCTGGAATGCTGCTTCGTTTCCTTTCATAGCTCCAGCTAACGAGGACTGGTACTCTTTCTGGAGATAGTCCAACTGCTCCTGGCCACCTTTAAGGGACTCGTACTGCATATCCTTGATCTTCTCGGATATGGTGGAAATCTCATCGGACAGTCTACCTTCATCAGTAAAGGCGGCAGAGAACTCCTCTATGAATCCACTCCGAAATTCCTTAGCCATCTCGTAACCGATCTGGCCGAGAGTTAAGGCTTCTCTCTGTGCATCACGAAGACCAGCAATAAACCCTTTCAGTGGGTCTTGACTAAGTTTAGCCACCTCTGACGAGGAAGTCTTCAGCCAACGAGCAAGCTCCTCAGCCTCAGCAGAGGCACGAGCAAAGTCCTCTGGTTTAAGCTTATCTTTATAACTTGCGATCTTGGATTCAAGATCCCTGTCCACGGCATCGTAGAAGGATTGGAGAGGAGACTTATTTCCTCTACCAGCCTTATCAGCCTCAGCGTCAAGATCACGGTATACGTCCTTAACAGTCTCAAGATAATGTCTCTCAAGCTCTGCCTTATCGATCCAATATTTAGCCTCAATCTTATTTTTATCCAGCCCAACTTTTTCAGCAGCAGCTTTTTCCTTCTCAATCCTGGCTACAGATCTGGCATAAGCGTTATTACCGGAGTTCTCTATGTATTCGTCAAGTTGTTCGTTACCTTGTCTAATCTTCTCGTTCTTCTTCTCATTTTCATCATACTCTTTCTTAAACAGTCCAGCACGTTTACTCAGGTACTCCTCGTAGAATAGTTCACTAAATGTAGACCTCTCCTCTTCAGATTTAGCATTCTTTTTATTGAATGCCTCCTGAGCAGCGTAGGCTAAGTCAAGTTTTTGAAGCTTAGTCGCGAGTGTCTGATTCTCAGAATTTTCTAAGTAAGTACTAGAGGCATCAGCCATTGACATCAATTTTTGGTGAGAAGCTTCTATAGCCTGCTGTTTCTTGTTTTCTCCATCCTCAGTACTAAGGAGATCTTTTGTTATCAGAGCCTTTTTACCATTTTCAAATTCCTTATTTCTAGCCTGCTCCTCCTTACGCTCCATGGCGTAAAACTCGCGTATAGATGAGATATTAGCTTGATTTGATGAGTCAAACTCATTAGTTAATGTGTTTGACTTTTTAGAGATTTCTATATTTTTAATCTGCTCGTTCAAATAAGCTAGTTTTTTCTGTCTTTGAGCTATACCTGCCTCGATACCAGCCTTAAGGTAAGAATCAGATTTACCAGCAATACCACTTAGCCTGGCTTGGTCACTCTCTATAAGAGTAGTTAACTCACTCGTCTCCTTCTTCAAGTCAGCGAATGTTTTACCGCCAGTTTTAACGTCAGCCGCATATGAAGCATTAGCTTTTGCTATGTTATCGGATATTTTTTCAACAGCCGCCGCCGCCGCTATGAGTCCGGCCAGTATAAGCTTACCGTGTATGCCGAAAAGAAATGCTCCTACTATACCAGCCTCAGCTACCCAAGTAGGTAAAGACAAAAAGGCAGATGCTATAGCAGCAAATCCTTTGGATAGTCCGTAAGCTCCAGTAGCTACATGCTCAAGTGAGTTGGCGAACCCATCTCCTGAAACTATGTCATTTAACTCTTTTATTACCTCAGTGGCTTTCTCACCCTCAAATGCTTTAATGAAAGCTCTCTCAAAAGATGCAGCCAACTCTATCATCTGCATCTTGGTAGTCTTACTTAGGTCATTAAAAACCTTATTAACAAAGCCAACAGACTCAGACACCTTCTCTATGTTCTTGTTTAGGTCGGCCATACCTGTTACAATAGCATTTACTTGAGCACCCCTAAAACCAAACATAGCATTAGAGAACTCTGACCAGTCGCCAGCACTAACTGTGTTTTTTATTCTCTCAAGTTCTGACCCTATTTCCTGAATTCCTTTAAACTTACCGTCTGCGTATATGGATGAAAAATTACCTCCCAACTTCTTAAACATTTCAGAAGCTTTTTCAGTTGGATTCTTCAATCTTTCAATAGCAGTTCTTAAGCTAGTGGCTCCCATAGACCCTTTAAGTCCATTGTTGGCCATAACCATAAGAGCAGCGGCTACTTCCTGAATAGTGAAAGAAGAGGTACTAGCAGTGGCCGTCATATATCTAAAGGCAATCTGCATGTCGGAGAAGCTGGATGTGGACTTCTGAGCAGCGAAAGCTACTATATCCGCAGTGTCAGCTATGGTGAGCATTCCACCGTTAGCTCCTTTTGATGTCTTCTCAAAAGCCTTGGTTATTGTTACAAGTTGCTCTGTCGATGCACCTAATTCTATCTGAGCTACTGCTGCATACTTGCTTACAGTAGATAGTTCCTTAACTGCTTCACCAGCAGGAACGCCAGCTTTCTGAAGCTCCAACATCCCCTTGGCTAATTCGATAGGAGTCTGTCCTACACCTTTCATGTTCAGAAGTTCTTTATTTAACTTCTCTACAGAGATGGCCCCTTCAGACAGTGAGGACGAGAATGTGTTAAGAAACTCGAATTCCGTGCCTGTTTTAAATATCTTAATAGCAGATGCTGCTGCTACGAAAGCTGACATAAGAGGCAATACTTGTGAATAAGTCATCCACAAGTTACCAGTAGCCCCAGCTAAGCCTCTAGTGGCTGCATAGAGGTTTTTCTTGGCGTTTGTTAAGCCATCTAATCCTTTATTAGTAGAATCTATTAAACCAAGTTCAGTCTTCCTATTTCTAATAGACTCACCAATAGCTTTAGACTCAGCAAGGGTCTTAACATAATGTGCGTCGCTCAGAGCCAAAAGTTCAGCCTTCTTCTTACTAAGATCGCTAGTAGCTAATCCCAGCAGTGACGTATCCCTAGCCTCTTTAGCAGCAGACGAAACTTTTTCAGCAGCCCTAAGCCCCAACTCTCTCTCACGAAGCTTTACCTTCTCAGCCAGGGCTAAGTTATTCCGCTTCATGGCTACATAACCAGCATTCTCTAGTGCTATCAACTCACCCTCAAGAGTAGCTGTCTTAGCGAACTCTGAGTTGAGTTTCTTAGTCACAGACTCAGCAGCCATTATTTCTTTCGCCATACCCTTAAGAGCTATGGCTGCTTCTCCAGAGTTCTTAGCAAACCTTAGTGTAGCCTCACTCGTCTCAAATATCTCAGCAGCTATCTTACCAAAAGCATTAACTGCCTTATCAGAGTCCACTGCAAGTTTAGAAAAAGATATTGACATGGCACTTGCTGATTTCTGTGACTTATCAGAAGCTGCTGACAATATGTCAAACTCTGCTGCTAGGGTATGGAGCTTCTGTCTGAGAACTCCCACTTCCTTCTCCAGAGCTGCAACCTGCTGCTGACCAGTAACATTGACATCGAAATTAAGAGCCATTTTTAGTCCTGTAGTTTGCTAAGAACATGTCGTCCAAAATAAGGATTAAATCCAGATAATCCTCAGCTTTTGCTCCTACGATATCATCGTTATAGCTTAGGATTGTGGAGATGTCAATCGGGGATGGAATAGCCTTGATTTCTATGTACGTCTTTTTATTGACGCTTTTTTCAATCTTGATATAGGAGAAGCGGCGGCGGCTGGATAGAACGAGGAAGGAGCGGAGGAGAGTGTCGAAGTACCAAGGGAGATCAGGCTTATCTACCAACGCCTGGGGGGTCTTCCCCTTTTGGCGTTGGTATAGCTCAAGCACCTTTAAGCGGCTCCCCCACTTAAGGAACCACTCATAGTACTTCGCAATTACTTTTTTGCTTCCTTCAGATCGGAAACGATTGGGTAGTTGGAGGGGTTACTGGCGAACTCGGCACAAGCCGCTCGGAAGTCGGGGTACTTGGCCAAGAAGTCGATACAGACTTCGGTGGAATATTTGATAGCTGTCCCATCTTCACCAAAACCAGGCCCCCACGCAACTACAACAGTCTCGGCCATGACTTCTATCATGAGCTGACGATTCAGCTTACCATAAGCCTCCTCGTCCTGTTTTTTGAGGATTTCCAACCGAGAGTGGTTGGCTTGCATCTTGGTTGTCAAAGCGGCAGTGTAGCGATCATTCGGCATCCGACAAAGAACTACGTAGTCCTTGTCTGGATCGGGACCACAAATCATTTTCACGCCTTTCTCAGCAGCTTCTTTGTCAAATCCGTAGGCTTTTTTGATGTCAAACATTGTAGATTCTCCTTTAAATTAATTAGAAAAACTGTATTATGTACGTATAAACTAACTTTACTAAAATTTCAAGGAGAATCTATGACAAAAGAATCGAACAAGTCCCTGCAAATCCAGATAACCCTCACGGACTATCACAAACGGAAACTCAACTTGATTGAGAAGCACACTGGCCTCACGAAGTCCGGCATTATCCAGAGGCTTATTGAGAACTACAAGATACCTGGGAGGGATGAAACTGAGGAGTAAGAAAAGAAAAAGCCCCCGGCCATGGCAACCGGGGGCTTAGTAAGAAACAGTAGTTATTAAGCTACTGATCCAATACGATCAACAGCCAACATAGTACTAAAAGTTGAATCAGTATATCCGGTGAAAGACACATTCATCATTACATCAGATCCGATAGAACCACCGTCTACCTCAGCGGCAGTTACAGTAGCAGCAGGGAAGGTAATTGCCATAGCATTACCCAAAGAGTCGGTCAAACAGACAGCAAAAACTATTGGCAGGTTCGACAGCTTCTTACCGTAGAGTGTAGCTGAGGAAGACGAGCCAAAGAAGATATTCGCCTGACCAGTAATGGTAAAGGGGTCAGTACCAATACTGGACGGTGCGATACCACTGCCAATACATCGGCGCTCACGGAGGTTAGCGGCTATGTTGACAGTAAGGGACTCTATACAAGAGTCTGTGAGTACTGCCCCGTCTATAAGAACATACGCCCCTGAGATAGTGTTGAAGTAAGGGGTAGTAGTCGCAGCTACAGCAGACCCTATACCTCCAAACAAGCTGGCAGTGCCTTGTACCTCAGAATCCTCAGCCATGAAGTTAAACGTACCGGACAACTTACTGGACAGAGAGTATGAAAGATCAAGCGAAGATACATGACAACCTTTCCAAGTGAAAAACTGGCTAACATCGCTCAGCTCACGCTCAATAGTGAAGGTACGTTGAGCAGCATAGCCCTGTTTTAGGCGAGAACTGGTAATAACAGTCGAGGCTGATGCTTGTGTAGTTACATCGCTTACAGCGGTATCAACAACAATAGTACTCGCGGTGGGGGCTGTGGTAGAGGATGCCTTGAACCTGATTCTATTGGCAGCGTTACCTCCGCCAGTAATACCAAACCACTGACCCTTCTCCAGAACAGGCAAGGCAGCGCTTGCTGAGGTGATGGAGTGGGTAGTAGCATCAAAGACCATGTCGGCTACTGTCTTGACACCGCCCGTATCTACAGCAGTAAAGGTACTGGCGAGTAAAGCCTCAAGGAAGGTATCGTGGGTCTTGTGGGACCAGTTGATGTTGAGAGGGCCTGCGACGGAGCCTGATACCAGAGTAGAAGGACCACGACCACGATCAGAACGTAACTCATTATCCTCGTCAAATTGGACGGATTGTGAAAGAGTACCACCTGTAACACGGTAGATCTGAGGACCCCCGGATTCGATTACGCCAGGGGTAGACTCTTCCAAGAAACGGAAAATTCCAGCACTTGAACTTGCAGGCATCTTTAAAACTCCTTTAATTGTTGAAATAGTCTATCTGGAAATTGATCACGTTCATCATACTATCGAATCCCGGCTTTCCTGACTTTGAAAAAGATTGTACCTCACGATAAGTAACACCGTCAATAGTTTTAAGCCCTAAGTAGGAGAAAAGCGCGTCGGAATAGGTAGTAAAGGGCTTCAACCCGCCTCCTTCCCTTCTATGATGGTTAAAAACAAGCTGCCCAGTAACCTCCACACATATAGGGATAGCCAAGTCTATTTGGCGTGGAGTCATCACAAATTCCACCACAATAAACTCAGTTGACTTCTCGATGTCTGTTATAAAGTGGTCAGGATAGTTAACCTCCAATAATGAGTAGTTAGCCGAATGAAAGGCAATAGATACATCGGACAGCTTTTTTCGTGTATTACCGTAAGCATTCATTACCATTTAAATACCTCACTCCGGTTAGCTAGCCTCTCTATCATCTGTTCAACGGCGTGCTCCCCGCCCGCATTCTCTGCTCTTAGGCGATCCAAGTGCTCAACAGTGTCAGAATACTCAAGGTTATTATATACTGTTAAACCAGAAATCCAACCAACTTTTTTAGTAATATGGGCAGTAGCATTCTTAGTGAAGTTACCTAATGTTCTTAAAGAAGCATTTATAGCTTCCATGTCGCCATGTCTGAGTGCTTCACTTGAGTTATTAGGTATAGGAAATATTAACTCACCACCACTCCTACCCCTAGCTACACCACTGCCCAGCCTCATGTTAGCCACATAGTTACCTGAATACTGAGGGGCCATGTACAGCATAGTCTCAAATTCTTCCATCATTATGTTTGCTACTGCTACGCACGCTAATTTTCTTACATTAGACAGAAGTTCTAACTTAGCAAAGTCAACCTCTACCGACATCTTAAGCATCACTTCCTCCCATGTATAGTCCAAAAGGTTGAGTTATCAGATACAGACAGTACAGAGTATGCTCCTAGTTTATCTCCGGCCTTAACCGCAGCAACTGTAGCTTTTAAAAAGGATATGGCCCTATCACCGGGCTCTACCTTCATAAATCCCAGAGCTTCATGAACGAAATCAAGAAAGGCTGACTCGACAAATACATCGACATCTGAGACTACTGATGGAGGAGTGTATGTGTCAGTGTCTGAATCATAATTTGTACCTTTGGCTTGAAAGTCCATTTGAGCCAATGGGGAGTCGAGTCTAACTAGCTCTACAGCGTGAAAACCAGCTTCATCTACCCTATGGCCCTGTCTGGCTCGATAGTACTCTCCATCACTGATAGTAATATCACCTTTACTTATAGAAAAGTAGCTTGAGAAATACATATCATAGCCAATCTCAAAGTCTGACTGATCCTCAAGAATTACTCTCTTCAGGTAAGTTATATCAACGTAAGCGGTAGTACCACTACCAGCAGCTAAGATCTGGCCAATGTTTGTCAGAGTAGCTGTGGTTACTGGGCTTATTGTGTACTTGGCCCTAATCTTACTCCCCTTCCAGTAATCATAACTCGGAGATCCTACCAGATACTTAACAGCTCCGTCAGTGACGGTGTTACTTACAGGAATTACAACCTCAGGAGCTACATCCAGGACTCTCCTCTTAGCAGACGGACCTGAACTAACAGTGTCATTAAAAAGAAGCACTTGTCCTTGGAACGTGCTGCTGCCGTGCGCGTCTGTAAACGTTACAGTATCGCCAAGTCTAGAGGCTTCTTTTAAAGTCATCATTCGTCAGTCACCACATCAATAGAAGGCGAAGCTACTTTCATAAAAGACTGAACAAAAGAGGTAGATTCGTTTATTCTTTCAATGGAGGTCTTCAATGAGTTTAGTCTATCACTCAGCGCCTGAACTACATCTCTATAGACTGACTCAGGAGAGAACCGAGTTATGCTCACCTTACCGTCTGAGACTGACTTCGGCATCTTAGCGGCCAGGCTCATGCATGTTTCCCTAGCTACGGCGTACACGAAATAGATACGAGCCAAATCATACAACTTCTGCTGGGCAGAAGTCCTTGAGGCTTCCTCAATCAACTTTATAGCGTCAAACCTTGTCTTTAACGGGCCAGGGCCAGGCTCCTCATCAGGCAACTCAACACTAGCCATAGCCAATGACAGTGAATTTACATATATGGGAGCAGCCAGCTCGGTGTCTGAAAGCTCGTCAGAGGAGAGTCCGCACACAGTACGTACTTCCTGGTATGTCATGTAGTCTGTTATTTGCATATGGTCAAAAGACCCTTGTCAATTTGACATTCGAGCCAGTTGTCATAGACAGTTTCAACAATCTCGTTTGGGAAGAAGACGTTGTTTTCCTTTTGGAACGGATTTACCATATAAATTTTGGTAGAAATTACCTTTAATTTCTCACCGACTTTGGGAGCTACTTGAGGTTGTATTTCTGTGGGTTCCTCTACTGGTAAACTTACTTTAGCCTCTTCTACATCTTCAACCACCGTTGACTCAGGCGCTACCACTGCCTTTTTCTTAACCATGTTGTACTCCTCCTTTTGGGGTTTTATTTGGAAAGTATAGACGAAAACATTTCAAGCGGCAATTAAAATTAACCTTGACAGCCGAATGAATTAGGCTTATTTTATTACTGTAATAAACCCTTAGCCGAAAGGAGGCTTAAATGATTCCGAAATACGGGTGTAAAAAGTGTGGTCACAATTGGATGGGTAGAATGGACAGTAAACCTATACTCTGCCCTCGGTGTAAAAACCCTAAGTGGTGGGAAGAGAGGAAGAGATTTAAGAAGGGAGAGAAGTAAATGAGTAGGAGGCTTACAACTGAAGAGTTTGTTTCAATTAGTAAGAAGATCCACGAAGATAAATACAACTACTCTAAAGTAGTGTATGAGTCAGCCAACAAAAAAGTAACTATAATATGCAGTGCACACGGGGAATACCAACAATCGCCGTTTCTACATAAGAAAGGACACGGCTGTCCCAAGTGCGCTGTAGAGGTTAACACTGAGAGGTCTAGGTGGACTACAGAAATAGCCATAAGAGAATTCAAGAGGGTTCACGGAGATAAATACGACTATTCAAAAGTTGATTACATATCAGCCAATGAAAAAGTTATAGTAATATGCCCTGCTCATGGGGAGTTCTACCCTAGTACATGGAATCACAAGAAAGGAAGTGGTTGTCCAAAGTGTGGTGACGCTACAGTTTCTGTAAAGAATACAAGTAACAAAGAAGATTTTGCTTTCAAGGCTGACAAAATACACAGCGGTGCGTACTCATACGGCAAAGTCTCGTATGTGTCTGCAATTGATCAAGTGGAAATAACATGCCCTATTCACGGACCGTTTATTCTAACACCAAATGTTCATCTAAACGGCACCGGCTGTCCAGACTGCACTAAAGAGTACACTTCTTACAAGGCCAGTGTAGAGGGTCAAAAAACCTTTGCTGAACGTAGTTCTTTAATACACAACAACAAATATAACTACAGCCTATCTAATTACATAAACTATGATATGCCAGTCAAGATAATATGTCCGATACACGGTGTGTTTAAACAAACACCTGATAAGCACTTACAAGGTTGTGGATGTCAGAAATGCGGAGTTCATTTGAGTAAGCGGGAGGATGATCTAGCCGACTTCTTAGAAGAAGTGTTCGAAGTAGTAAGAAGAGATAGGAAGACTCTGGGAAAGAAAGAACTGGACATATTTATACCAAGCAAAAAGATAGCAATAGAATACAACGGTTCATTGTTTCACTCTGAGTTCTATAAGACTAACGCTAAATGGCACTTAAAAGAAAAGCAGGACATGTGTTCTGGGCTAGGAATAAGACTTATACACGTTTCCGATTACGAGGATCAGTATGTTATAAAACACACGCTGTCGCACATACTAGGGATGGACGATACAAAGGTGTTTGCCAGGACTTGCAGGTGTGAACCTGTTAATAGCATAATAGCTCAATACTTTCTTGATAAGTTCCACTTACAGGGTAATGTTACAGGTTGTAAATACTGGGGCATATTCCACAATAAAGAATTGATGGGAGTAGTGGCGTTTAGTAAGATTTCCTCTCATAGAGGTTTGTCTGACCCAAGTAACTGGGAGTTAAGGAGGTTAGCATTTAAAAATAGGGTAGTGGGCGGGGCCGGGAAACTACTAAAGGCATTTATTAGAGCAACTCCAGAGTGTAAGTTGGTTACAAGCTACTCAGACAACCGATGGTTCACTGGAGGGGTCTACGAAAAACTTGGATTTAAGCTAGTTAAAGACTGTCCGCCTGACTATAAGTATGTCAGTAGAAAAGGTAATGGGCGGGTATTTCATAAGAGTGGATTTAGACTAAAGAGAATGTCCAGAAAGCATGGCATAACATTCGACCCTGCTCTGACAGAACTGGAAAACACCAAGAATAACGATTACCACAGGATTTGGGATTGTGGTAAGAAGAAATGGGAGCTTTCATTGTAGATAAAACAAAACCCCTGTGACCAATAAGTCACAGGGGTTTCTTTTAAACCAACTACCACTCTATTTAGCTAGTGTAGGTCAAAGATAACACATCAAAGGCATCATCATAAAGTCTATACAGGAGTTCGCCGCGTGTGACAATCATGTTCATGGCTCTCAGCATTACCACATCCTCGATTGCTGAGTAGTCTGCCGTAGTCGATACAACTCTACCAATTGCTGAGGTTTTATCCAGACCCATGATCGTATTGGCACTCCAGGTATCAGGAGGCATTACCACTACCTGGACAGGCTTCCCGTTCAGGTTCGGGTACACTACCTGGATCGGGGTGTCAATTCTGTCAGTAGAGTTGTTCTGTACGTTTGTCGGTCTATTGGTTCTCTTATCAATAGCCAGTGCTCCAGCGAGGTCGGTGACAAGGTGAGTCTTGGTCATTGACATCTGATTGTGATACAAGTAGTTAATCCAAGCATCCTGAGTCAAAGTACCGTTAGCTGCGATGGTAGCATCGTACACATCAGCCTTAACCTGAGCAAGTGCAGACTTAGCGGTAGCCATGGGTACGTTGGTGGCGTCAGCATCACCACTCAGAATCAGTCCAAAATTAGCCACCCACTTAGCATAGTTGGCTTTCTTGTAGAAATGAGTGAGAGTACGGGCTACCAGATCAAGAGAGTTGTTCTGAAGGGCCTTCTGAGAGATAGTGAGGCCAATACCCTCAGTCGGTATGGTTCTCGTGTAGTCGGCAGCCGTGATAGCAAGCATCAGGGCCGGAGGTGCCAACTGAGCGATACGCCGGAAGGCCGAGTCTTCAGGGCCTTTCTTACCATTCACTGAGATTACTGGCTGCTCCCACCGATCAGAGGCGATATAATCAGTATATGCTACCAGACCGTCAAATGCTGCTACAGCCTCATTCTCCTTAGTATCCAGAGCTGCGTTCACAGCCTCCATGATAGCAGCAGGGAACAGGAGTCGAGAATCAGGGACTTGCGGGAAGGTAGTGGCACTACCGCCAGTCTGATTAGTAGCAGCCAACGGGTTCAGGATATCCTGAAGGTTGGCGGCAGGGGTACCAAGATTCTCGTCCCGTCGAAAACGAATGCCGGCAGAGACGCAGAACTGCTGAAACGCATCAGGCTTACCTTCGGCAGTAGGATACTGCCGGTTAATCCATTGGCGAGGGGTGAGAGTAGCAGCATTAGACATGCGGTACATGTGCATAGTGCCGTGCTCTTGGAGATTTACCTCTACCCGCTGACCACTTGCATCTTCGAAAGATACGGACATTTATGTTCTCCTTATTACTGAAGTTCGACCAGAGCGTCAGTAGTGTCAGTACCTGCGCCGTAGATTACTTTCCAAGCCTTGACCGGAGCTATAGCAGCAGCCAGCAGAGCGTTAACAGAAGCAGCGATCAGCGTACCAGAAGCGTCAACCGCCAGATCAGCAGCTACAGCAGCTTTGGTAGATACAACTCCCCAGGTAGTAGCGAGAGCAACACTGACAGCCTCATTAGCAGCCGCCTCAACAATCGTCCCAACCGCTGAGTTACCTGACAGAGTTACCCACTTCCGACCGGAAACCTGAACACCGACTACAGGCTTACCATCGAGGGTGTGAACCTCAACCGAGTTGATAAATCCATAGATACCGTCGCCATCCGCGCAAAGGTCAACAGTGTCGGAAGCGGAGAGCTTCACTGGCTTGTTGACATCAACATCGGTGACGGCGGAGTTGCACTTGTAGGTAACGATATCATTCATACCCACATTTACTTCCGAAATTCGAGTCGTCATCCTCTTATTCTCCTTTAAAATCCGAGACTGTTAAAAGCAGAAGCAACAACATTTGTACGAACCGTTTTCGCACCGGCTTCTTTTACATCGGGTACAACGCCGCCTACCGGCAAAGACTTCATAAAAGCTTCACTTACAGAGGAGTGCTCTGCAAGTACAGTTTTAACATCCCAAGTGGACATATCAACTTTCGCGAGGCTCAGTGCTACTCGCATGTCCTCGACTTGACCTACTACAATCACCTTAAAGCTGGCTACAGCCGCCTCAGAAGCGATCAGTTGAGCCTTCAGACCACCAAGCTCTTTCGAGTGAACATCCTTGAGAGCAGTCAACTCAGTTGAGTGGCTGGTCTTAAGGCCCTCAACTTCGGCTGCATGAGCGGCAAGCAGATCCTCAGCTTTGGGCTGGACTGTCTTGGTAGACGCGACAGTCTCAGTGGTTTCGGTAACAGTCTCAGCGGCAGTCTCAGTAGTCGTAGTGGACTCCGTATCGACTGTCTCTTCCTTTTTCTTAGCCAGGGCTACGAGTGCTTCTGCTGACAATACTTTCTTCATTTGATTAGGACCTCCTAAATATATTTGTTTACGAGAATATCCTGCGTTGGTTGTTCTTGTCAAGATGTTTCGCTGCTAAATCGTAAGCTTTTAACATCACCCCGTCGAAACTGAGAACATCGTCAATCAAACCTACCTCGACGGCATCTTGTCCGAAGTAGGTCTTACCTGTAAGGATACCAGAGGACTTCATTGATCCAATGGTGAGGCCCCTGGCGTCTGATACGGCAGTAAAGAAGCTGTTGGCTAAAGTATCAACCTTACCTTGGATATACTTCTCCTCCTCATCAGTCAACTTGAAGTCCGAATCACCGACCATCTTAAGGCTACCTGACCTGAACCTCTTAGGCTCTATACCAACATCCTGTAACATCTTGGTGCGATCATACATCTTAATAACTACGCCTATACTACCAACATCTGACAAGTTGGAAGCGTAAATATGATCAGCCTGCATTCCAAGAAAGTAGTCAGCAGAACACAAC
>Ga0209728_1000448_pt1 | contig 34558 bp, 67 predicted proteins | sample RifGroD1_FD_183997 | JGI IMG/M metagenome (GOLD analysis project Ga0209728, IMG submission 183997) | Groundwater microbial communities from Rifle, Colorado, USA - Groundwater D1 (SPAdes) (version 2) | ecosystem: Environmental > Aquatic > Deep subsurface > Groundwater | place: Rifle, Colorado... | reverse complement strand
CATCACCCACCTCTAAAATCACATAATTTATTTTCATCACCCCTATACATATGTATTAACTAATCAATAAAATATTACATGGTAATTGTTCCCATTACATTACTTTAAAAAATAATAATCACATCTATTTATCACATCAAATCTTAATTCATAAAATAAAAGATAAATCAATTCTTTTTCATTAGAAAATGTATAACTAGTTTTTTCTATTCTATTGTCAGCATGAATAATATCATCATTTATAAAAATTAAATAATCTTCTTTATTTTTTAATATTTCTTTAAATAATTCTTTGTCATTCATAGGTTTTATCTCCTTTGTATTTTGTTTTGTTTTGCTTATGTATTTTAAATTTAAGCCTTAAGCACTTTTATTTTGTTGTTCTATGTATTTATCTTCTATGTATTTTTCATTAACAGCCTTATTAATCCCACGAATCCCACAAATCTCATTAATCTTATCATCAATTAACTTCTTCCATGTTTCTTTTTTGTCATCTGTATAATAAGGAATTTCTAAATAATGATAATTATTAATTTTTGATTTGGCAAACATACGTTATATCTATCTTTAACTTTTTGATAGTGTAGTTCTTGCTCTGGTGTAGTATTATTATGTTTAGCAGATAGATAATGGAATCCTGTGATTTCATAATGTTGTTTTCCATGAACTTCAATTATTAATTTTAATTCTTTTATTTCATTATCATAAGGCATTCTTCCATTTTTATTTTTTATTTTAGGATTTTGTGATATTATTGTACAATTATATTCATGTAATATTGTATATATATTTAATGATTCTAAATATAATCTAACTTTTTCTTGTATAATAGATTCTGTTCTTTCTTGCATACATTCTGGACAGCGAAATTCACTTTTATTTGAATAACATATTCTTCGTTTATAATCTTTATGTTTTTCTTCAGAACATTTCCAATAAACTTCTTGAATACTTTGTGGGGTATAATAATATGGTGACTTTTTATTTTTATCTGACCATAAATTAAGTTGATTATTATTTTCTAATAATTTTCCTAAACTATCTAATGGATGAACTTTACCATGAAAAGTACTACAATATGGACATCTATTACCTAATGTAAAATCTCTACATCTTGTAGGATAACTTTCATGATAATCTTTTTCTTGACATATTATATATACATTAGGATTATATATGCCTTTAGATATTTTCCAAGGATCAATTCCCAATTCATTATTCTTTTCATAATCCCAATACTTCTCCAAGAAATCATTGCCTAGATTATCAATTCCCCATTGAGCAAATGAGTTACATATATTACAAAACATAGAGCCTTCATGATTATTTGTAAAATCATTAATGCTTTTTAATTCACTCTTATGTAATCCTCTTGGACATTTAAAATAATATTTTTTACTTGTTGAATATGCAATTTCATTAGGTTCCCTATTATTTAATTCGCAATCCCATCTATCTAACACATCTTGTCTATTGTTCTCTATACACCATTGTTCAAATGATTTGCCATTTTTTAATTTTGTTTTATTTGAATTTTCTGTAGCATATAATTTCTTAGCACATTTATTACAATAATATTTACCATCATCTTTAACATACTTTTTATAATTATACCATGTGATATTTTTAATTTTTTTATCACAATTGTCACATTCACAATCTACTTTTATTTTAGTACTATCAGGTAAATCTTTAACTTTTACTTTAATTATTGTCTCTTTTGAAATTATTAATTTATTATTTTTATTTTTTATTTTAGGTATTTTATAATCCAAACTTTCATAGTGTTTAATATTTCTATAACTTATTTTTACTTCAACTTCCTTAGTTATCAATCCCAATTCAATATCCTCCTCGTCAGGAGGTGTAGCTACACCATAAACTTGCAAGTTCTCCTATTTTATTTTATATTATTATTCTATTAATTAATTATTTAATTCCAACCCACAAACAACCTTATAAAACTCATCCCATCCATCAATTCTATAATCACAATCCACACCAACAACTAATTCCCTATTATACGCTCTATCCATAACAATTCTAATCCCATTAAATTCCCTCAAATAAGCAGGACAATCATCAAACAACACACTATTCTCACCATTAATTCTACTTAACAATTCACCTTTATTTCCAACTAATATTAAATTTCTAATATCAAAGAATGGTAAATACTCTTTAACCCATAAATATTTCTCAAATACAGAATGTTCATTCATTGGTGAAGAAATAATAAAGATATTATGATTCTCATTCAATAATTTTCTTATTGTCTCTATTGAATTTTTGATTGGTTTTAAATTTGCAAAAAATCCTTTTTCTCTAATTAATTGAATACCTTCTTCACCTATGTATTGTAGTAAATTATATGTTTTAATATCTGATACTTTTAAATTTTTATTAAATTTATTGTTGTATTGAATACATAAATAAGAAAGCATATCTACTGAAACTTCATCGAGATCAAGATAGATTGTTTTTACTTTACTCATAAATTTTCTCCTTCAATAATATTCCCAACCAATCCATCCAACTTCACATACAATTCTTCAATCGTCCCACTATTTTCAATAATATAATCAAATTCAAAATTATCTACATCAGATTCAGACACATGATTTTCCATATCTCTATCCTTAATTGCATTAAAATCTGGTCTTATAACTCTTATAGTAGTAATTTTATCAATTAATCCTTCATCTAATAAACTACAAAAATAATCATAATTAACCTTTTCCCTAAAACTTTCTACAATGGCAATTGTATCTTTATCGCTATATGGTTTAATATCTCTTTCCCATACTCTTCTTGCCATATGATAAGGATAAAATTCTGTACCAATTCTATATGACTCTGCCATAAATTTTCTACTTTCTAATGTATCTATTCCATTCCAATAATAATCTTCTTTAGCAACATTTCTTATGTATGTTGATAAACTACATCTGATAACATGTTTATTTTGTTTTATTAGATTTGATTCAATTATTGATGATACATAAGTTTTACCTGCATTACTTTTACCACTTACTAATATTAGTATCATAATTATACTCCTTTTATAATTTTTTATTTATTTAATACTATTTGTAAATTCTTTCTACTATATCTTATTGGGTCGTTTAATCTATTTTTAATACTTTTCCATTCCATATTAAAATATTTTACCAATTCATTTTTATTATTATTTTCTCTTTTATTATATTCAATTATATCTTCATAACATATTTTTTTAGTTTTAGAATTAAGAAAAGGATTTTCTTGATGAATTTTTATATGTAAAGAATTATTTTCAACTAGTTGTAAATTTTCTAAACTATTATCATTTTTAATTCCATTTATATGATGTATAACTACTTGTGGGTCAAGAAATTTATCTATATGATTCTCTACAGATATTAAATATTTTGAATTTGGTTCGTTTTCTCTTAACCATTTTTCAACAATATATCTGTGTTCTGGAATTACATTAACCTTTTTATTTTTAAATGGGTGGTCTGGTTTATAAATTAAAATATATCCATCTTTACTAATTCTTCTTCCACCATTCCATGCAGGATTATTTTTACCTATTGTCATTTTTCTATTTTCTTTCATTTTTTGTTTAGATTCTTCTGAGTGTTGTTTACCTTTCATAACTCCATCATGTGTTTTAAAATATACTTTTTGTGCTTCAGAACAATTTCTTATTTCATTATTAGGATAATTTTTCTGTATTATTCTTTTTATTACTTTTGAAGTTACATTATATATTTTAGATATTTTATGAATTGATTCTTTATCAATAAAATATCTTTTATAAATATCTTCTAAATTAAATTTATCATTTTGATATTTTGCCAATAATTTATATCTCCTTTTTCTAATTATATATTTTATATTATTATATTTATATTCCTATCACTGTCTAAACAGCAATAGGAATACCTTTAATTTGTTCTCCATGTTTATAATCTTCCAATACAAAATCATCCACAGTAAAATTATAGAAATTCTTAACATCCTTATTAATAATTAATTTAGGAGCATCATAACTGTCTCTACTAATTAATTCTTCAACTAAACTCACATGCCTATTATAAATATGAGCATCTGCTATGACATGAACAAGTTCTCCTACTTCTAAATTACTAACTTGTGCAAACATATGTATCAAACACGCATACTGGACTGTATTCCAGTTATTAGCAGCTAAAATATCATTTGACCTTTGATTTAATATCCCATTTAATTTATTACCTACTACATTAAATGTCATACTCCAACAACAAGGATAAAGATTCATTGCATGTAAATCTTCATGATTATAAATATTAGTAATAATTCTTCTACTATATGGATTATGTTTTAAATCATACAAAACTCTATCTACTTGGTCAAAATATCCTTCCTTATATTTATGTTTCTTTTGAAATTGAAAACCGTAGGCATGACCTATCGAACCATCTTCATCTGCCCAACTATCCCATATTCGTGAATTCAAATCTTTAATATTATTACTTTTCTTTTGAAATATCCATAATATCTCATCAATACATGCCTTTAGATTTGTTGGTCTTAAAGTCAATATAGGAAATTCTTCTTGTAAATTATATCTATTAACCACTGCAAATTTCTTAATTGTATGTGCAGGTTTCCCATCGTCCCATTTTGCTCTTATGATTTGTCCTTCTGAAGATGTTCCGTTTTCTATAATATCTTTACACATTGAAATAAATATATCGTCTGCTTTGCTCATATGTAGTTTGTTTCTCCTTTTCATATTTAATTATATTTATATTCTTATTCTGTATTAACACCTAAAACTCAATTTCATCAACACTCTCAAAATAATAATCTCTCCAATTATCTTTCGGTAATCCACAAAATATCATCAAATTTAACGGATATTCACCTGAATCAGTGCATCTCCTAAAATCATCCCTAAACAAATAAATCTTTTTTCTTAAAGCAATTGCAATACCTAATTCAATCATTACACCTTCGTCGGGTGGAGTACCATTAACAATAGCAAAAATAATATCACAATTTTCAACATCTGACTTATCTTTCTGTCCTACTTCATATGCCCAATTTTTATTTGCAAAATCTATTTGGCTATTCCTTCTAAACGGCTCATATACTTCATATCCCAATGATTCAATTTTAGATATAATTTCAGGTAATAATTTCTCATTTTGCTGTTTTGAGAAACCGTATGGATTTGCTAAGTAGACTATTTCTTTTACTTTTTTGTGTTTACAATCAATACACTCTGATGGATCTATGTAATTTTCATAATAATCACAATGCCAATCCACAATACCGTTATCCATTAGATGTTTACATATGTTTGAATTTGACATAGGTATATTATTACTCCTTTATCTTTTATATTTTTTATATTCAAACTACAATTATATTTACAACATTTCTATCTCTGTCTCATAAACAACACATGAATAATTATTATTTTCTATATGATAATATCCATGTTTATAACTTTTTAAAATTTCAACTATATCACCTATTTTTATTGTCCCACCATTATCTAATTCAATATCTACTAATAGTTTTGCTTTCTTAGGGATATAATCTGAAATAAATAATGACTTGACGAGTTTTAATAATTTTATAAATTCCACCTCCTTTCTCATTATTTTCTCATCTCTTATCATTATACAATTATATTTCTAATCTGTCAACTCAATTTTTAATCTATCTGGTAATTTACTGAGTTCAGAATATTCATAAAAATGTATTTCTAATCCATCAATAATTTTTTTAACATCTTCTAATGTTTCAATTCCATCAGCATTAATTTTATATTGTTTAGGAATTTTTAAACAATTACTATAATTACAATTCTCTAATTTTTCTATTGTAATATCCATAATATATCTCCTTTAAATTTATTTTCTAAATATTTGAACAAAAGATGAATTTCATCACGATTTACGATCCTGTAAACCATTGATTTATAAGGGTTTAGTCAATCGTTAATTTTGATAAATTTGATATTTTTATGATTTTTGATTGATTCTTCTAAATTTATAAAATTCGTAAACATTTTATTATATTGTTTATGATTTTCACTTTGAAATTCACTATTATTAATATTAATAGGATTCATTTCACAATTCCATGCGTGACTGTTAACACTTATATCTTGATGACAAAATGGACATATTAAATTATCATTCATTATATATTATATTTCCTTTCTTTTATTTATTAATTTTTATTTATTATTTACCATTATCATCACTTATCCTTATCAATTATAATATAATTCCCACAATAGCACAATGTGACAGGTTTACCATCATCCACTCTAATAATTACAGGATCAGTAATTAGTCTTCTACACTTTGAACAATATATTTTACCATTCGTACAAACACCATAAGAAGTTTTTAAATCATTATTCATAATATATAATCTCCTTTTTATGTATTGTTTTGTTTAATCTCCGAAGTATTTACTCCAACAAGCAACGCAATCATCTTCGCAATATTTATAATTAGTCATAATACAATAGTTATCATTTGCTAACTTTTTAGCAATCCTTTTTCTTTCTTCTAATCTACCTTCCTCTTTTTTCATTTCTGAAAATTGTGTTAATACATCTGCTTTTTGTGCTTTCATTATTCTATCCATATTATAAATTCTCCTTTCTTAATTATTTATTTTACATCTCCGTAACCACAATATAATTTATATCATCTTTAATTACATTGAACCAAATTCTATGTGGTTTATTTTTATAAATAAAAAATCCTGATTCACAAGTTATATAATTTTTAATTTCTATTAAATCATCGTAGTGTAGGTGATTATTAATTAATTCTTGCATAAATTGATATGCATTAATTTTTGTATCCTTACTAATATAAATACAATTTAACATTATATATTATAAATTCTCCTTCCTTAATTCTTATCTAAATATAAATCATCTTCATCATGCAATACTTCTTCTAAACATTTTTCTGCTCTTAACCTAAACTCTAATGCATATGCATCTAAGAATTTTTCTTTATCTTCTGGTTTAATAACTACTTTTCTTCTGAAACTACCAATATCATATTTAGTGTATATTGATTCATTATTACTCCAGAATTCATCTAAATTCATTTCTAAACATTTTATTTTTGACATATTTATTTCTCCTTTTTATATTTTGATAAATATCAATATTAGATGTTTTTATCTAATTAATTACATAGTTGAATTATATAACCATTCCATCTCATCTTTTAATGATTCATAACCATATTTATAATCTAATCTTGGGAATAATGGTCTTGTACGTTGTTGACCAGAATGTTTAATAGTTAATACAATTTCATGTTGAATTATTTCACCTTCATTATTATATTTATCTAATTGACTAACGATAAATTTAGGTTTACATGGATCATTTTTGTATTGTTGTTTAGCAATTTTATCAACTGCATATTGTATTACATCAATTATATCTATGTAGATTAATTCCATGTTTGCTTACTCCTTTTAATTAGTTTTACAATAATATTCTTCTAATAAAATAGTCATTTCCTCTAACCATTTATTACATTTTTCTAATTGTATATCTCTATAATTAGTATCACGATTTGTTGCCATTCTCTTATAAGAATCTGCAATTAAACTAATATTTCTATTAAAAATTGTTTCTTGTGATTCTGATAGAATATTCGTCATGTAGTTTCTCCTTTCTTATTATTAATTTATTTAAAATTCATCTCTAATTTCCCTAATAAATTCTCTGACTTTGCAAATATCACATACATTTCCATCTATTGATACATCAGTAAAATCACCAGATAACATATCAATAATATTACTTTCTATTTCAGTTTTATCACATTTATATTTACAATAATAATCTAAAATTTCTTGAAGTTTTTTTCTGTGTTTAAGTTTATTATGATATTTACTCCTTTCTTATGTATTTTGATTAATAATCTGAATCTTCATGTAAATAGATTGTTTGTACCCAATAATTATTGCATACAGATTCATTTTCACATTGCTTAGCATATTTATTTGCTTCATTTTCATTTAAAAAAGCAAATTCAATTCTATCTTCTGGACTACCACTATTATCATTTACTACAATATATAATTCTTTTATATTATTTACTCCTTTCTAAATCAACACAAATGTTCGATTTGGTTCAAATATTGATTTTACTAAACACTTAATTTATAAGGGTTTAGAGTATGTGTGATTTTATGATTTTTCTGAATTTTAAGTATTTTTACTTATTTTCATCAAATCTATCTTGCCAACGATATATAGTATAATTTTCACATTTTTTATTATTAATTCTAATAGGACAGCATCTCATCGTACAATTATAGCAGGTATTTTGATTATCCATATAAAAATTTATCTCCTTTTATTTATGATTTAATAACTTTAATAATATTCTCTAATATCAGATATATGAAATTCCATTGTAAATAAATTAATATTATCAAACGAAGCAAATATGGAAATATAATTTGTTCTTTCTATTCCAAATCCATGAATATTTATTTTATTAAATAGTTTAATTCTCCAAGGCAATTTACTTTTAATTAATCTTTTACATGTATCACTATTACGATTGAATTCAAAACTTAACTTATCATATACTTCATGAGTTTCTTTACTTGCTTGTTCAGATTGTTGTTTTTCACCTAGAATTTCTTTATCTAATTCATTTTTTATTTGATTATACATATCATCTAAAGAAATAATTATTGTTTCTAAGTTTTTTCTTATAGTATTTTTAATTTGTTTAGAGTTTATATTAATCAAACCTTTCTATTTATTATTATATTCCTAATCTGTTAAAATTGCAAGAATTATTTTGTGTTTTTCAAATAATCTTCTCTAAATATTTCATAATGTTTAACATTATAATAAATTCCATCATGAAGTCTTGTAGATTTATTACTTATACCTATGATTCTACCACCATATTTATCTATGTATTTGTCATACATTTTCTCAATAGGATTACCTATCACAACATTAAATTCTATTTTTCTAAAATTATATTTCTCAAATAATTCTTTTAAGAATTGATATAAATCTCTTGAGAAGGTTAAATTTTTATCATAGAAATTCACAATACCTAAAGACGATACTTTTTCTGATGTTCTTATTATACTTGCTCTGAAAAATCCAATTACATTATCTTGATTATCAACACTAACTAATTCTATATCATTCCATGAATCTTCGCTTAGTTTTAAATTATAGTCCCAATAATTACTATAATTATAGAATTTATATTTGTCTTGAAATACTATATTTTGAAATGTTGATTGTAGTTTGTCTTTGTATGTAAATGCTAATTTTAATATAGGTAATTTCTCCTTTCTGTGTGAAGTAAATTTATTTTTACAATTTGCTTGCACCAAACATACTCATAATTAAAGCAACACGTACCCACATCCCATTCTCGCATTGCTCCCAATATTTTGCACGTTTATCTTTATCAATTTCAACACTGATTTCATCTCTTCTAGGCAATGGATGTAATATAATTGCATCATCTTTCATTTTATTTACATTGCTACTGTTTATACTATATTTACTTGTATCAATAATTTCATTTTCATTAATACCTTTATGTTTATATTCATCTTGTAGTCTAACCATATAAACAATGTCCATGTCAGGTAATATCTTGTCAAAATCATCTGTAATCTCATAATCAACATTCAATTGTTCTAATATATCAGATTTAATTTGAAATTGTTTAGGTGAAACAAAATATAGTTTAATTGATGGAATTAAATTTAATAGCAATGATAACGATCTCACAGTACGTCCTCTTAATAAATCACCTACAAAAGAAATCTTCTTGTTCTCTAATCCATATTTATAGATAGTGTAGAAGTCTAAAAGTGCTTGTGTTGGATGTTGATCAGAGCCTGAACCAGCATTAATTATTCTTGTTTTATCAGATAGATTTTCTGATATTTTATAAATAAAATCTGAAGATGGATGTCTCATAATTATTAAATCAGAATATTGAGCAAATGTTTTTACTGCATCTAATTCACTTTCACCTTTTGATTCTGAAGAAGTTGATGTATCTCTTATTTCAGATGTAGATATACCTAAAATATGACATGCGTTTTGGAAGGATAAAAATGTCCTAGTAGATGATTGTTTAAAATATAACATAGCACGTTTGTCTGATAGTATTGTTTTTAGGTATTTTAATCCATCTGAAGTTGATGCAATTGATTTTATTTTATCTGTTGTATCGCATAAATTGAGTAGATTTTCTAGTGTGTATTGATTAGAGTTAATGCATCTTGTTTGATTATTTATGTTGATAATATTCATCTCCTTTTTATATTCATTATTTATTAAAACTTAAACATTTCTTCATAAAACAATTCTTTTCTAGGTGAATCAATACAATGTTTACCTGCTTCAAATTGTTTTAAAAAATCTAAAACATATCTTGAATCATTTCTATTTAAATCTACAAATTTAACTATATTTATTTTACCTTCTACACAAATAACTGCCCAACTATGTTCACGATTATTATGATTTTCTCTAACATCTGTTCCAATATGTACAACATTTTTCTACTGTATTATGTAATATTTTCATTGATTCTTGCAAGTGAGAAATATTTGTTTTTATATACTTATTATTACTATCTATTGAATTGTATAAAGTGCTAAATTGATTTTTATTCATAGATTCATGTTCATTAATTCTTTCCATTGTATACATATATTGTTTATCAATATCCAAATATTTAATTATTTTCATTTTTAATTTTGAGTTTATTTTTAACCACATATATCTAAATTTATTTATAATGAATTCCTCCTTTCTATTTACTTTTATATTTATGATATCGGACTTTCATTTTCCATCCAATTAATAAATTCATGTATTTTACTATACATAATATCAAAATCTTTTTGACTTTGTGTACCATCTCTACTACTTAAATAATATTCTAATATTGAAGTTAACTCTCCTTTTGCTCTACACCAAGTTACTCTTCTCATTACATTTAGAGTGTCACTATCCATAATATATTTCTCCTTTCAATATAATTTAATTTATTTAATAATTGTCATACTCCATATCTTCATCAGATATTTCTCTTTCTTCTACTTCATATCCTAATAGTTTCACTAATCTAATCCATTCATGATCAGGGATGGAATGTCCTTGGAAATCAAAATCTTCACCTAAATTCATTCTTAAAACTGCCCAATCGTGTGATTCATTTTTTATTAATTCTATTAATGGTTTTGACATACTTATTTTTCTCCTTTATCATGTTGATTACATTTTTCTAATATTTCCTTTGATAAAGTAGGATTATCTTGCAGAATTGCCATTGCATAAAATCTCATTGCACTTCTTGCAAATTTATCAGTGTCTAATCTTAATACAAAATAATCTGCATTAGGATCAATAATTGTTCCATTTTTAGTGACTATGTATTTTTTGAATAAACCTTTCATAACACATTTCTCCTTTATTATTTTATTTTATTATTTACTCAATTTATCCATATTATAATTATCTCTTATATAATCTATTAAATTATTAAGTGATTCTACAATATATTTATCATTTTTTAATTCAGGATGAATCTTTACTATACAAGAATTTTTTGCACCATTTAGTTGATATTTACTTAGATTAAAATTAACAAAAAATAACGGTATTTTATTATAATTATTTGTTAGTTTATTATATAACCATTTAAACATATTTATTTTCTCCTTTCTTAAAATCTGAATAAAACCGATAATTGGTAACAATATTTTATGGTAATTATTATATTTCTTGTTTATATAGTCTATAAACCCTTAATTTATAAGTGTTTATAAGCATCAATATAGGTAAAATCAGAAATATTGGAAAATTGGTAATTTTACCTATATTGTGATCAAATGTTCGTTTTATGTTGATATTATTTTTATGTATTTTATTATATTGACAATTTAGAAATTCTCCTATTAGTAATATCTATCCAATACTCACCTGTTACATCATTCTTACCATTGTCAAAACCTATGTAGTTTCTATTAGTATTTAAACAAGCAATAATCGTACTACCTGAACCAAAACAATTATCTAAGACTAAATCACCTTCATTAGAGTATGTAAGAATTAAATCTTCTAAAAATAATATTGGTTTTTGAGTAGGATGAAATATATTTCCTTTATAATTATCTTTACTAAATTCTTTTATAGAAACAGGAAGTTTTTTATCTGGTTCGTATTTATCTGAATATTTTATTTGACCACCTAAACCTCCTGCATCTTCTCTATCTTTTCTATTCTCACTTAATTTACCCTTATGTCGTGTTTGAGGTTTTTCTAATTGTATTTTTTGTGGATTATATGTAGGTTGTTTTTTATAAAATACTAATACTTCTTCATGTATTTTTAACGGTTGTTTATTTCCCTGTGCAAAATTTCCTGCTTTCTTTTTATTCCATATAATACTATATCTTAATAATTTTAAATTTGAGAATCCTAATACTGAAGTAAAAGGTTGACTACAAAATAATAATATTGCTCCATTATCTGTAATAATTCTCTCATATTGAGGCCATAATTTATCTAATGGAATAATTGAATCCCAAGATGATTTTGTAGTACCATATGGTAAATCTGCACATATTAAGTTAACTGATTTATCAGGTATTAAACACATTCCGTTATTACCAATACAATCTTCATTGTATAATTTGTTTAATTCTATATTTAATTCCTCCTAACAATTATATTTTACTTTTGTTAAACTTTTTTAAAAACATGATAAAACGTGGATTTGGTTATGATTTTTCGATTTTTGACATACTCTAAACCCTTATAAATCAAGGGTTTATAAATATGGTAAATTATGTAATATTAGAAATTTTGCTAATTATAAAATAAAATAATTAGATATAATTAGATATAGTTTGATATTGTTAGATAAACTATTTTTATTTTGGCACAAATTGATAAAAATTATTTTGTCTGCCACAATATAGACATCCACCAGGAGCATTAATTGCGTTTAAATGATACTTACAATTTTTACAACATCTTTCTATCATATTAATCTGTTCTCCTTCAAATTATTAAGTATCACTTTTAATTCCCATGAACGTGCATAATCTTTAATTATAGGACATTCAATATTATTTTCTAAACAATAATTTTTAATTTCTTGTTCAATTTCTCCTGCCAAACTATATTCCATATCCCATATTCCATCTGACATTAATTATTCTCCTTTTTATTATTTATTTCCCATTCTTTATTTATAAAATTTGCATTAATATCATTTATCCATAATGAATAAAAACATCTAATAGTAGGACTATTACTATATAAATAAATACTTTCTTTTCTATATTCTTGATTGTTTGTATCAATTGGAATGAATATATCTTTAGAATTAGGATTTTCAGAAAAATATTTTATTACTTCCCAAAATTTCATATTAATTATTCTCCTTTTTATTTATAATTAATAATTCGTAATCAAAACTTCTATTGTTGTACTATCATTCTTATCTACTCTCTGATAATTTGCGTTACCATATTTAACATTTAAATTATGTACATTATATCCTCTATCCTTAATCCATTCTTTCAATATATCATTACTTTTACCTTTACTCTCTAATACATTTGATAATGCAAATTTAACATTATTATCATTTAATTTATCAAGTAAGTTTAATAAATCTTTTTCATCTTTTTCTTTCCATCCACCTTTTTCATTATATGTCGCACAGGTAATTAGATAGGGAGGATCTGCGTATAGAAAATCTGAATTAGTTAATTTACTAATATCTACTTCTCTAAAATCTAAATTTATAAATTTAATATTTTTATTCTTTAATTCATCTATAAATTTTAATAAATTTTTGTTGCAATGTAGGATTAAAACTACTTCTGTCCTTTCCAAAAGGCATATTATACTCACCTTTTGAATTAAATCTTATTTGATTATTAAAAGAATAACATACAAGAGTATAAAATATATCCCACGATTTATTACCGTTATTATACTCTTGTCTAATTTTTAAATATCCTTCTTTATTAGTTTTAGTTAATTCATATGTATCAACTAATTTATTAATTATATTTAACATTTCTTTAGAATTATTATTAGCACAATGATTTAAAAAATTAATAACTTCTTTTTGTGTATCATTACATATAATTTTATTTGCATTTACATTTATAGATACATTACATCCACCACAGAATAAATCAACAAATGTATCTATATTGTCAGGGAATAATGGTAGAATTTGAGAAAGTAATTTATATTTTCCTCCGACGTAATTTAGAGGTGATTTTATTAAGTTTTGTTTAGTGAATTCTATTTTAGTTTTCCTCCTTTTTTATATTTATTATTTTGTAATTTATTTTTTAAATTTACACCATTTAGGACTAAAAATTGCTTGTAATTTTGGAATGCCTCTTCCATATACTTGAGCAAACGAATTAAAATCAGGATTTAATATATCCATACAATGACCATATACTCCAAATATTTTTTGTTCTAAATCACCATTTGACCAATCTGCTTTTTCAAAATATTCACATCTACTACATTTAAATATTTTCATATTTATCTCCTTTATTTATACTTCAATTCATGATGAATCTTAAAATTGATTATGATATTACTTTCATAACTTTATTATACATATCTGTACCTTTACAAATGTCATCACCAGTAAAACTACCACATTTCTTTTGATTAAATAATCTTTTATAATCATACATAGTTTCTTTTATGTTTACTAATCCTTCCATTAATACAATTATGGGTAATATAATTGTGGTAAATAATATTCCTTTCCAATTACAGAATTTATGCAACAATATACACTTATCATTATAATAATATTCATATTTATGATAAAATTTAATTTTACGTTGTTCAAATAATTTATTATGTTGTTTTTTAGTTAAATAAAATTGTTTATATCCTTGGTCTAATGGATTATTGTAGATATAATTGCTCATAAATTGCTCCTTTCTTCAATATCAACAATATCATCAACATTAATATTATTATATAATTTTACTTTATTTTGTTGAATATTAATTGACAATCTAGTTTTTAATATATTTAATTTCCTTCTCCAATTCATATATTCGTTAGATTTACTCCCTAATTCTTCTTCTAAGATATTAATTTGTGTTTCTAATTGATTAATTGTATTAGTCAAATCCATTTAATTATTATTCCTTTCTGTATTCTTATTATTTCTCAATTCTTTTAACATAATTTTCAATGCTAATTCATTTTCTAATTCATAAATCTCAAAATCATCTATATCCATAATCTCAATCTCACCATTTCTTTCTACAAATAATTTACATTCATAACATTGAGAATGTGTTCGATTATCATCTACTCCAAATGGACATCTTAATTTAAGTACAATATATTTTTTATTTTCATCTTTACCTTCGTATATTACTTTTTTAACTTTATCACATATAGGAAATCTTTTATCATATGATTTAATTTCATCTGGAGAAAAGCAACCATATAATTTACATTTTTCATGTGATAATCTGTCTAATTGATAATCAATCCAATCTTGACCACTCATATGATCTGCATTTGCACCATTTCCGAATCTTGCATAAAATAATTCTCTCCCTTCGATTGGCATTTGATTAATAAATTCTAGAATTTCCTTTTCATATTTATAACGCAATGAATACCAACAATTTTTATCTTGTATGTTGTCTTCTACTATTTCTAATTTCCACCAGTTGAGATTTGTTTGTTTTAAACATTCTGGACACAGATTAAGACGAGTTGAAAAAAATTTAAATTTACTACCATGTCCAAGTGTAGGTATGCGTATCTTATGTACTTGTTTCTCTTGGAGGCAATTAAAACAAGTATTTTCTGGATATTGAATTGCAATATGGTGAGGATTGGTAGGGATAGTAGAATTACTAGAATTACTAGAATTACTAGAATTATTTAAATTAGTTGATTGAGTTGATTGTAACATAAATTATCTCCTTTCTAAATATATTATTATATTAATTATTTAATTAGTTTTAATCCATCAAATAATTCTTCACTTATATTTGTATCTAATTTATATCGTTCATCCCATTGTTCTTCATTGCTATTTAATATATTATCTTTATATTTAAAAGTGTTTATAAACTGATACATACAACTGTCACAGAGATCAAATTTTACTATTTTATTATCTAATTCTTTACTTCTATAATCAGGTGTACCTAAATCAATAGAAAACCAATAAGAAGAAATATGTTCATCTGGTTTATAAGATTCTGTTTTCCCACATTTATCACATATGTATGTAATCATTGGGTTACAGTCTTTTTCATGGTTAATACATTCTTGTTCAGTTTGAAATTGAGCATCACATTTTTCACAAATAAATAATGATTTCATAATTATATTCTCCTTTAATATTATTATTTTTATATTTATTATTTGCTTATTAAATAACTATTTATTATAAAATAGATTTAACACTTTCCCAAAAAGCATCACATAATTCATTTACATTTTTCAATTTTAAATCTACAAATGGTGCATCACAATCATCTAACAATTCAATCATTTGACCAATATTTAGCAATGGGTAATACTCATAGTATACTTTTGTGCCATCATAACTTAATTCTTTACATGGTTTGGTAGAACAATTAATAAATTCTGTCCCGTTAACATTTAGATAATAAATATCTCCCATTTTAATTCCTTTGTCAATCCACCATTTATATAATTTTACTTTTTGAGTAGTTGATAATTCTTTGAGTTGTTCTTTAGTAATTATTTGTTTCATTGAATTTATTATCCCTTTCATATTTTTATATTTACATTCTATGTCAGAATTTCATTTTGGTTACACATAATTAGTGTGTTAGTTTCTTCCAAGCAATCTAATTCGTTGATTAGTTTAGCAATTTTGCAAGCAATAATTTCTTTTTTGTTCGGTATTTCTAATATGCCACAACATTTATCTAAAAGTTTATATTTACTAGTTAAGTAACATGTTTCTTGATATGTGTTTGATTGATAATAGAATGGACATTTCTCTTTAATACATTTTAGTTTTATTTGATTCTTTGATTTATTAGATTCACTTGAATTATTTGAATTTAAATTTTTAACTTGCATTAACTTGTCCCTTCCTTGTAATGATTATTATACTATTATATTTATTATTTGTCAAGAGTTCATTACCATTTATTTAGTTAAGTTTGGTATTTTATTTTAATTTATATTTTATTGGGTTATTGTTTTTAATTCGTTTTAATTTAGGTAAAAGTAGAGATTTTTAGTCTCTACTTTTTATTGATTAAGTATTATACTCCTGTATGACCAAACCCATCTTCACCACGGACAGTTTCAGACAATTTATCAACAATTTTTAAATCAAATTTCTCAACTTTTTGAAATACTATTTGTGCAATTCTATCTCCTTTTTTAATATTGAAAGATTCATCTCCAAGATTGATAAGAATAACTCCTATATCTCCTGTAAAATCTTCATCAATTGTTCCTGGAGAATTAACAATTGAAATACCATTCTTTAATGCCAAACCAGAACGAGGTCTAATCTGTGCTTCTGTATCAGGTGGTAATTGAATATGTAATCCTGTTTTAATTAAAACTCTATCTCCAGGATGTAAAAGAATACCTTCTTCGATAAAATCATTTATTGTTTTTTCAGAATGGTGATAATATTTCCATGCTCTTAAATCCATTCCAGATGCACAAATTGTTTCGTATTTAGGAAGTGTAATATTTGTATCATCTAATGTACAATTTATTTGTTTATTCATGTATAGTTTTTCTCCTTTTTTATTTATAATTTATTTATTATCTATGTATCTAAATTTATATCCTTTTGGTTTTAAATATTTACCATCGTTTTTTGTCCAACTACTTATTATATTAGTTTCTGACTTATCATAACTAAAATATTCTGCACATGCTGTAACACTAGGAAATATTTTAAATTCTCCATTTGGTGTAATCATTTCAACTTTTCTACGCAAATTTTCTACTCCTAATGCTGTATTTAATTCAAAACTTATTATTCTAATATTATCTTTAGTATACCCTTTTGATGAATTAATTCTATCTATACTTGGAACTAGATTTTGTTCTAATAAATTTTTAATATCATTGTAATAATTTTTATAAATAAACCACTTTAATTCTGTACTTGATTCAAAACTAAAAGGTTCTTCTAAATTTCTATAACAATTTTTATATTCTTTAGATGGTGAGAATATACGTGAATGTGCATCATATGCCATTCTCTTACATTTTTTATAAATAATATCTTCATATATTTCTTTTGGTGGCACTATTCTATTTTCATTTTTTACTTTAGTTTTTTCATTTTCGCATTCTTTGCATTTTCCTCTATATAATGGTTCGTTGTTTTTATTTTTCTTACCACTTTTATAAAATTCATTAATATGTTTTTCTTTTTTACATTGAGTGCAAATTTTATAATTATTCATAATATAATACCTCTCAGCGGATCGGACACGAACCATTTTCACAGCCTTCATTTCCAATATCAATTTCTACTTCTTCTTTTTCATATTTTGAAAGCAATGACGGAATAAATGGTTTCATTTCTTTTATTCTTTTATTATATTCTTCTTCTGTGATTGATTCATAAGGCATTAAAGGATAAAAACTATCACTTAAAGACAAGAAGGATACACCTACAACAATATCCCAATTATCCCATATCCATTGTTCAACTTCATCCCATTCATTGTCTCTTACATGAACTGTAATACTAGTATTATGTTGAACGTAATACTCCTGAAACATTTTATATATTTCTAATTGTTCTATTGCAGATACATCATATTTTGTTTTTCCTTGTGGAGATTTTACAGGAAATTCTATTACTTTAGTATTATTATTTTCTTTTGTTTCTCCAACTTCATAATGAACCGGATATCCCAATTCTTTGCATACTTTTACTAATGGATCGTTTGAATTAATACGAATTCTTCTAATATAATAAGGAGAGTGAGAATAATGTACACCACTTGATACTCCTGGCAATAAACTCAAAGTTCCTTCAGGCTTAACTGTGGTTACTAGTAATGGTTCTTTCATATTTAATTGTGCAGAATATTTTTTTGATTCCTCTATAGCAACATTTTTAAGTTTGCTTAACAATTCCTTTTGTTCATTTATTGTCATATTTGTTGCATTAACCATATCTTGCCATCCAGTTAATGAACAACCCAACAATCTATCTTCTTTTTGTACCAAATCCCATTCATGTAATTCTAAATTTACACATGTCATTCTATATCCTGCTCTAACAGATAATCTTTGTGCTTCTAATAATTTATTAACATCTAATTTTCCATCAATAATAAAATAGAAAACATTTAATGTTATTAAATTGCATAATCCTCTTGATCTCAATAAAATTTCAAAACAATTATGTGCAACAAAATCTTCAACAACACCCCAATTAGTTTCTGGCTCTGAAAAATCATATACTTTTTCAATTCCTAAATTTTCAACAGATAATACTATTGGACTATTATTTATCAATAAGTTACGTTCTTCATTATTTATATTTTTATCTACATATGGCATTATTTTTTTATTTTTTAAATCTTTTGCTTCACATTCTGATTTATCTATTAACATAAATACATGATCTGGAGTACATTTTATTATTTTACCATTTGTCAATTTTATTTCTACAATCTCTTTTTCTCCACTACACCATACTTTGCCTTTTGTAATATTTCCACTCGAATTAACAATGTCAATTTCCATTCCGTCTAATTCTTTAAATGTTTTATATCCTTCTTTAGTTAATAATGTCATATCTCCAGTTAAACATGGATTAAGTCCTTCAAAAAATATTCTTCTTTTAGATGCAGCTTCTGCATTTGCAAAACATGGTTCACCTGAATATCTCATTTTCCCTATTTGCCAATGCAATCTTTCTCTTGTTGGTTTTTCAATATAAAATATAGAATTATTACTCATTTTTCTATGAGATATTTCTTTGTTTTCAACCCATTGACCATCTGTTTGTATATATAAATTGTTTTTTGCATTTATTGATTCTTCGTCATTATTATCAATTAAACCATTTAATGCAGTTCTCCTTACTCCTCCTACAACCACATTTTCTCCAATTATATCTGCAACATCCAAACAATCTAATGGACTCAAACATTCATTTGAATTTTTAATTATTACATATATTTTTTTAAACATATTCTTAATACTTTCATGTCCAGACGCAGTACCACCAAATGTTACTAATCTTTCACCTTTTGGTCTTACATTGTCATAATTAAAAATAATTAATTTAATTTTTTCATAATATCCATTTGTTAGTAAATCTAAATAATAAAATAATGCCTTACTCCAACCTTCTTTAGAATCTCCTATGGAAATTATTGCAACGTCTTTTTTAAATTCTAAAGAAGTATTATCTTCTCTTTTCTTCTTATGCAATGGATTGTATTCCTTATGTATTATTTCAACATTATTTCTTATTTTTGGTATTTTATTTACATCAGATTTTAATACTCTTACACCTACTCCAGTTCCAACCATTAGTAAATAAAATAATTCTTCAAATGCTTTAATATTATTCAATACAATAAATGCACAGTTAAAATTTGCACATGGATATTTTTGTGCTACTTTTGTGCCTCCAACCCAAAATGTTCTACCACTTAAAAATTGACGTAAATTATAAATATTATCATATAATTTTTCTGCCTCTTCTCTTGATGTTGGTACAAGACTACAGTTATATTCAACAGACCTCTTAACAGTTTCCCACCAATATTCTCTTCTTTGTTCTTCAGGCAACCATCTAGAATATGTTCTATAATAAACAAAATTGCCTAATTGATTCATAGGTGATGGTCTATGTTTATACTTACTTAAAAATTCTTCACTTAATAATCCCATATTTTTATTAGTATTTCTTGTTTTATTTCTATTATTTCTATATAAGATATATCTTTTTGCTACATCTTTTCTATTGGTATTCATAAGAAATTCTTCTACCATATCTTGTATTTGTTCTATTTGAATCACATCAATATTTTGATTACTAATTTGTTTAGCAATTAATTGACTTATTTCATTATCTACACCATTTACTGTTTCCCTCATGGCATTTTCAATTGCATTGATAATTCTATCACTATCAAAATCTACTATTTTTCCATTTCTTTTAATTACTTTCAATATATAATTTCCTCCTATATTATTTTATATTTAACCTACCTTCAACCTCTTCACTTCCACGAAACACTCATATCCATTCTCTTTCTTACACTCATCAAAATTAGAATAACTTTGATAATCACCTTTATTATTTTCACTTACAAACCTCAAACATTCTCTTGCTTTATCACATTTTTTATTTGCACACATCGTAAAACCCAAATAAAGTTTCACCTCCTTAAATTAATATAATTTAATAATTAATTAACTTAATTTACTTATTTTCAATCTACAATTATTTTAACATTCTGTAGCAATATTGTCAAGTATTATTTTCCATTGCGTATAAACTTTTATATTTTCTTTCTCTTATTAATTTCAAAATTCAATTGACTTAATTTTTCTCTAAATATTTTTCTATTAACTTCTGCATACTCTCCACTGTCATCATAGCATTCCCAATTTAACCAATCATCAAAATCTTTTTCGATATCATTCACTAATTCTTTTGCTAATTCTAATATATTTTTTTCTATTATATATGTTTTTACTTCGTTATCTTCTTTGTCTATTACAATATAACTACGATAATAAGAAGATATTAAATGAAAATCATATCCTTCTGCATCGAAATATACTATAGCAGGATTGTTTGTTTGCAAAGCATATATAAAAGCATCTAAACAATCATTCGGGATATCTGTTAGGTAAGATGCACGTTCTGAAAAGTTTAGAAATTTTAAATTAGTCCATCCATGTTTTGGAGTTGCGAACATAATTATTTATCCTTTCTTACCTATTTTTATACACAAGTATCAATTGCTAATTCTGCCATATTTCTTAATTCTTGTTCAGTCTGAATATCAGTTGTTTCATCTGCTAATTCTAATAATTTATTAGTTAATGCAGTTAAAAATTCATTATCAGCATACATAATTATTCTCCTTTCTTATATTTAATTTACTTACACCTTTCACAATATCCTTCTATCTTCTCGCTCTCAAAATAATCCCTACAGAGACCACAATTAGTACCACATAATACCTTATGTCTATCACCATCATATGTAATATAAATACCAAATTCACTAGATTTGATTGCTAATTCTATTGACATATTATTCATGTTTTATGTATTCTCCTTAATATTTATTATTTTAAACCTTTAATTTGTATTTCATTTTTCTTAAATATATCATTTACTGTGTTACGATATGCTATTTTCCTCAATACATTCAAAGTATCTACTAAATAAATATCATTTCTTTTATAAATTTCTTTTCTCCTACTTGCACATTGTTTTACTGTAGTGATACCTTTGAATTCAAATTTACCATATCTATTTTTAATGGTATAACTATCAATTGCCACTTCTATGAGTCCAATTTTTGGAGGTAATCTATCAATAGGAATAATACCAATAGGAGCAATCACATATGTGTATTCGCATTGCGTACAGAATCCATTCAGAAAATCTGAATAACTTGCTTTCGCTTCTATTCCCATGACTTTATATTTATCTAATGTATTTTCTCTTAGGTTTAACATATTACCTTTAATTCCTACTATATCAATAGTATTTTTAGTTATTGCTTTTTTATTAAACCAATCATATTCTCTAAGATAATAAGATTGTTTAGGAAATTGTACTTCTGTTGCGATACAGTTAAATCCTTTAGAATATAGGATGTATTTAGATATTTGTTTTAACTCATAATGTTCTCTACTCTCGTTTTTATTATAATTCTCGTTTAATAATATTAAATTTCACCTCCAATTATTTAAAATAATAGTCTAAATTATTTTCACCATGTAATACTTTTTCTGATTTATTTTTATTATTTTTAGTATTATTAATTAAATCAATAACTGATTCTCCCCATAATTCATCATTTTCATCATAATTTGCAATTCCTATTGTTGTATTCATAGGTAAATCTAATAATTTAATAATCAATTCTTTAACTTTCATAATTATCTCCTTTCTTCAAATTTACAAAATCTTAATATCCTTCCAAGCAAAATTTCTTTCTGCATTTTTATCAACATCAAAAGCACGTAATAAGTATTGTTCTTTTTTATGAAACTCCGTACTTCCATACCATACTTCATATGGGATTACCGTTCTTTTGCTTACTTTGCCCAACCAATTTTTGTACTCAAATTGTAGTGTAGGTGCGTATTCTGTAGACATGATAGTTTATTCTCCTTTTCTTCTTATATCTTTAATAAATCATCAATACTTGTTCTTGTAAATCCTTTTCGATCTTCATTTAAAATAAATATCTTACCTTCTTCACAAAAACGACAATTAGGTATGATAATATTTGTAATAACTTCTTTCGGTAATCTCATATCTATAAAAACAGCATCGAATCTTTGCCCTCTTCCGTCACAAAATGGTGTTCCATCATACCATGTTGTAAATTGTTTTACAGCATTTCTATCATTAGTAAATGAAACAATATTCATACACATATTTATTCTCCTTTATCATTCATTTCTTTTAAATACTCTACAGTCTTTTTAATATCTATTGATTCTTGATTATACATTTTTTCATATAAATTTATTACTTCTCCTTCATCTATTCCATCATTCCCACAAGGAATATTCACATCAAAACTTTCCTTTAAAAATACTCTACCAACAGGACTATTTAACCATCCTATGATTGTATCAGCAACAATTTCAGCACACCCAGGATTATTGTTAACTATATTAACAAATTCTTCATTTGATGAATCAGAACGATAATGCCTAAATATTACATGTTCTAATGTTTGTTGTTTATATTTGTTTAACCATGTTCGCACTACTTTACTCGATTTTCTATTTGCTCTGTATTGTGACATATCTTTGTTCATATTATTTATTCTCCTTTTGTACACCATATTTAGTATTATATCTATTTAATGCATCTAGTGCAAATTTATGTGCATATTGCTCATTAGTTTTTAGATTTTCTAATACTTCATTCTCATTAATATTTATACTTATTATCGTACTCTTCTTATATATTTGCGACATTCCTTCTTTTGTTTCTGAATCTATCCATCCTTTAATTAAAGTTTGTTCATCTAAGTAATCTTGAAAATAAATTTTTGTCATAATATTTTCTCCTTTAAATTAAATTATTTTGTTTAAATACCTTTATTTAAAATCAATAAATAAATCATAATTAATAAAAAATTTTCGATTCATATTATCATTATAATCTATTTTTGCTACGATATTGCCAAACAAATCTTCAGCAAAATATATATTATTTTTACTATAATATTTTTTAATCATATTTTTATATACATCAATAGTAAATTCTGCATATTCTGTAGATGACACTTCTTTTAACATTTTTATTTTACTCTCCTTCCTCTTTCTTCTGTTTTTGATTTTTCTTAACTTTTTCTATCTCTAATGCAATTTTACTATTATTTTTATCTTCCTTATCTTTCTTTTTCTTTTCGATTTCTTTTTTATCACATTCTTTTATATAACCGCGACAACCAACAATTACAGGTTTGTCTTTTTGAGGTTTAATTAATTTACATGTGGATGCAGGAAATTCACCATACATTTTTTCTCCATAACTTGCTATCCATTCTTTTTTAATGATATTTAAAATAAAATTAGGGCAAATTTCTTTGCTTGTTGTAGAATTTTCATTTGGATTATCATCACTATCATCCTCTATGTATTGACTTTCTAATTCTATTTCTTCATCGTCTTTATGCTTATCTTCTAATTGAGTATTTTTAGGTTTGCGTATGATTTATTCCTTCTTTCTATGTAATAATTATATTTACTTTCTATAGGTAAGTATATAGACTTTCTTGTACTTTGTCAATAGTATTTTGTAATTTTTTATTAACTTAATAAAAATATATCAATATTTTCTTCATAAATATTACTTATATTATCTTTTAATATTTTATCATTTACTACAATATACCCTTTGTGACCGTATCCATAAATACATTCATAATATTTTCCATTATAATTACCTTCGACAATTAATAATTTCATATCTTCTTTATTATAAGATTCAGAAATAAATGTTTTTAAATTTTCAATTCCTTCTTCATTGTTTTTATCAACAATATAAATACCTATTCCTAAATCACCTTCACTAGAAAGTAATCCATATTCTTCAATATCATTTTTACATTCAATATTACTAATATGTAAAAATTTTAGTCTCCCTTTCTTTTCTACGGAAATAAAATCTAATTCTAAATTTTCGGCAAATTCTTTAATATTATGTATCTTTATTAATTCATCATTTGTTAAAATTAAATGTTTGTACAAATATTTAATTTCTTCAATTTGTCCAGTATTTTCTATTCTTATTTTAAATCTATCATACATAATAAACACTCCAAAATAATTTATTATTTAATTTTAACATATTAATGATTTTAATCTTTTTATTGCAATATCACAATAATCTATTTCTTTTTCAAATCCTATATAGTTGAATCCCAATTCTTTACAAGCAACAGCAGTAGTTCCTGAACCCATAAAAGGATCAATTACTATATTACCATTAAATTTAGGAACAGACAAGATAATTAATTTTTTTATTAATTCTAAAGGTTTTACTGTACTATGTGTATTATAATCATCTATAACATCTCTCTTTATATTTTCAATAATATTTGATTGAAAACCGTCATTAGTTTTTGCATTAAATAATCCTACATTATATTTTAATAGTGTTTTTATGTAATTATTAATCAATGGTTTTTGAGTTACTAAAATTGCTTCCCATTCATTTCTTAAACAACTATGCCATCCATCCCAATAATCATAATTATTATATTCCATTTTCTTTAACTTTAATGACATATTTAAACCTTTTGGAATTCCACTATTTCTTCTATATACAATAATATCTCTAGTGTAAAATCCTGCATTCTCTAATGCTATTTGAACATGAGCAATAGTTCTTGTACTATTAAAAACAAATGTTAGTCCTCCTGGTTTTAATATTCTATACAATTCAATTCCCCATGATTCAATCCATTTTTGATATTCTAATATATTATTTCTATTTTTCTCATACCATCTCTTATTTCTTACTCCTCCTGCTAATCCACTTCCATAAGGAATATTTTTGACTAATGTAGATGAATTTTGCACCCTTTCAACTCTTCTTTTTATTTCTTCTTCATTCCATTTATGTCCGATAAATTCATAATTATAAGGTGGATCAGTAATACATCCTGCTATCGTATTATCTGGTATTAATTCTTTCATTCCTTTAGTACATTCTTGATTGTAAATTTTATTTAATTCAATCAAATAGTTATCTCCTTAAATATATTTTTTATTTTCTATAAAGTTTGCACCAAATTCCAATTTCATCATGATATTTATTTTGATATTTTGATTTTTGGTAAATTAGTGCTTGTAAAGTATTGATTTATAAGGGTTTACAAGCACTAAATATGGAAATATTAAAAAATCTATATTTTTAGGTATTTTTGCCATATTGTGACCAAACAACGGTTTTATCATGATTTATATTTTATGCAATTTCATAATTAACCCAAACAAATTCTTGTCCTTTACTTCTTGATTCACCAATTGCTTTTTCACTACGCTTATCAAATTCACCAAGAGATACTTTACTCCAATTATTTTCTAATAATTTATTATATATCTCATGGTCATAACCACTTAAAATTGCTTTCCCTTTAATATTTAATAATATATCAACTAATTTTTTATGTTGCTCATTATTTAATTCATGTGCATATTCATATGTCATTTGTCTTGTTTCATGTATGTATGGTGGATCTAAATAAAATAATGTATCTTTACTATCATATTTTTTAATTAATTCTTTATAATCTACATTTTCTATTTGTACCATTTTTAATCTATCAACTGCATTTGGTAAGTCATTTTCAATTTTACCCAACCATTGACTTACTGCTTGTGACATTCCTCTTCTTGATTTAGTCTTGCTATGTGACCATGTACTAAAATTACTACTAAAACTTTGCATAACACATGTATACCATTTTCTTACCTTTTCTATTTCATCTTTTTCATCTTTCCATGTATTTTTACAAATATAAAATTCTTCTCTGCTATAAGGGGTTAAATCTAATTTATATTTTAATTGATTAAACTTATTTTCATCTCTTAATATGTTAAAAAAAGAAACTAATCCACTATCAATATCATTATAAACTTCAATTTCACTTAGTTGCTTTTTAAATAATAAGTGTCCTGCTCCACCAAACACTTCTACATACATTTTATGTTCAGGGAATAAATCAATAATCTTATTTGCCATATAATATTTTCCTCCAAACCAATTTATAGGACTTTTATATTTAGTCATATACTCTCCTTTTATATTTTTATTCTGTCAAAATTTAATATAGAAAATGAATCAAATCATAATAAAACCAAAATTTGGTGTTGATTTTTGGTAAATTTTATCTACATATAGTATGTATTTAGTTTGTGTACTACTATATGTAGTGTATGTTTTATTAATTTATTTCAAATCTATAATTAATATCTTCATTTTCATTATATGATTCAATATCACAAATGTCCTTGTTTACTATTTCATCAAATGATATATTATAATTTTTAATAAGATACGTTTTAACTTCTCCAATATTATCAAATAATTTAGTTTCTACTGTTGAACTTTCATTTATATCTTTTACTGTAAGTGTAATACCACTTAATTTAATGCCTAAAATATCAATAATCATTTTAACATGTTTATCAGTTGACCATTTTCTTAATACTCTATCAAACTCTTTATCATTTAATAAACTTTTAATATTATATTCCTCAAGTAGTTTTACACATTGTAAAGCAATTTCAGATAATCCACATTCTATTAATAAAGTAATTAATTCTTCTTTGTAATAATCATCTTCTCTAAAACATTTTATTAAATCATTTTCAAGTAGGTATCTTATATTAGTTTTAATTATTTCATAAATATCTTTTCTATCAAATTTATTTTTATTAGATAAGACAATATCCGATAGAGAAATATCATAATCACTAAAAGTATTTTTGAAGTATTCAAAATATTTATATAATTTTAAATCATATCCTTCATTTATATATGAAAGACTATCAAATAATACAGATGCAAATTTTCTTAGTAATCCATCTTTATATATTTGATTTATTACTTCTTCTTTACTATTGAATTTTGTGAGTACATTAAATTCAGATGTTTCATATTTATCATTATAACTATAACCTGTTCTATTTTTATATGATGCAAGAGGTTGTATTTTATAAATTAAACAATTACTATTATCTAAATGAGATATAAAGAATGAATTTAATATTGTGTCTAAATCATATTTACAATTATGTAAATTGCAATAACCAGTATCTAATTGTTTAATAGTATTTTGTTGTCTGAGTATTGATTCTTTCTTATCTTTTAATTCTTGTGATGTTAATTTCTTTGTTGGTTTATTTTTATCTTGCTGTGGTTTAATAAAATCATTTTCTGAATATTGTTTTAACGCTAGATAGCAATATTCAGGTGGAATATCTACATTGTTCTTTTCTAATGGTAATGAGTATATTGCCATATTATTATATTCTCCTTTTATTATTTAATAACCATTTACTTTATTTACTTTCTTAATTTCTAATTCATATCTAACTTCATTCACTTTGCAATTCCATACTTCTGATAGATATAATTGTTTATCTTCTATCTCTTTTTCGGTTAGTTTAATAAAATTTGTACTATTGGAAACAGAATGTCTTTCGTTTGGTACATAGAATTCATATATGTATGTTGTCATATTATTATATTTCCTTTCTGTTTAATTAAATTAATTAATATTATAATTATTCATTAAAGCAATAAATTCTTGTTTATCTTTTTTACCACCAATAATTTCTGCAAGTTTACTTTTATTATTCTCAGACATGTTACTCCAATTTTTATTTATAATATTTAATGCGTATCCAATTTGTTCTTGTTTTATGTTGTTTATATATTTGTTACTTTTCAATTTGTTATTTTCACCTTCTTCCATATTTTAAATATTAACATAAATGCGATGTTTGGTCAAATATTTAAGCAACTTTATTTTCTTCTTCTATGTATTTTATTTTATCATTAATTAGTTTCTTCCATGTTTCATCTTTATCATCTGTCCAATAAGGTATCTCTAAATAAAAATATCCTTGCGATTTAGCAAACATACGTTTATATCTATCTTTAATTTTTATATAATACAATTCATATTCAGGAGTAGTATCATTATGTTTAGCAGATAGATAATGGAATCCTGTGATTTCATAATGTTGTTTCCCATGAACTTCAATAACAAGTTTTAATTCTTCTATTTCGTTGTCATATGGTAATAGTTTTTTTGTTTTTGGATTAATGCATTTTATATTACAATTTCTTTCATGTAAAATATTAGAATTTAAACTATTTAAATATATTCTAGTTTTTTCTTGTAATATTGATTCATATTTTTCTTTTTTACATTCAGGACATCTATAATTGTTTTTAAAATTAAGGGGTGAAATATCGTAACTATCATGATAATCTTTTTTTTGACATTTAATCCATATTTTATTTTTAGAACCATAACTTATTTCCCAAGGATCTACAGTATTCTTTTTATAATCCCAATACTTTTCAAGAAAATCTTCACCTAAATTATCAATACCCCATTGGGCGAAGGAATTACATTGATTACAATCCATTATACCTTCATACCCACTAATAAAATTGTTAATACCATTTAATTCACTTTTATGTAATCCCCTTGGGCATTTAAAATAATATTTTTTCTTTGTTCCATGATTAATTTCACTTGGTTTATATTTATTTAAATCATAGTCCCATCTGTTTAATACGTCTTGTCTATTATTTTCTATACACCACTGTTCAAAAGATTTTCCGTTTTTTATTTTTGTATTTTTTGATTTTTCTTTACCATATAATTTATTTGCACATTTATTACAATAATATTTACCATCTTCTTTAATACATTTATTATAAGTTTGCCATGTTATAGGATTTAAATAAGGATTCTTACAATTTTCACAATCACATTTAACTTCAACTCTAACATTACTTGATTTAGGCAAATCTTCAACCATCACAGTAATTTTACTTCCTACTGGTAATGTAATTCTACCTCTTTTATCTTCTTTTCTTGGTATTAGATAATATAAATTTTCATAGTGTTTAACATTGCTTGAATTTAATACAATATTAACTTTTTTTGTCAATAACAATTTCTTTATATCCTCCATATTCACAGGAGAAGTAGCTACACATAAATATACAAACTGCAAATTCCCCTATTTATATTTACAATCTATTAACTAATTAATTTGTGGGGAATTTCACCCCACTATTTTTTATTTATTAACAATGATTATTTTTATAATATTTTAATACAGATATACTACGTTCAAATCGAATAACTAATTCATGAGCATTTTCTTCATCCCATTTACCTTCTTCAATCAACCACTCTTCAAGAATAAAAATAACTTTTTCATGTCCATCTATAAATGCTTGACATACGAAAGTGTTCCATCTTTCAATATCAAAAGGATGACTATAATCATATTGATTAACTGCACTAATAAATTGTCTTAATTTTCTAGCAGTTTCCTCAGACATATAATTTTCTAAATCAACATCTTCATTGGTTAAAACATAGGAAAGATTATATTTTCCAATATGTGGTATAATGCAATTATCAACATATTCTTTTAATATTTCATTATATTCTTTATAATCTAATTCATTTTTTTCTATTGATCTAATACATGTAACTTTAAAATAATAATCAACCATAGTTAAAAATATAATTACTTTATCAAATTTATTACCACAATAATTTATAATAATACAATCATCAATAAAACATTTATCACTTTTATTTTCTTCCCAATCTTTAGGAATATGATTAAAAATATCGTTTTTAAAATTAATTAAATCTTCATATTCTCCAGTTAGATAAAAATCTTTATAAGTTTTCATAATAAATCACTTCTCCTTTAATATTTACTTTATTATTTACTTTATTATTTAATTTTACATATTAATCTCAATCGACCATTATTAATAAATATGTAAAGAGTGTAATCTTTTTTAACAAATCTAATTATTTCATAATTGATACAATAAAACTACATAATGATATAAACATAGATATTATTGATATTTTTATAGTTTTATTTTCATTTTTTAATATTGAAATTATTGAAGTCATATAAGGGAAATTAATACAATGTTTTTCTTTTCTAACTTTAATTGCAAATAAATGTACATAGGAGTTATTTTTAGTTTTATATCTATATTTATAATCCAAATGATAATATAATTGACCAAAAAGTAAATCAGCATTAATATTTAATTTTTTAGCAACAAAATTTATGTCTATAGGTATATAGTTTTTATATCCTTTTAATTTATATTCATCGTAGTAAATATTATAAATTGTTTTCAAAATTTTTAAATCTGTTTTTGATTTATTCTTTATTTTATTAGTAATATATTTTATTATTTTCATATATAGCCTCTATTTTATTTTTAAATAATATCATGATAAAACGAATCTTCTGTCATGATTTAATTTTACCACCATATATAGTAGTTATAAAATTAATTAACTACTATATATGGTATTTTTTATTTTACTATTTACTTGATACAAAATTTATTAATTAGAAAAGATGAAACAATTAATAGAAACCCTATAACTAGTACATAACTTGAATTAGCATTTAAAAAATTATCATATCCACTCCAATAAATTCTCATAAAATGTGAGGTTACATATCCTGCAATCACACACAATACTCCTATTAAAATTTTCATACCCATAATATCAATCTCCTTTTTAATTTATTTTTATTTACTACAATTATATTACCATTTTGTTGTTAGTATGTCAAGGTTATTTTCACCAATTTACTAAAATTCAAAGTTTGAATAAAAGACATATTTGGTCATGATTTTAGTGTCTATAAACCCTTATTTTATAGATGTTTTAAAACACTAAAATCTTAAAAATCAATAAAATTGGGGATATTTGGTTAAATTTATGAATTATAGATATATTTAATTAGATATAATTGGATATTATTAGATATAGTTAAATTAAGTTTAATTTATTCTAATTCTTTTCCAAATAATCCCCATTCTTTTTTATAATGTTCGTCTGCATAATCAAATTCATTTATACTTACTGCAAATTTATAATACTTATCTTTTTTAACTTTTTGCATTGCATCCTTTCCATCTTCATAAATAGAATAGTGTGCTAAGTAAACATAATTTTCATCTTCTCCAACATATCCATAATAATTTTCTTTATAATAAATTGCTCCACGTTTAGTATTCTCGCAATGTTTTCTTATAATAAAATCTCCATCAAATAATTTAATAACATAATAATTATCATTTGGATATGATTCACCATCATAATAAGCAATTAAAATATATGATTTAGTTTTACCTACTACATTAACACCATAATCTTTAAATAAGAACATGTTTTTTATTTCTGAATCAATTCTATCATTATGTCTTAATGTTATAAAATTAGATATATTTGATAATTCTATACTATCACCTATTTTAACATCTTTAAATATCTTTTTCATTTAATTCTCCTTTTCAATATTTATTTCTCACACTCTCTAACTTCCCATTCACATTTACAATTACCACAAGTATATGTTTTTACTTTTGCGTTTTTCTTAAATAATCCACCTTCATAATGATAAGTATATAAATTAGGACTATAATTACATTCAGGACATGTTGATTCATTATTATATATTTCTTGTTCTAATTCTGCTTGTTTAGATGATTTGATTATTGTTTTATTCATGATATTAACCTCTTTTATTGCCCTTTTATTTTTACTTCTTAATCATCAAATCAATATCTTTCAATAACTCTTCATACTTATCTTCCATACCTTCAATTTCCCATGTTTTTAGTAATTCAATAATAGGTTTAATATAACTCATCGCACCTTGAAAATTAGTTATCTCAATTATTACTTCATCACCATTAAATTTATTATCTATTGGTATTTTATTACTAAAACATATACCACTAGATGTAGTATCATTGTTAACTAAAACTTGACTGATATATGTTGTACCTTCACCTAATATTACTTTTCTTAATCCGTTTTGAAAATCTTCTATCATGTTTTATTCTCCTTTAATTTAATCTGCACAATTATCACATTTACCCGATCCTGTATAATCAGCAAATAATTCTCCACATACAGAACATGTATCTAAACAATCATCACAAAAATAATCATTATGTTCTTCATATTTATTATGTGGTTTTAATTCTGATAATTTTAAAAGTTTGCCACAGTCAGAACATTGTTTGTATTTATCTAAATCTTCTATTTCTATTTTTAGCTTAACTTTATTACCTTTAAAAATATCATCAGGATACAATCTAACTTTATCTCCAATTGGTTTATAATTATCAAAATCAGAATCATCTATTTCAACATAATCAAATACATCTGGTTCTTTCCCTTTTATTCTTTTAAATGTTTCTATGTCAACATCCCAACAAAAACATTCATAGTCACCTGAATTGATACCTTCAAATTCAATTATTTTAGTTTTCATGTTAATAATTTATCTCCTTTAATTTTATTTATTTTAATTTACCAAATCATGACAAAACCTCGATTTTATACTGATTTTTAGAATTTATGATTCGATTATCTTCTGTTTTCTAGTGTATGCTTTGATTTTCATGTTAAGGTATATTAAGTTTATGTTAAGATAGTGTTAAGGTGATTATTTAGGAAGAGATAATCATTATTAATGCGAGTGTGATATGTAAATTATGATGAATGATTATCTCTTCTATTGATTATAGTATAATTGATTATTTGGTGATTGTCAACAATTATTTTTACGTTTTGTCAAGCAATTTTAATATTATTCAATTTTATTAACATATCTTTTAAATGTGTCTTTCTAGTTAAATTTGCTCTCTTTTTTAATGCACGTTTAATAGTTTCTGGTTCACCTAAATGATAACATCTATGTTCTGCTCTAGTTTGACCAACATAAATTAAATTAGCATTTAACATAAATGTATGTGCTCTAGGAGTGATTAGAATAATATTTTTACATGCCCCTCCTTGTGCTTTAAATGTGGAAATACTATATGCTAAATTCAAATCTAATGCAGATTCATGATTATATACTATTTTTAAATTATCATATTGAACAACCATATAATATTTATCTATTAAAATTATTTTACCAATATCACCAT
>Ga0209728_1000446_pt1 | contig 34593 bp, 38 predicted proteins | sample RifGroD1_FD_183997 | JGI IMG/M metagenome (GOLD analysis project Ga0209728, IMG submission 183997) | Groundwater microbial communities from Rifle, Colorado, USA - Groundwater D1 (SPAdes) (version 2) | ecosystem: Environmental > Aquatic > Deep subsurface > Groundwater | place: Rifle, Colorado... | reverse complement strand
GGCAATGTGGCTATTATCCTACTCAAATTAATGATGGCAAGTGTAGAATGATTACAGTAGCTCCTAATTATGCACCAAGAATAATGTCTGCCTTACATAATTTTAAATATGTTGAAATGTTTACGTATGATGTTAAATTTGGAACAAATATTAAACCAATTAAAAGCTTATCAATTAACAAAGTTATAAATAATATAATAAATGAGGCGAGCAAGTAATGGCATATGAATTACGTCCATATCAATTAGAATCAGTAGAAGCAGTTAAAAATCTACAACCAAACTTCAATGGTATTTTATCTTTGAGCACAGGTACAGGTAAGACGGTAATTATGGCTGCAATAGCAAATGAAGTAAAAACTCGTTGTTTGATTGTGGTGCAATCACAGGAACTTCGTGATCAAACAAAAGAAAAACTTTATAATACAAATCCTAATTTAGACGTTGGATTAGTTCAAGCATCATTAAATCAGATATCCAATAAAGTGGTGATAGCTACAAGGCAATCACTCAGTAGTGCTAAATCTACTAGATTAGAAAGAATGTCTGAATACGGTGATTTTGAATTAGTTTTCTTCGATGAATGTCATGTGGCAATTGGACAAATTAAAAAGATATTAGATAAACTTAATCCTAATATAAAAGTTATTGGTCTCAGTGCTACACCAATAGCCCAAGATATGAAAAAAGTTTTTCATGGAATTATCTATGAAAAGGGTTTATTGGAAATGATTAATAGTAAATATCTTTGCGAACCTAAAGCAATTTATGTGTATTCAGATGTTGATTTGTCCAATGTAAAAACAGTAGCAGGTGAATTTAACCAAAGACAACTAGAAGACGCAGTAAACACTGAAAATAGAAATGATATAATCACAGATGCTTATATTAAATATGCTTCTGATAGGAAATCAACAATTGTATTTGCATCAGGTGTTGCTCATGCAAGAGATATTTGTCAAAATTTTAAAGATAAAAATATTGTTTGTGATTATATTGATTCTACAATTGAGGACACTCAAAGAGAATTGGTGATTAGTAATTTTAAATCAGGTAAACTTCCTGTGATTGTAAATGTAGGTGTGCTAACTACTGGCTTTGATTTTGAACCAACTGACTGTATACTGATGTGTCGGCCAACAAAATCTAAAATACTCTACACTCAAATTATTGGAAGAGGACTCAGAACATCAGAAGGAAAACAAAACTGTCTAGTAATTGATGTTGTTGATATTGTGCGTAAGCATGATTTAATGACAATGACTGATATATTTGGTGTAGAAATTAAAGATCAAGAAACTTTAACTGAAGCAATTGAACGTGAAGAAAAGAATAAGGCAGAGAAACTAGAAAGAGAAGAATTAGCAAAGCAAAAGGAAATTGAAAGACTTAAACTAATTGCTGAAGAATTGAAATTGTTCAAAACAAATATGAGTGAATATTTCTCTGAAGCTTATTTCAATTGGTATAAATGTGACAATAATACATTTGCATTGTCTATTAATTCTGATTTACATTATACAATTTATAAGAATCTACAGGAGAATATCTTTGAACTCTACATGGTTGATACCACAAACAGAATCAATACAAAGGATTACATATCTGAGGATGATAATTTAATTAATCTCATTGAAGAAGCAGAAAAATATGCTTCAAGAAAATATTCTACATTCCTTGACAGAAAAGCAAAGTGGAAATATGAACCTGCAACTCAGAAACAATTAGAATGGTTAAAGAAGGAATGGTGGGCTAATGGTAAGGTGTTGAGAACTAAATTTGATGTACATACTTGTGTGAAGGCAAATAAAATTAGTTGGATAATTAAGAAGAGATGAAATTAATAAAAAACAAATATATTAAAAAATAAAATTTTAGGAGGAACAAATTAATGAAAAATATGAAAAAAGATAAACAAAACAATAATCTAAATAAAGACTTGCCAATTCCATCTTATCATGCGATGATTGAACATGACAGCAAGGAGGAGTTTGGCCTGAAGATTGGAATAATAGATGCAGATTTATTAAGTAATAATAGTCATAGGTTCCCTAACTTAGCATTAATGAAAATTAGTGCATATCATAAATATAGAAGGTCTGATAAAGTTACTTTGCTGATGAACTATAATGATATAGAAAAATATGATATGGTTTACCTTTCTAAAGTGTTTGATTATACAGAAATACCAATTGATATAATGAAATATGATAATCTATATTACGGAGGTACAGGTTTTTATTATGAACTTATGCCTGATCTTCCAGACTTTATGGAACATATGAAACCAGATTATATCTTATATCATAGTTGGATAGGCGATATGATGAGAGAAGGAGCAAAAAGAAAAGAGTTTGAGTATTACTTAGATTATTCAATTGGATTCAATACGAGAGGTTGTTTTCGTAAATGTGAGTTCTGTGTGAATAAGAAATATGACAAAGTTCAATTACACTCTCCAGTTAAAGAATTTTTAGACGAAGATAAACCATACATATGTTTATTGGATGATAACTTATTTGGTTATCCAAAATGGAAAGATATTATAGAAGAGTTAATTGCCACCAAGAAATCGTTCCAATTCAAACAAGGACTTGATTTAAGATTAATGACCGATGAAAAGGCAAGAATAATGTCTAATGTAAAATACAAAGGTGATTACATATTCGCTTTTGATGATATTATGGATAGAGATTTAATAGAAGAAAAATTAACTCTATGGAGAAAGTATAATACAAAAACAACAAAACTTTATGTTCTAGTAGCATATGGAAGTCAAGGTATTGGTGATATATATTCTATGTTTGAAAGAATTAAGATTCTTATGAAGTATCAATGTTTACCATATATAATGAGATACAAGGATTATAAAGATAGTGAATTTTATGGTACATATGTTAATGTAGCTAGATGGTGTAATCAGCCATCACAATTTAAGAAAAGAAGTTATAGAGAGTGGTGTCAAGCCAATGTAGAAGTCAATGGAGAGAATTGTTCTTCGAATCGATATATGAAAGATTTAGAGGAGAAATATCCAGATGTTACTGAGAAGTATTATGATTTGAAGTTTGCAAATTTTGGAATGATTATTACATAATATTAAGAAAAGAGTGATTACAATGAGTAGTAAATCTAGATATATATTCTTACGTAGTATATTATTTTTGGAAATTACTTTTTTATTGATTTTATTATTTAAAGTATGGAAAATATTGAGTTATTAAACCCTAAAATAAAATACTTGCATTCCTCATTATAACATGATATAATTATCACATAGGCAAAGGGGGCGGTATAGTTTACACATTCATCATCGCAATAATCACCAACCTACCCTTTGCCTAAAAATCCAATAAATAAAATATAATAATAGAAAGGAGGTGAAAATAAAATAATGATTACTGCTCAAGAAAAAGGATATCTTATTACTTATAATGTAGAAGATAAACAATGGGTTTATGTTGACACTAATGAACCAACAAAAGACAATCCAAGGCCATGTAAAAGATGTGGTAAATTATCTACTCAAGAAGGATATGATTCTTGTTTAGGAAAATTACCAGGTGTTATTAATGCATGTTGTGGTCATGGATCAGAAGAAGGATATATCATGTTTGAAAATGGTGTTATAATTAGAAGTTATTTTAAAGTTGAAAGGAAAGAGGTGAAAATTAAGTGAAACTAGAACACATAAATATCATTGATTCTATCCAATTTTCAGTAAATAAAATATGTAAACAAGAATATGGTCATGATACAGATTCTCCTCCTAAATTCATAGTAAGTCAATATGATAAACTAGATAAAGAAGGATACAGTATAGGGCATGAAATCATCTTAACAGTAGAACATATGAAATGGAAACGCTCAGTAACTATATTTCCTAGATTGGATTACAAGTATGGATATGGGACTTTAAAGGATGAGATGAAAGATTTGTATAATTTAACAATGTGAGGAGGTGAGAAATAAGTGTGTATATTAACCACAAATCAACTAACAAAACTTAAACAATTACTATTCTCTCAAGACCTAGAAGATGAAGAAAACCCTAATAAATGCATGGAATGTAAAGAAAATGATCCAAATTATTGTGAATTCTCTGATATATGTAATAAATATGGCTATATTTCGATTAATACAGAGAAGGGAAATATATTAGAGGATTTATTTGATACTATTGAGTATTTGGATAAGTTACTTAGAGAAGGGAGGTAAATAATAAAAGTAATAAATAATTATTTGACATATTGTTAAAATAATGTTATAATGATTAAGTAGCAAAGGAGGTGAAAAGAATTCTTAAATATATCGGCATTTATACAATTTTTCATGAAACAAATACAGATGGTAAAAAGTCAAAAAACAAAGATGACGTATATCTTAAATCTAAAAATAATCAAATATATCGGTACTCGGACAATCCTCCCACATTAGCAATCCTTCTTCCATCTGGTTCATCATCAGTCAACAATTTACTTCCAAAGTTTGAAGCAGAAGGAATAAAAGTATGGAATATAATAAGTCCAGAAGTGTGTGAAGAAGCTATATTAGGTTTCGCAGAGGAAGATATACATAAAGTACATAATATCATGAAATTCATGAAAATGGGTAGCAAGGATCAACTCAAAGAACACAATGAGAGAATAAGGAGAAAAGAAGAAAGAGATAAGGAAAAATTAGAACTCAAAGAAGAAAGTCAAATACAAAAATAAATAAATATTATATTTATTTAAAGCATAATAGAGAAAATGTAAAATTATTGACATTCTAAGGCGTTACAAAATGCCACCTATACAATTACCCTAATAAGAAGTTAAAGTTGCTCATAGTATATTTACAAAATCTACAAGTCGCTTGTAGCAAGGGTTTGATTCCGAAATTTTTTCTATTAAACGGTAAGGTAGATACGAAATATAAACAACAAGAAAGAGGTAATACAAATGCAACAAATATTACTCAATGGAAAAATATATTTAGATGAGAATGATCAATCCAGAATGAATTATATTATAGATGAATCAAATTTAAATTACTACCATAAAAAAACATCCCTAACAGATATTCTAGACACAATACATAATTCAAAAAATGCAATTAAAAAATTAATTAGAGTAGTTGGTAAGGTGTATAGTGGTAACAATAATCAAGTTATTGAATCATTTCATTGTTTTGAAGGATTATATATTAAAGAAGAAACTAAATATATAAAATCATATTATGTAGGTAATTTTCCATTGGAACAAAAACTATATGAATGGTCAGATGATAATGTAAATTTAGAGATATTGATACAGGATTATACAAATTCTATTGGTGAATTTATTAATAATAGTTGTACTACGGAGGATTTATACAATGTCACAGCAAGAGCAATGTAAAGATAAGGAGGATTGTAATGATTTAGATTATATTTCTGAAAACTGTGGAATCTGTAAAGAAGAGTTAGTTAGAGTTGAAGATATTTTTATTGGAAGAGAAGATGATATGATTTATTGTTTGGATTGCGCTAAGTATCATAGAATTAGAGTTGTGGAATGTAAAGGGATTTTAGGGATAAATAAAAATAGAAGGAGTGTTTATTAATGTATTTATTGTTAATTGATTATGATGAACCAAATTCAAAATCTTACAGAGGTGTAGTAATTTATGATTCTAGTGTAGAACCTTGGAAAGAATTAGTGAGAGTCAATACTGGTTCTCCGGCAGAAGATGAAGAAACTGCTTTGGAAAGAATCTTTGATGTGATTGACGAAGAAGAGTGTGAAATTAGTTATATGAGTTCTTATGATCATTATTTCTTCGATTTTGATTATGATAATGATCCAGAATATAAAGCAGAAATAGATAAATTAAATAAAGAACAAGATGATAAAATTGAAAAGTATAAGAAAGAGATTGGCAAAGGAGAAGATGAAGAATTAACAATAGAGGAATTTAATTATATTATCAACAGAAGGGATATTTAAATGAATAAAAGAGAGGATATAAAACAATATGAAAAATTAAACAAAAAATCAGAGTGTGTATCTAGGCAGTTAACAGAAGAAGAAAAAATACAATATGGTTTAAAAGAAAGGAATTCAAAAAAAGGAATGAATATAGAATTGCAAGTTGATGAACAATTTAAAAATTTACTACCTCCTCTATCTAAGGAAGAATTTAGTAAATTAGAAGAATTAATTGTAAAGGAGGGATGTACAGAATCGATAAAAGTTTGGAAGGATAATAACACCAATAATACATATATAGTTGATGGTCATAATCGAAATGATATTTGCACTAAACATAATATTCCATTTGAAGTTGAATTTAAGGAATTCTCTAATAGATACGAGGTAATTGATTGGATAATTAATTTTCAATTTGGAAGAAGGAATTTAAATCCAGAAGAAAAATATTATTTAATTGGTTTACAATATGAGAATGAGAAAAATAGTTGGGGAGGTAATAGGGGAAATCAATATGTTAATTTGCCAAGTGGAGTTAATACCCACTTGGCAAATAATGAAGAGGTAATAGATGGTAATGTTACAGACAAACCATTTCAAGCGATTACTACAGCAAAGCGCATGGGCAAACAGCATGGAGTAGATGAAAAATCAATTCGCGATAATGGAAAATATGCTAACACAGTTGATGAAATTGCAGAGCTTGTTGGAGCAGAGGCCAAAAATAATATTCTTACTGGTGAAAAGAAAATTTCTAAAGAAAATATTATTGAGATTGGTAAACAAATTAAAAGTGGTGACATTGACAAAGAGTGGCTTAAAGAAAAATTTATTGATTCTAATGAAAAGAAAGTTAAGTTACCTGAAAAAGAAATTTCAGAAAAGAAATTATCCATAGAAGTAAAACCAGTTGAACAAAATAAAACCTCTATTATTTATGATCAGGAAGAAAAAAAGGATACCCCAACCCCTCCTAGTAATAATATTAAAGAAATTATTAAAGATATAAAAACCCCTAAATACTTCGCAGTAGAATTTAATTTTTTAGATGAGTTAGAATGTGTACAAGATAATATTAAACAATCTATTGAGATGGCAAATGACTTTTTATTTGAAAGATATGATATAGAATATAATATTACTCAAGAAGAAAAGAATATTGCATTAGATTGTTTAAAGGATTTAACTAATCAATTATATGAACTAAAAAATAAATTAAAAAATACAAAAACGAAGGAGAATATGTAAAAATGAAAAGATATTTTAAAAATTTGTCAGTTGAGAAATTACACTCATATTTGGATTATCAGAGAGTTATTAAAGAAGATTTTGTGAAAGAAAAGGTTGCTATTTTTGATATAAATGAAGTAGATGCTCCTGCGGTTAGTTTAAGAATAAACAAAGATGGAGAAGAAGAATATCGTGTAGGAGATGGACAACATACAATTGCTATAGTTAAATATATGGGTTGGAAAGTATTGAAATGTGAAGTAAGAGAAGGTCTTACTGATGAAGAAGAACACGAATGGTTTCATAAAAGAAACTCAAAGAAAAGACCACAAACATCTGGAAGAATGTTAAATGCAAAGGTCAAAGGTAAATTTGATCAAGCAACAAATTCATTGGTAAATATATTAGATTCAGTTGGATATAAAATAAAGACAGCAGATATCAAAAATGGTAATGGAGTAATTAATGCAGGTCTTACAATGGAAGATATATTTAAAAGTATGGGAGAATCTAATTTTAAGCAATTTATTATATTACATAGCAATGTTTGGAATTCTGATAAAAAAGCAATGAATGCACATTTTTTAAAAGGTATGGCTAAATTCTATATAACATATAAAGATGAAATAGAAGATAAGAGATTTATACAAGCATTCTTAAATAAGAAAGTTACTGCTAGTGATATTATTAAAGATGTTTCTAACAATGTGTTAAAGAAAGATAATAGTATTAAATATGCATGGGTATTTGTAGAAAATTACAATAAAGGCTTAAAAGACGAAAGTAAAAAGCTGAAGTTTAGTAAATTAGAAGATTAAATACAATAAATGGTGAGTTTTAAGGGATAAATTATATGAAAGAAGGAAAATAATAATGTATAAATATAAAAAAGGTGTATCATATCAATTTGATGTTGAAGGATTGGGAGAATTCAGATTTATTTTTTCTAGAAATTTAGATATTACTCCAAACAATGGCAAAGATAAATATTATCTTGAATCATATTGGAATCCTGCAAATTATGGATTAGTAGATTTTATTGTTGGATATTATGTTGATGATATTGAAGATGCCGTAAAAAGATTTAGTTATGATTTGGATTATTTCATTGATGGTGCTAGAATTTCTTGTTTGTGTAGAATTGAAGCAGGTCATGACGATGAAGGAGTATATGAAGGGATATTGAATGATTATTTTGATGAGGAATATGAGTGTAAGGAAGATTAGATTTAGAATGTAGATAGTGTATAGGGAGAGTTTTAATACTCTCCCATCCCCTATTGTGATAATCAAAAATAGAGGAAGTGATAAATATGAATGGTATGAATAATAAAATTGGAAGTCCTAAAGATTGGTATATTTATAGTAGACTCGATTACTTTAATAAAATTGTTAAGAATACTAGAGAGTGTACCACTAGGAAGATGACTGATGAAGAGAAGATTAAGTATTATTGTAAGTAGGTAAAGTGAATATTGAAAAATACGAGAGGAGGAATTAAAATGCTTTTATGTTTGAATTGTTACAAAGTTTATAATCAGAAAACAATAAAGAACAATATGTGTAAGGTTAAAGAGTGCTATGGAGATGTAGTAGAAGTTGATGAATTATTTGTACCAGTGATTTCTGAATTGAATAGGAAGGGATATTTTACGCAATACTGTTGTAGCGGTCATGTTGCTGGAAATGGTGGTTTTCATAGTTACATATATTTTGAAGATTATACTCTCCTTCCTTCTGTACCTGAAGGATATAAACATGATCAAGATATGTACCCGCATATTAAATTTGATGAAGGTAAAGTTTCAATTCTAAGATACTTTGATGAAAAATTAAATCTTATGGAACTAAGTAAACAACTTTATAAAAATTCTATTAGTGTATTGGAATGGGTAGAGGGTTTGCCTAATTTAAATGAAAAAGATGGAGGTAAATAACATTGAATTTTGAAAATATACAAATGGTTGTAGTTAGAAAAAGAAGTGATGGAAGCAAGGTAAATATTAGTCAAATTAATGAAGGAAATAGATATGAGAAATATGAATGTATTGTGTGTGGTTCAGATGTAATTCCTGTAGCACCAGAAGGAAAAATTATTGGTGGGGCAACTGCAAAAGTAACTCCTCATTTTAAACATTTGAATGCTGATAAATGTGGAACAGAGTCCTTTACTCACTTTTGGATGAAAACTGAATTTATTAAAATTGGCGATTGTTTTAAAGTAATAACTGATAAAGAAAATGAATACATTTGCAATCAAATATTCTTTGAGAAAACTATAGTGGTAAATGGTAGAAGGTATACCCCAGATGCAACTGTCTTAACATCTTGTGGTAATACGATTCATTTTGAGTATAATTATAGTAATAAGAAAAAAGTTAAGGACTATATTGATATTTGGAAAGAATTAAATAATATTATTATTGAAGCAGATATGAATTCTATATTGAGTGTATTTTCTGATTCAGTACCAACTTTTAAAGCATTATATTACGAAGGTAAATGTTTTAACTTAAATGACGAAGATAATGCTTATTATAGAACGATAGGAGAATATAAATTAACAAAACATGATGAAAACTATTTAGAATCTAGGAAAATTGAAATAGAAAATTTAGATAACCTATGGGAAGAGATAAGAAAGATAAAATATGAAAACAAAGATTATAGTGAGATTGGTAATTTTATTAGGTCAATAACTTCAGAAGAAGGTAGAAAAGTTGCTATTGCTATTCTATCAAGAGCAAGATGTGGTAATAGTATTTTAGGCAATTATGTGACGTTTATAAAGACTAATATTGATAAGCGTCTTAAACTTCTAAATCTAAAATATAACGGGTATCTGATTAAGTATGAAACAGAAGTGCCTAGACTTATTTATGATAGAATTTTCAATGGAATTGCTATTAAATTCTTTATTCCTGATAATGGTTATAATTCAGATGTGCAAGAAATTACTTACACATATAATTATAATTTTAAAGATGAGATATTGAGCGATAATTTTAAAAATAGAATAGATATAACTGTTGAAAAATTGTTATCCACTCATAATTTATTACTAAAAGTATTAGACGTATTTAAAAAGAACGATAAGATAGTCAATTATAAATTAAATTACAAAGAAAATACTGATTATATTAATGCAATATATTTTGTTGATTATAGAAATAAATGTTTTGTTTTAAGTAAAGGTTATTATAGTAAAGAAACTTTTCAAGAGCATCATGCAAATGTGTTTAATAATTTAATTGATGATAATACATTGTTTGTTGGCTTACATTATTTATCTGAAAATTTTTATATTAAAGAGACAAAGGATTCTTACGATTTTAATTTTGTTAATTCCACAGATAAGTTTATTCAATATAGATTTGATAAATTTATTAAGCAAAAGACTTTAAACTTATCATATTATTTTGTAGACAAATCGTTACCTAGATATAACTTTGTAAAAGCTACTTCTGAATTAAATGATTTACTAGATAAAATTGAAGAGAATATAAAAGACATTAAACGTAATTTTTCTAACACTGAATATTCTACAAAAATATATAAAAGCGGAGAAAATATTAAAATCTCTGATTGCGATATAGACAAAAAACTTACTCAATTACTATATCCAATCACTTACTTATCAAATAAATGTGACTATGAAGCATTGAATATACAACTTAATAAAGATTTTACAAAAGGGTTATTGGGTGATTTTAGATTATGGTTGATAAAGGATTTTATTAATGCGTTAAATCGCATAGGGGTAGTCGAGATAAACAATATTAAATAAGGAGGTTTTATCATTGATTAATAGACAATTTTATACATATAAATTTAAGTCTTCTAGGTTGAAAGCATATAATTATAACATTGATATTACATTTGATAAAGCCAAGGAGGTAAAGGAGGTAATAGCTTTGGCTGATAATCAAATATTAAGAAGTATAAGAGACATAAGAAAGAGAATAATCAAGCATGAGAAATTAGAAAGATTGTTCAAAGAAAGAAATGTTAGAAAGAAAAGAAATAATAGAAAAAATTCAAAAGAAAACTCAGATAGAATTTTTCAAATACAAAACAAAATAAATAGAACTATGTTTATTCCAGATTATATTACAATAGTTATAGAACATCCTTCTCATTATAAGAAACTATTCAAAGATGGGCTGACGATTAATGGTAAATTATATAGGAGGGCCAGTTGCTCTGCTGGTCAAGCAAGGGTTTCTACTGTCGTATTTTGTTGTATTGATATATTAGAAGAATTAAAAGAAAGATTGAATAATGGCAGAGACTTAAATAAGGAAAATGCTCCGAGCAAATTTAATTCATATTTTGGACTCGCTGGATCTTCTACTTATTTAGTTAGTGAGCCAAAATTTATTGTCGTAAAGGATTTTATTAATACTGAAAAATTTAAAACAAATTATGTAATAGAAAAGGAATGGAATATTGATGATGATATAGAAATTCGTGAAATTGAAATGGAGATGAATAGAACGGACGGAATGGGCATAATAAGCCCAAAACAAGCTGAGGCGTGGTCTAAGGAATTGGGATTAGATTGGGTTCCATCCCAGTGGTGTGTGAGACAGAATTTTTTGAAAGGAATGCTCTGTGTATTCGACATACATAATTTTTGCCAAGAAATTAACGATGGAAAATATATAGTTGATACTATATATGAAGATAGTGATGGAAACTATATAAAAGTAGACCTGAGAGATTATGAAGTAATAATAACCGAATCACAATTTAAATTGTGGGATAGTTTCCCAGATGTAAATACATATATTAATAATTGTCATAAGAATAAGTTGTTTTGGAGTATATCACAATATACTCCAAAACACGCAAAAGATATTCTTAAACTCAATTATCAATTTATCCAAACATTAAATTTAAATCAAGAAAATATTGAGAAATTAGCACAACAATTTGTTGATTGGATATCAGGAGTTTCTTACGATAATGTCTATTATATGCTATTATTTTTACTTGGGGTAAATAATAACGAATATAGTATTAAGGAGTATTTGAAAAGTAGTGATAATTATTGGATAAAAGGTTTAATTATTAATCATGATTTGAAAAATGATAAATATATCCTGACAAAAATTAAAGAATTAATTAAAATTAGAATCAAGAACGGATGTATGGGGGACATATTTACAAATGGAAACTTCCAAGTATTGGTATATGATCCTTACGGATTTATGCAACATGTTTGTGGATTAGAAGTTACTGGTTTACTTCAAAGTGGAGAATTTTATTCTAATTATTGGAACGAACGTAATGTAAAACAAGTAAATGGAATGAGATCGCCATTAACTTATAGAAGTGAACATGTAATTATGAATCTAAAAAAAGATAAAGAAACAGAAAAATGGTACAAATATTGTAAGTTAGGCATAATTTTGAATTATCATGGTCATGAAGTGGTAAATTTTGGTGGGGCAGATGTAGATTATGATATTTTGGCTACCACTTCAAGTCAAGAAATGATCAATGGGGTTTTTAAAGATGAGTTACCAGTAGTATACTCCCCTCCAAAACCTAAAAAAACACTACTTACAGATAATGATTTGTATCTTGCAGATACTTTTTCATTTGGGTCAATAATTGGGTCAATTACCAATAAAAGTAGTAATGGATATGCTTTGTTACCAAATATAGAAAAAAAATACGGCATAGAAAGTGAAGAATATAAATTGATATTATCTAGATTGAAGCAATGTTGTAAAGCACAATCGGCTCAAATTGATAAAGCAAAAATTGGTAGAGATGTTAAGGGAATACCTAAACTATGGATACATAAACAAGAAATAGAAAAAGATGAAGCAGGAAATATTATAGATTCTGAAGAAATTATAAAGGAAAAAGAATTATATAATAATACTTTATTGAGTAAATATCCATATTTCTTTAAATACTTGTACAAGAATACACATCGTAGATATAGAAAATATTGTGATGAGAATGAAATTACTTGTCATCAAAAATTCAAAATGTCTTTCAGTAAGTTAAAAGAGTTAAAAAGAGTATCAATTGATCAAAAACAGTATATTAATAATTTTTATAATTACATGCCATTAACTTATAGTGATAGTCCTATGAATTTATTGTGCAAATACATTGAAGGTATTAATTTTGAAATAAATTCTAAAATAAAGGTAGTAAGTTTAGATGATATAACAACTAACTATAAAAATGATGATCATCCTTATTCGGATGAACAATATAATACAATTATAGAAGTTTTAAAGGAACATATTGTTGGAGTTAAATATGATAAATTAAATCAAGTAGATGATGTAAATAATGACAATGATTACAGCGAAGATGAAATTAGAGAATTTAAAGTAGATAATGATACTTTAGAAAATAAAATCAATAATGTATGTAGTGACGTATATTTAGTTACTAATGTTTTGTTAGATTATTTTTATGTAGAAAAACCAAGTTCAAACAAAGATATTTTATGGGGAACATATGGTAAATATATATATCAAAATGTTAAAGAGAAATGTTCTGGTAAAATATTATTCCCCTTCCCTAAAAAAGATGGAGATATTAAATACTTGGAAATCAATTATTCATTAAAGGAGATTGATGTTGATGGAATATAAATATAATGAATTGGCTTATGCAGAAGAGGTATATGAGAAGGGGTTCTTAACAAAATATTTTGCGACAGAATTAAGATTATTAGTTTTATATTATAGGGATGTATTAGAATTAAAACCAAAAGAACGTGAATTTAAAATATATGAGTTTTGTAGAAAACATATTCCTAATTTCAGAAAAGAAAAGTTCTATAAAACAATAAATAGAGCATTGAATAATGGAGGGAAAAAAGATCAAAAACTAATTTCCATATCTAAGGTTGATATTTATAAATTAGAGCTTGATTATATTAATTCTTTAGATATTAATCAGGAATACAAAAAAGTTATGTTTACTTTTTTAGTTCAGTTAAGATTAAATAAAATGATTTTTGAATATAGACATGAAGGAGAGGAGTATAATATGTCATATTTTAAAGGAGGTGTTAAGAAATATAATAACATAAAAAAGATATCAAATATACCATTAAAAATTCTTTTAAATGATGAAGTTATAAATTCTCTTGAGAAGTTAGAATTAGTTACAATAATTCATAAAGGAACTATTCTTTTGGATTATATTAAGAATTGTAAACAAGAAGGAGATGTTGCATTTTCTATAAGTGATTTTGATAATATTGGTTATTACTTGGATTATTATAATAAGGCAAATGGTGTGATAAAATGTGAAAATGAAGGATGTAAAGAGTTGGTCAAGAAAACAGGTAAAAATCATAAATATTGTAAAAAATGTTTAAGAGAAAAACAATTAATATGGCAAAGAAAAAGTATGAATAAGACAAGAAATAAAGGGAATGAAGATTTATGTGAAGTTCTTTGAAAACCTTGTAACCCTAGTGTATCAATGGTTTGAAACTCTTTTATGTTTCTTTAACTAATGATATATAATAATAATTGAAAGTAAGGTGTTAGAACTTATCGTAGGAGTATATAAAATTGTTTGTTTGATTAATAACAAACTTTATATAGGATCTAGTTATAATATAAAAAATAGAATTAGTATACATAAATATAAATTAAAAGCAGGTAAACACGAGAATATCCATCTTCAAAGGGCTTGGAATAAATATGGAGAAGATAATTTTAAGTTTGAAGTAGTAGAAGAATGTTTAATAGAAGTTCTACGTCTAAGAGAACAGGATTGGATAAATTCACTAAAAGTATGTGATGTAAATATAGGATATAATATTTGCAAAATAGTTGGAAAACCAGGAGCAAAAATTGATGAAGATACAGTAATGAGAATAAAATATGATTTATCATATGGTGTTGATGTAAAAGAAATTGCAATAAAATATAGTATACCTGACGGAACTATAAATACAATTAAATATTTAATTAGTTGGGATTATATTTTGCCTGAATTGAATGAAAAAATTACTAGTTTTGTGAATACTCAAAAATCAAGATTAGATATTGATGCAGTAATGTTAATTAAAACAGATATGTCGAACGGAATAGATATAAATACTATAGAAAGTAAATTTAATATTTCACATCAAACTGCATTAAATATACGTAATTTAACAAATTGGCGAGAATGTTTGTTTGAATTAAACGAAATAATTACAAATTTTAGAACAGATATAGGGAAAAATAAAACACTAAAAATAATTAAAATGAGGTCTTATTGTGAAAAATGTGGTGAAGTAATTTATAAAACAAATAACAAGCAAAAATTTTGTACCAAATGTGCTAAAGGTAATAAATAAATTTACAATCCCACTTTCCTTACTAACTAAATCATACACAATTGGCTATATTAGTAGAAAACTTTGCTTAAAATTATCTATCGAGTTTTGCCAATAGGACTTGAAGACAATTTGGCATGTATTATCGAAGTAATGGTTACAGATAATACAAATTGACATCTTAGTTTCCCACATAATTCTACTCAGTCTAATATCAAAAGTTTGGTCGCTTTGATTATTAGACACATATGCTGTAACACCACTCAACCCCTACTTATAACCAAAAAGTAGATAGGTGTTGACCAACAGCATATGAGAAGAACTGGAGAGTGAAGGGACAAATAAGTTCCCACTCTCCTTATCAAACAGTTTATTAATGTGTTTTGGTCGATAGCACATTTATAATATATAAAAACAAAACAATAAACTCCAAACTAAAAGGAGCATCAATAACAAAACATTGGAAAAAATCACAAAACAAGAAATGGAACTAATAATTGAACGAAAAATAATCAAATTAAATAAAAAAGGAAACTATGGTGACAGTTTGGTGGTCACTGGTAAATATGGTGGGAAAAATAAAAAACAGAGATACGTAACTCCATCTATCTATAATAAATTATTGAATTCAAAATATGAAGAATTGATTGATATAATTACTGTTAAATCTAATCAAATGTATATGTTTGAACAATAAGGGAAGTGTTTATGAATAATAATTTATTTTACTGTTACTCTCCCATTTTAAAAAGAGCATTGTTACATAATGAATTTAAGTATTTACATGTAGGTATAAATAATAAAACAAATAAAAAATTTTGGGTTTTTAATAATACACCAGAGTTAGATGAATATTTTCATTTAAAATATCAACTTGAACGGAATAGTTTTAAATAACTATATTTTATTTACTTTAAAAAATTTACTATAAAAGGAGAATTAAATGAAAAAATATAACTATAAAGAGGTCAAAGATTATATAGAATCATTGGGGTATAAATTATTAGACAGTATTTATATTTGTGGAACAAATAAATTAACTTTAATAGATTCAGAAGGATATTATTTAAGTACAACTTATTATAATATATTTTTATCAAAAAGAACTCCTATGAAGTTTATTAAGTATAATCCATATACAATCCAAAATATAAAATTGTGGCTAGAATTAAATAATAAACAATTTGAATTATTAAGCAATGAATACATAAATGCGCAAGAAAAACTTCAATGGAAATGTAAAAACGAAAATTGTAAAGAAACATTTAATATAAGTTGGAATAATATTTATTCACAAGATCAAAATTGCCCATTTTGTTCTGGTCAAAGAGTTGGTTTATCAAACTGTTTAGAAATTAAAAATCAAGAATTGGCAAAAGAATGGCATCCAACGTTAAATGGTGATTTAACACCCTATGATGTGACTTATGGTAGTGGTAAAGAAGTTTGGTGGAAGTGTAAGGAATGCGGTTATGAATGGAGTGCCATAATTAATAATAGAAATAACGGCAATGGTTGCCCGGAATGTGCAGAATCGCGTGGAGAAATGAAAATTAGTGAATGGTTAAAGTTTTATAAAATAAATTATCAAGCACAAAAAATGTTTAATAATTTACTTGGTTTAGGTGGTGGCAATTTATCGTATGACTTTTATTTACAAACATATAATTTATTAATTGAATATCAAGGAAAATTTCATGACCAAATTATATTGAATTATAAAGATGAGCCAAGAGAATTGGCAGAAGCGAGACTAGTAAAACAAAAAGAACATGATAAATTAAAAAAAGAATACGCTAAAAATAATAATATTAAACTTCTAGAAATATGGTACTGGGACTTTGATAATATAGAAGAGATATTAAATAATTATTTAAATTAATAATAAAATAAATAGCAAGGGAATGATTATTATTGCTTAAAAAGTGTTCGCCAGACACTAATGTTTTAATGCAATATTCTAAAGAAATATTTGAACAATATGATAAAGTTTATGTCACTGGTTATGTTCTGCGTGAACTAGAGAAAAATAAACATAGTCAAAATGGGGAAAAGAAATATCTTTCAAGACGGGCATGTAGAGATATTGAAATTAATAATGACAAAGTGGTTTATTTTATTAGTGAAAATAAATATAATATGCCTGATTGTTTTGATAAAGACATTGTTGATAATAGGATAATCTCTAATATTCGAGAATTATGTGTAAAAGATAGTGAAATTTTGGTGTTGAGCAATGATATTTTATTTAGATTTACTTGTGATTCTATTGGGATAGTTTGCGAGAAGTTTGGTAGTGAGATATCTTCAATCTATAAAGGATTTAAAAAATTAAGTGGGGATGCAGATTTTATAAACAATCTATTTTCAGACATTGAAAATGGAATTAATGAATATAAGTTTGTAATCAATGAATATTTGATACTTTATAATTCAGATGAAAAGAAAACATATGAATATAGATTCAATGGTAAGAAATTTGTTGGATTAAAATTACCTGACTCAAAAGTAATTAAAGGTAAAAATAGCCTTCAACGATGTGCCTTAGATTTATTAAATGATAAAAGTATTGAAATTGTTTGTGTAAATGGGCAAATTGGGAGCGGTAAAACGTACCTATGTGTAAGAATGGGTTTACATCAGGTAGTTGATAAAGGCGATTTTAATAAACTTTTAGCTATTAGAGAGGCAATTGGTGAAGGTAAAGAGGTGGGGTATCTTAAGGGAACTTTCGAAGAGAAAACAGAAATGTTTTTTAAACCGATTGTTCAATCTTTAGAAGGTGGAGAACAAGAATTACAAATACTTATCTCTAGAGGGTTATTAGAATCAACAATTCCTTTTTATATCAAAGGGACAACTTATAATGATACTGTTTTTGTATGTGATGAAAGTTCGGATTTAACAAAAAAACAATTAAAACTTATTGGCACTAGGTTGGGTGAAAAATCTAGAATATATTTTGCAGGAGATTATAAACAATCTTGTATTGATTCTTCTGAGAATAATGCTTTAGTTCAAATGTGCAACGAATTAAAGGGCGCTAAAGAATTTGGGTGTATTTATTTAGAAGAAGATGTTAGAAGTAATGCCTCTAGAATATTTTCGGAGTTGTTTGAGAAGTAACATATAAATAATACTCCCTCAGTCTGTATTGCTGTACGGAGTCAAGGTATAGAGTGTTTTTCTATCACCTCTTTAAATTAATTCAAGGAGGGAAGATTTATAATAATGGATTTCTGTTAGTAAAAAAATCAAATCATTGAAGATAGGTCTTTGTACTTAATAAAAAAGTACAATGCACCAATATTAAACACATAATCTGATACTCACAAGGTTTCAGATTAAACAATAAAATATCTAATAATCAATAGTAAAAATAAATAAAAAATTAAAATAAAAGGGGATATATTAAAACATGAACAAACAAGAATTAATTTCCGCAATTTCTGAGACCACAGGTCAATCCAAAAAAGACACTGAGGCATTTCTAACAGCATTTACATCCACTGTAATTACAGAAGTAGCAAAAGGCTCTAAGGTGCAATTAGTGGGATTCGGAAACTGGGAGAAACAAGCCACTAAGGGTAAAGAGGGTACAATTCAATTTGGAGATCGTAAAGGTCAAAAATGGACTTCAGAAGACTCTTTCCGTGTTAGTTTCAGTGCAGGGAAATTGTTTAAGGAAGCTGTAAAGTAGTAATTAATCCTTAAATTATAAATATTGTGCTACCATATAAGTCCTGAACAGGCATGGTAGCACATTACAATAACATATTAAGTCGGAATGGAGACTTTAAACCCATATCCATTGGTCTGGATGAAGACCTAAAACTCATTACAATATCAAAATAAAATAAAAGGTGGAATAATTAACAATGGCAAAATCTAAAATTAACGAAACTAAAAAGATTACTCATAAATTTGTTGTTGAGGGCGAACTTACAGTTGAAAATGGCTTAATTATTGTAAATGTGCCAGATAAAGGTGTGAAAAATTTACATGAATTAGTTAAAAACTTCAATGGTGAGTATTGTAAGATTACTTTTCAAGAAGACCAAGAGGAATCTGTTGAGCAAGATGAAGAGTAGTTTTATTCAATGAACATGAATGGAGTTGATTATTATGTTTTATGAAGACGAAAGAGGTAAATCTCTTGAATCTAGTAGAGGATAGTCATTGATGTGCCTAGTAGCACCTTAATTTATAAGAAAAAACATAATAAGTATAGTTTTTGCTAGGCGAAATTTTAATATTGATTGTTAATTGAATTATAATTAATATTATCAAGACGCTAAAGATTTTTATATGCTTATAATCAAAATTTAAAATTAAAGGGGATAAAAATCATGACAACTGAAAAAATGACTATCCACAAAGCATTAGCTGAACTAAAAGTAATTGGCACTAGAATTGATAAAACAATTTCCCAAGGGGTATATTGTAAAGCAAATAAACACTCTAATGATAAGATTAATGGTGTAACTATTGATGAATTTAAGACACAAATCCAAGCTAGTTGGAATAAAGCAAATGACTTAATTAGTCGCAGAAATGCAATTAAAAGAGCAACTGTTTTATCCAATGCTACTACTAAAGTAAAAATTGGTAACAATGAAATGACAGTAGCAGAAGCAATCGAGATGAAAAATAGCGGAATGGCATATAAGAAAACATTAATGAATACTTTAAATCAACATTATGTACATTCTATTCAAATTATAGATAAAGAAAATGGAGAAACATTAAATCAAAAAGCTGAAAACTATGTAATTGGATTATTTGGTTCAAAAGAAGGCAAGACAAATACTGATGAACTTGAAAAAGTAAGGAAAGAATTTATCACTAATAATTCATTTGAATTTGTAGATCCAATCAAAGTTAAAGATAAGATTGATGAATTGGAGAAGGAAATTTTAGAGTTTGAGAGTGAGATAGATTCCAGTCTATCAACGAGCAATGCTCTGACAGTAATAGAAGTTGAATATTAATCTTTGATAGTCTAGGAAATAACTACGTACTGCTTTTCGAAAACTTTAAACCATAATTGACAAGTCTTTTTGTGTACTTAGACTGGTTTAATAAATATAAAGAAAGTACATATTATTTGCATCTTTAACAGGATGTTTACTTTAAAAATTATATGATTTAACTAAAAGATCAAATAATACAAAAGCAAAACAACAAGAATTCTGTAAAGATTAAAGTTTAAATCTAAACGCTTAAAGTTAAAAATTCAAAGTTTAATAAAAGTGTAAAGTTTAAAACTTAAATAGTAAATAATAAAGATTGACTAAATCCCTGATAAAACGGTTTGGTATAATTATGCTTGACCAAAAGTTGTCCGCAGGGCTGGAAAGCAGTAAGTTATTATATAAATTTTATAAGTCGTTTGTGCTTTAGGCACCTTATATGGAGACAAATGTCTCCCTTGGTATCTTTGATATGGGAGAGTTTAATTATCTCTCCCCTTCCAATAAACTAAATAGGTTTTGCAAGTTATATCCTAAATAAAAAACTTGCATATATTAATAATTATAATCCAAGAAAAACTGTATTTTATGCTAAATTTGGAGAGTAGGCGAGTGGTTTAGCAAACTGTCTTGAAAGGATAAATATATTGAGTAGATTAAAAAGTATTATATGGACAATTTCAAACATTGAATTATTAGAAATTATTAAATATAGTCAATCATATTCAGATGTTTTAAGAAGTTTAAATTTAAAAACTAGTGGTGGAAATACAACTACATTAAAAGAAAGAATAAAACAAGAAGAGATAGATGTTTCTCATTTTTCAATATATATTCTTGGTAATAGAGAAAATAGAACTGAACAATCCGTGGAGTATGTGTTTGTTGAAAATTCAACATATAAAAACAATGTTGGTTTAAAAAATAAAATAATTAAATACAATTTATTAGAATATAAATGTATTGAATGTGGTAATAAGGGTGAGTGGAATGGCAAGAAATTAATTTTACAAGTTCATCATAAGAATGGTAAGCATGACGACCACAGGATAGAAAATTTAGAATTCTTATGTCCAAATTGTCATACTCAGACGGATAATTTTACTGGTGGAAATGCACGTAAACCAACTGAAGAAACTTATACATATAGAATTAACCAAGAAAAAGTAAAAATAAATAAATTAAAAGAAGAAAATAAACTTAAAAAGATACAAGAAGAGTTGGATTATAAAGATAATAAAGAAAAATTAATAACAAGTAAGAATAATAATGAAGAAACAGAAATAAGAGAAATTATTAAAAACTATCCATTAAATAAACATGGATCTATAATGAATTTATCTAGATGTATTGGTATATCTCATACATCAGTTAAAAGAAGATTGAAAAAATATAATATTCAATAAAATGCAAGTGTGATGGAACGGAATACATGACAGACTTAAAATCTGTTGCTCGTAAGAGATTGTGGGTTCAAATCCCACCACTTGTACCATATGCCGAAATAGTTTAATGGTAAAACAACTGATTTGTAACCAGTTAATCACAGTTCGATTCTGTGTTTTGGCTCCATAACTACTATATTCTCTATTAAAGGAGGATTAAACAAAATGAAAGAAACTAATATTTATGAATCAATTAATGAAGATACAACATGCCCTATATGCTTCAAAAATAGGTTTTGGTTAAAATTTTATTGCGGTAAAACAATATTATGGTGTGCTGATTGTGGGCATTGGGTGGAGATATAAGTTTATAAAAATAATAACACACAACGAGAGCAAGTGTATCGGAACAAGCGTGTTCCTCTTTCTAAATATTTCGCTAACGCTCAATATTTAGGTTGGATTATTTAATTTATTTGATGATGAAAGGTGATAAAATAATGAATATTTTTGAAACAAAAGATTTCTACTTAGCAGCTTTATTTGTTAGTTACAAATTTCAATTAGTTGGTTCAGAAAAAAAAGAAGAAAGCGTTTATTTTAAAATTGATAATAATAAACCTGAATTATTTAAGAAACTTATTAATGATTTTTTGAATTATAATGCTATGGTTAATTTAAACAAATTAACTAAAGCAACATCCCTATTAAGAAGGGAATTAGACAAACATAAAATTGTAAAATAATTTTATTTGTCTGTGATGATGAAAGAGGTGATGTCAACTATGGAAGATAAAACTATGCGGATATTAGCAGATATTTTTGCTAGTGACGTTGATACGTTTAAGGATATAAAAGCACAAAAAGAAATTGGAGACTTTATAAAACAATACCTTAAAAAAGATGAAGATAATACTTTGACTGCTTCTCTTTTTGTAAAAGATATTAAGAAACAACATTGGAAACCAAAAGATCACTTTACTAAAGTATTTAATTTAGAAATTGCTTATGCTGTTGAACAATATGGAATTACAAAAAGTGAATTAGCATTTTTATATTCTTTATCTCCTTATTTAAAATGGGAAATGAATTTAATTGTTGATTTGGAAGATAATCCATTAAATCAAATTAGTTTAGCAACATTATTAGATATTGACAGAAGAACTGTAAATAGAAATATGAAAAGTTTAAGAGAAAAATTAGCAATAGTAAGTTATGAATTAGGTAAGGAAACCTTTTATTTGGTTAATCCTTATCTTCTTTATTGTGGTAAAAATATCAATATACTTGTTCCTCGACTGTTCGACACAATAGGGTACGAGAAGTGTAGAATCAATAGAAAGGATACAGCCACAAAACGCACTAAATTAAGGATTCTGAGTAATAATTGGTGACATGGATGCCACTTGAGAAGTTTTAAAAGTAGACAAGATAAGGTTTTATTTTATGATTAGGTACATGAATGTCACCAATAGCGTAATCCCTTATGCCAGTAGGCGTAGGGGGTTACTTGTTGTGTGAATGTTTTGAGATGATGAAAGGCGGTATATAAATGAGCGAAATAATTTCAGGTATATATAAAATTACAAATACAGAGAATAACAAAGTCTATATCGGTAGTTCTAAAAACATAGATAATAGATGGAAACAACATAAATGTTTACTTAGAAGTAAGAATCATCATTCACAACATTTACAATATTCTTGGGATAAATACGGTAAAGATAGTTTTACTTTTGAAGTTATTGAGGGAGATATATTACAAGAGGATTTATTTATTAGAGAGCAATATTGGATGGATAAATTACAATCTTATAACCCTAAACGTGGATACAATATTTCTGTTGTGGCAGGATCATGTATAATGAACGATAATTATAATTTTGAAGAAATTGTTGATGAAGAATATGAATTAGAACACAAATACAAAACAATTTATATGGTAATGAATTTAAAAGAAAAAGAAATAGTATATCAGAAATCAAACTCTACTAGAAATAAATGTACATTTAGTGATTTAATTTTTGATGTATATAAATATTTGGTAGAAATTAATTTCAGAACTTGGACAAAAATTATATTATATAATGATGAACATCAAATTGAAATACATGATATCAATGAATTACCTAGTGATGTTTGTGAAAAATTGTTTTATAACAATGATTTTCAAAAGATACAAATAGAAGATTACAGAATGGGTACAAAAAATAGTATATATAAAAATAATTTTAAATGGTATAAAACAGAAATTGATAATAACAACAATTTAGATATAACTGCCTTTGATGGGTTTGATTTATTAGAAGTAGGAATATGCTGTAAGTAATAACTTCAAACACAAGTATAGTAAAGGTTTAATGTGATTAGCAAACAAAGTCCTTAGTCGATTAGGTACAATAATAAAATAAATTATAATAGGTGGTATTAATAATTATTGGATAGTAAACTTATAGACATATGTTACCAGAAATTTAATAAAAAACTCAATATGAGTTGGGATGAAATAGCAAAATTATACTATAAGAATAGCAATGGTAATATAGGTAGTGGTGAAGGATTAAGAAGTAAATTTAAAAAATATAGAAAAGCAAATGATGTTACTAATAAAAGTATTGTTGCTGAAAAAGATAAAGAATTAATTACTCCTACTCCATATACTCCTAATTATAAAGAATCTGTAGAAATCAAGCAAGATAATTATCAAGTTTCTGATAAATTAATTTCTATGAGTCTTGAAGAATCTAAAGATCCTGATTTTGTTTTGAAGAGTCATGGGTATTCTCCTGATGAGTTTATTTTAATTAGTGCTAAAAATAGTATGTGGCATATGAATACTAAGGAAGATGGAGTGAAGGTTCTCTACAGTTCTAAAATATCCGTTAAGCCTCGGACTGAAATATTACTTAATGAAGACAATATAACAAAAATATTAGACAGTCTAATCAAAAACTACTCTATCCCATCACCTAAATATATCAAACACAATCCTAGTACAAATGGAGATTTGCTTATATTGAATATTGCAGACTTGCATCTAGGATTAAAAAGCTACTTAGAAACAAGTAATAATGAATATGATGATGTAATTGCAACTAATAGATTCTTTTATGTAATTAATGATGTAATAAGTAGAATTAAACATAAAGAAATAGATAAGATTATATTATTAAATTTAGGTGATATATGTAATTTTGATACTCCATATCAGACTACAAAGGGTACGCCTCAAAATGATCATTCAGTATCTTATTACCAAATGTTCACTAAAGTATCTGATTTGCTAATTAAAGCTATTGATATGCTATCACAAATTGCTCCAGTAGAAGTATGGAATTGTAATTCTAATCATGATAGATATACTACGTTTGGAATCTTTCAAGTTTTGAATTCATGGTATAGAAATAATGATAATGTATGGATTGATACTGGAACATTGGATAGAAAATATATTAAGTATGGTAAAGTCTGTATTGGGATAGCACATGATATCAACGAGAAGTCAGCTTTTAAAACAATACATAATGAAGCAAAAGAATATATTAGTGATTCAGATTATTTGTATTGGTTTGTTGCTCATCAGCATAAGACAATGGTCATTGACGATTATGGCGTTGAGATTAGGAGATTGCCTACTGTAAGTTCTAACTCAGAGTGGAGTTACGGGCAAGCATATACAGGTACAGTTAAGAAGAGTCAGAGTTTTATTATTAGTAAAGAATATGGGATTATTGATATTTTAAATACTGTGATTAAGGATTAAAATAAAATAATTAGAAAGATAAATGAGGAATATATTATGGCAATTAAAGATTTTCAAATTGATTGGTTATATGAAGATGAAGTTAAAGACTTAACCAAAGGCGTATTGCCCGAACCAGACCTTTTAGATTTCTATAACAGATTATCTCGCAGACAAATATTTTGGAATACTGAAATAGATGAATCACTTGTGGATATGTCTATGCAAATTATCCAATGGAATTCTGAGGATAAAGATAAAAAACAAGAAGATAAGATTCCAATTAAAATTTACATAAATTCTAATGGTGGTTGTTTAACAAGCGTGATGAACTTTATTAATTTAATTAAATTATCTAAAACTCCTGTTTATACAATTGCTATGGCAAAAGCGTATTCCTCTGGAGGACTTCTTTTAATGGCAGGGCATAAAAGATTTGTATTCCCTGATACAACTTGTTTGATCCATAATGGTTCAACTGGTGCATATGGAGACACAGGAAAAGTTATGGATAATTTAGAATTCACGCAAAAATTAGAGGAAAGAGTTAAGAAATATATTCTTTCTAATACTAAAATTTCTATTAAGCAATATGAGAAAAATTATCGTAGAGATTGGTGGTTATTTGCGGAAGAGTGTATTGATATTGGAGTTGCAGATGTAATTATTACTGATTTAGATGAGATTATTTAATTATATAAATCATTAGAGTATAATTTAAAAAATAAATAAAAATAAAGGCAGGAAAAATTAATGCAAACAACCGTAGTAAATTATTTTGATGATCAAACTAATGAGCGTGTAGCAACAAAATTCTATGTGGGTAGTGAAGAGGTTAGTTTTGATCAATATGCAGAAATTATAGAAGATTTAATCCCTGATGAAGTTGAAGATCAAGAAGTAGAGAATTGTGCCGATGAACTATTAGATGAAGAAATTCATGAGGAAGATTGCACTTGTCCAGAGTGTCAGGAAAATAGAAAAAATATTTATCTTGCTGAAGCTGTAAAATTCTTATTTGAGAATCAATTGTGTCCTAAACATGTTTTTGAATTGCTTGGAGATATTTATGATAAAGCAAATTATGAAGGATATGAAGAGGGATATACGGAAGCAAAAGAGGATATGAGAGAGTGGTTGGAGGATTAAATTATCCTCTAAAATCTAAGTTTTAAATTAACTCAGATAGAGGGCATCTTTTAATTAGATGTCCTTTCTTGTGCGTTAAAATAGCACAAATTTATGATGAGAGGAAGTGAATTAGAGTGATAGAACAAAAAGAAAGATATGTTTATATTTATAATCCTTTGCAAAGTAATTACTACTTATCCCAAGGAGTAATGATTAAAGAAGTTGGGATTCATAATGTGACAAAGAAGCCGTGGTATAAATTTTCTTTTTTGGAATCCGAAGAAGCATACCATAGTTGGTGTGTCAGAGGTAGATAGTATTTTAGTGTGATTAATAATATGAGAAAGTGGGAATTAATAATGGAAAATAATATTAATGAGTTAATAATAAAAGGTACAACAAAAGTATGTGGAATTGATGTTCCTAATGTTTATGGTGGGTTTGGTGGAGATCAGAGAGTAATTTTAGTTAAAACTATTGCAGAATTACATAATAAAAAACCAAGTCATGTAAATGAATTAATAAATAAGAATATAAAACATTTTGATATAGGAATTCATTATCTTGACTTAAAAGACAGTAAAGAAGCAACTGCCGTTTTGGTCGGCAGTAATATATTTACAAATCAAGCGATTAAAGTTAGTAAAAATATCTTCTTGTTGTCTGAACGTGGATATAGTTTACTGTTGAAATTTATGGACAGTGAATTATCTATTATCCAATATAAAGCAGTAATTGCAGATTACTTTTCAATTAAGGAAATAATTCTAACACAAGCAATAACACCAAATGAATTGAAGCAATTAGTCGCAAGAGAAATAGGGACAATAAAAAGAAATAAAGAAACTGAAGCAATGTCCATATTAAAAAGTCGTGGAGAATTGAGTCACTTTTATAATCCATATGCGTGTATTACAAATACTACATATGACATGCTTTATGGTATGTATGCTAAAGAAATTAAGAAATATTTAGATTTAAAAGAGCGTGACAATCTCAGAGACTTCTTATCTACGAAGGATTTAGAAGAGATAAAAGAAATTGAAGAAGAAATAGTATGGATGGTAAAGAAAAATTATACTTGGAAACAAATCTATAGTGATTTAGTTAAGGAATATCCTAATAGGATAGTACCAGTCAAGGCAGAAAAATCTATTAAGGAATTGAAGAAGATGGATAAAATTATGGTTGGTGATGGTGGTATTAAGAAGTTGAAGTGATAAAGGTTAGACATTTAATGTCGTACCTTTTAATCTAATAATAAATAATGTTTTGTAAGTTATAAGACGCTTGAGCAATCAGGTGTCTTCTGTGTGGATGGAAATTGTGTTTAGATTATTATTATGTTTTATAGAAGAAATTTATAATGTTTTGTGGGTAAGTCGATAATCCAAGCAGAATTGTTTGGATTATTTGTTATTCACAGGAATATGTGGATCAAAGTTGAGAGGTAATTTGGGAAGTAGCTATCCCATCTCTACACGCCTCTCTTCTTTCTATTTTTAGTGTAGAGATCAATAAATGTGTAGAAAGAAGGAATTAGAGATGGAAGAAATTATTACAAAGAAATGTAGTAAATGCGGAGAAGAAAAGCCAGCAACAACAAAGTATTACAACAAGGCAAAGACAGGAATATATGGCTTAACTGCTGAGTGCAAAGAGTGTAAGAAAAAGAGAGAAAAGATTAGTAATGAGATTAAAAAACTAAAACCTAAAATAGTAAAAGAGTTTAATACTTGTATAAAATGCAAGAGAGAATTACCATGTAATATTGTATATTTTCCTCCTGATGTCCTATGTAAAACTGGATTAAGGAATTTATGTAGGGAATGCGGTAAAGATGGGCATTTTATGGAAGAAGGATATATTCCTAAACAATGGTGGACAGAAGAAAAAGAAGAATTATTTATAAAAGTTTATCCTCATTTTACCAATGAAGAGTTAATCGAATTATATTTTCCTGAAGAAACTAGAAAAGGTTTAACTGATAAAGCATTTAAAATAGGAAAAATAAATAAAACCAACGAAACAGCAAAAAGAGGACATAAACAACAAGGGATAAAGTTATCTGGTGATAAAAATTATAATTATGGCAAACATTTACCTGAAGAAACAAGAAGAAAAATATCTCTTTCAAGAAAAGGAAAATATATTGGAGAAAATAATCCATTGTATGGGATTAAATGGGCTAAAGATGATAAGAGACGTAAATTAATATCTCTTAATAAAAAAGGCTTATGGTCTGGAGATAAAAATCCTAGACATATTAATCCATTAAATGGAGAATTGAATGGTAGATGGGCAGGAGGTATAAAGGAATTATACTATGACTTACGTGACCATTTACAAGATTGGAAAAAGTCTTCAATGGAGGAATGTAAATATAAATGCGTTTTAACTCATGGAGAATTTGATAATGTCCACCATCTATATAATTTTAAAAATATTGTATATGAATTATTTGAAGAATTAAAATTACCTATGTTAAAAACTATAGGTGAATATTCAGAAGAAGAAAGAGACTTAATTTATAATTTATTACATAGTAAACATAAGTATTACGGAAATGGAGTTTGTTTATGTAAATCACTCCACAAACTTTATCACGATACATATAATTATTCAAATAATAATAAAGAACAATTTGAGGAATTTTGTATTAGATATCGAAGTTTTGAGTTTGATAATTTATTAGAAGATAAATATAAATACAAAAATATTTTACTAAAGGAAGTTGTTTAAATATGACTTCCTTTAAATTTAAGGAAGTGAATACATGGCAGGTAGACCAAAAGGTAAAACACAAGGAAGACCACCAGTTGTAAAAAAGGAATGTGATAACTGCCACAAGGAATTAGCAGTAGCACAATTTTATAACACAAATTCTGTCTTGTCTGTAGATGGTAAATTAAATATATGTAAAGTTTGTGTTAAATCAATGCTAGATTATAATAAAATTGAAACAGTATATAAAATACTTCAATTATTAGATATTCCATTTATTTATTCTTATTGGAGAAATGCAAAAGAAAATAATCCAGAAGATCCGTGGAGCAGATATATTACAATGGCAAACTCTAAAATAAATGAATTTAAGAAATCAACATGGAAAGATAGCAAGTTTGAACCAGATAGTATTAATCCTGTTAAATTAAACATGAATCAAGCAATAATGACTAGTAATCATTTTGACGTAACAAATGAAATGATATTAAAATGGGGAAATAAATATGAACAAAATGATTATTATGAATTAGAACAATTTTACAACGACATGCAAAGAACAAATAGTATTGAAACTACTCAAGATATGATTTATCTCAAAAAGTTAGCAATCATATCTTTGAAAATGGACAAGGAACTAGAAGAAGGCAATTATGATGAGGCAAAAAAATTAGGAGACTTATTCTCTAAGTATATGGCTGATTCGAAGTTCAGGGCAATGGATAAAACAGATGCAGATAAAACTGGTGGCATTCGCAATTTTTGTACAATTTATTCAGAAGTTGAAAAAGATGGATTTATTCCTCCTTGGGAATATTATAGAAAAATAAGAGGAATAAGCCAAGATGTGGTAGATAAAACAATAATGCACATAGAAAATTTTACTTTAAAACTAAATAAGGCAGAAAAAATGATGTCACCTCCATTAGATACTCCAAAGTTGGATTTAGATGAAATTGATACAGATAATATAATAGTGATTAACGATATAGAAGTTGATGTTGATGATATTATTGGAGATGGTGATAATGGCATCACATAATAATTTTAGTAAAAAAAATAGAGCGACAAAAGACAGTAATGCATTTTTAGATCCTCAAAGTATAGAAACTAACAATATAAATAATCTACAAATAAAAAGTTTTGAAAATGTAAAGGAAAAATGGAGAGAATTATGCAGTTATTTCCGTTGGTATCCAGATAAGTTTCTTGACTATATTTCTCCTCCAGATTCTAAAATACAGCTTTATTACTATCAAAGGGTATATTTAAGAATAATGATGAGATATAGAAAAGTCTTTTTAACTGCAACTCGTGGAACGTCAAAAAGTTATCTTCAGAATTTAGCTTTTATCTTAAAATGTATTTTTTACGAAAAAACCAAGCTGTTTACGTGTGCGGTAGGGAAAGAGCAAGCTGCTAAAATTACAGCAGATAATATCAATGATATATTTGAACATTACCCTCTATTAAAAAAAGAAGTTAAGACATTTGTGGAAAATAAAGATTATACAAAACTAATATTTCATAATGGTTCTAAGTATGATGTTGTCCAAATGAGAGATAGCACCCGTGGAGGACGCAGATATGGTGGGGCAATTGAAGAAATTTCTGATAAAAAGTTTGATGGAAATATACTCAATGCAGTAGTAATTCCTTTAATGGCTAATGATAGAATCGCCGCATGTAGTGGTGTTGATCCAGATGAAATACATAAATGTGAATTGTATATCACTACAGCAGGAACTCAACAACAGTTTTCTTATGAAAAAATGTCAGAAGTTTATCAAGATATGCTAAATGGAAAATCTGCATTCTGTATAGGCAACTCATATGAATTACCATGTATGTACGGTCAATTGGACATTGATTTTATTGAAGAATTACGTGAATCTCCAACTTATTCCATATTAGACTTTATGCGAGAGTATCAAAGTATATGGACTGGATCAAGTTCTGATTCGCTTGTTTCTGATGAAAAGTTACAGAAATGTAGAACTGTCCCAATTGCAGAATGGGAACATTGTGGAGACGCTAATGTAATTTATTGCTTGGCGTATGATGTTAGTAGAAATGAAGGAGACGAAAATGCTCTCTCTTGTTTATCTGTAATAAAATTAACTCCAAAAAACAGTGGTAATTATGCTAAAGAAGTTGTTAATTTATTTTCTATGGAAGGTCAACATGATACTTGGCAAGCAAAATTCTTAAAACAAAAAGTTAAAGAATTTAAGGCAAGGATTTTAATTGTGGACGCTAATGGAATTGGCTCTGGGGTTTGCGACCAATTGGTGTTAGATTTAGACGATGGAAATCCTCCATATAAAGTAGTAAATGATGAAAAAGGAACATGGAAAAAATATGAATTAGAAAATGGAATACCAATGGTTTTTGCATTGAAGTCACAAAATAAAGACACTAGAAATAGTGATATGATAAATAATTTTATGCAGATTTTTAATAAATTAGATATTGGACTATTAAAAACACCACATGAAGGTATTAAGGATTTAGAGAAAAAACTAAAGCATAAAATTAAAGATAGCGATGAATTAGCTAATCTACAAATTCCATACATATTAACAGATAATTTATGTGAAGAGATTATGAATCTTAAATATAAACAAAATGGAAACGAAACTAAAATTGAACGAATATCAAGGAGAATACAAAAAGATAAATTTTCAGCACTTTTGTACGGTCTCTGGTGGGTTTATTTAGAAGAGAAGAAAAATAAGATTAAAAAACGTCCAACAAACATCTCCCCCTCATCATACTTCGCAATAGCAAATAAATCAAGCAGAGCAAGAAGATAAAACAAATCATAATAAACAAATAGAAAGGAGGTTAATCCTTGTCAGACCAAGACCAAAACAACAATCAAAACAAACCATTATCCCCCAACCTTTTCGCACTAAAAGAATCATGGGAACCATCTAAATCAAAAAACTTTTCACTCTCTCGTATCGCTTCATTTTTCTCAAACAAAAGAAATACTAAAAACAGCAAAACCATTACAATAGATAAAATAAAATTATGGTTAAATAATCCAAATAAATATCAAACAGAAATCCTAGACCTATCTGATTTACTATATGCTCCAGAAGGAATATATAAAACTCTAGTAAATTTAACTTCTAATATGGCAACTTTAGATAATTATCTTCAACCAACAAAATCTACAATGAGAAAACTTAATCTTGAATTAAAAGCAAAAACCGAGTTTGATGAATTAGGAAATCCAATAAACGAAGAGATATTTGATAAAATTCTAAACAACTTTGAAAATGAATTTGATACAGTTAGAAATTATATTGAGAATATTGATATAAAGAAAACTGGAAGAAGAATTATTGAAAGTATAGTTAGATATGGTGCTTACTGTGGATTTGAGAAAAATGATGGAGATTTTCCATATCTATGGGATTTACCAATAAAGTATGTTAGATTATATTCAATAAAAAGTGGACAGTATAAGGTGGAACTAAACTTCAAGTATTTCGATGACTTATCAAGAGACAATGAATTATCTGAATTTGCTTGGGAATTATATCCTTCAGAATTTAAAATCTTATATGGTAGATACAAAAAGAATCCTGATAAATTAAGATATCCAGAATGGCAACCTTTGCCTAATGAAAAAGTATGTTGTATTAAATTAGGTGGAGATAACGAAACTTTCTTCTTGCCATTGTATAGTCAATTATTTACTGAGTTATTTTTGCTTAATGATTTAGTTGATGAAGAAATTGAGAGTTCACGTGATGAGAAGGTCAAGATGGTTGGAATTGAATTCCCGAATGACAAAGAGACTGGCATCCCTTTAATAGAACCAGAAAGAGTTTCTGAGTGGGTTTCAGTTGTCGCAAACGGACTTCCAGAAAATGTATGTGTTGTGGGATGCCCCTATCCACTCAAAGAGATCCCTTTTAAAAGTTCACAAAATCAGAAAACAGAATTGATTGATTTCGCTAAGAATATGGCATATATGCAAGCAGGAGCTAATCCTTTATTACTTGGAGGTTCAAGTACAAATTCTTCAGTAGGTGTAACTCAAAATTTAGTATATATTCAATCTTTAGTATTTTCCATATTAGACAAAATACAGAGTTGGTTTAATTATCGTATAAGTAATGTTAATTTAAGAAAAAAATACACATTTGAATTAAATATATGGAAAATCACTTGGTATAATAAAACGGAAGAAGTTGAAACTGAATATAAACTAACTACAATTGGAGGGAGTTTAGCAGTCTTGTCTAGTAAAGTTGGACACAATTCTGATTCTTACGACGCGACATTGCAATATGAAAATTTGACCAAATCTAAAGATAATTGGCGTGTCCCTAAAAACATGAATCAAACAGCAGGAAATGACGATAAAGGAGGAGCACCGAAGACCTCTACGCCTTCTGACTCTACCATTATTGGGCAGGATAAGGAAAGTAATATTAGATAAATTAATTTAATTTAAGGAAGTGTTTAATTTGAAACCTTTTTATTGCTATAGTAATAGACTTAAAAAGGAACTATTAAAAATTGGTGAAAGATACATAGTACGAACATTAAACGAAAACACAAATAAATATTGTTGGGTATTTTTAAGAACTGAAAAATTACTTGAATATCTTACACAAAGAAAACAAGGATTGATTTAAATAATCAGTCCTTTTTAATTTAAATAAATTGATTTGGAGATGATATTTTTGATTAAAAGAACAAATTTTGATGTAATAAAGCAAGAAGTAAACGAATTAGGATATGAATTAGTTAGTGAAAAATATATTGAAGCACATAAGAAATTAATTATAAAGGATAAATATAATTATCTATATTCGATAAGTTATACAAATTTACATTCAGGTAGAATACCACATATAGTACATAAAAATAATCCATATTCAATACACAATATTAAATTATTTTTAAAATCAAATAATTACGATTTTACTCTGTTGTCTGAAAAATATGAAGGAGAAGATATCCCTCTAATTTTATTAGACAGCGAAGGTTATTTTTATTCACAGACTTGGCGTACATTATTAAAACTAACTCGACAATTATTTGTAAGTGGAAATAATATATATTCAACACAAAATATTCAATTATTTTTAGAAAAAAATAATGTTGAATTAAAAGTGATT
>Ga0209728_1000445_pt1 | contig 34607 bp, 32 predicted proteins | sample RifGroD1_FD_183997 | JGI IMG/M metagenome (GOLD analysis project Ga0209728, IMG submission 183997) | Groundwater microbial communities from Rifle, Colorado, USA - Groundwater D1 (SPAdes) (version 2) | ecosystem: Environmental > Aquatic > Deep subsurface > Groundwater | place: Rifle, Colorado... | reverse complement strand
CCAATATTATAATGAAATTTAAATATCCTAGGTTTTCAACTTTTGTTTTATTAATTTAGCCCGTATAATGTTGAGGTATGAATGAAAATATTAAGAATATTTTTAAGAAAATAGCGAGTGGTTTTGGCGTCTCTAAAATCGTTAAATTAGTAGTTATAGTTGTCTTTATTAGTGCCATATCGGTCGGTGGATTTTTTGCTATTAAGTACTATCAAAATGGCAAGGATGCCAAGGCTGATCTTTCCGCCTCGCAAAATAAAGATGTTTACATTGAATTTATTTCTGAAGTTTGGGATACAATCATGCAAAATCATTGGGAGAAACAAACCGATGATCAATTGGCTAATTTATATAAACTCGGTTCAGAGAAATTACTTGGAAAACCAGTAGACTTTTTACCAAAGAATAAAGACGAAGTGAAGGTTATGGTCTTAGCTATTACGAAGGACATGGATGTAGCGAAAAAGAAAGAGTTTGTGGCCAACCTGACTGATATAGTTTTAGCGAATCTAAAGCCTTTTGGCCGATCGAGATTATTCAGTAAAAAACAACAAGAAGATCTTAAAAACACGGTTGAAAACCGAGATCCAACCGCTGATTTGTATGCCACGGTTGGCGCAGATAAGAATTCTACTAAGGCTGAAATTGAAAAAAAGTATGAAGAGAAAGTAAAAACCGTTGATACAACTACTCCGGAGGGTAAGACCAAGCTGGCTGAATTAAATCGAGCCAAAGTGACACTGACTACAGATGACACTCGCAATGCCTATGATCAATACGGAGTTGAATCAACTGTGATCACAAAAATATATCCGCCAGATATTTACTATATGCACATTACCAAAGTTTCTCCGCAGACTTTTGAAGAATTTCAGAAACGTGCCAATGATGTTGATAAAAAAACGCTTACCTCACTAATCATTGATTTGCGTGGAAATATTGGAGGAGCGGTGGATATTTTGCCCTATTTTCTCGGACCGTTTATCGGCCCGAATAGCTACGGTTACGAATTTTTTCATCAAGGTGAATACACACCATATAAGACTACAACTGGCTGGCTCCCAAGTTTAGTGAAATTCAATAAAGTCGTTATTCTAATTGACGGTGAGAGCCAATCATCGGCAGAAGTTATGGCCGCTGCTTTTAAAAAATATAATGTCGGTGTAGTAATTGGTACTCATACCAAGGGCTGGGGGACAATTGAACAGTTGATGCCCATAAAAACAATTATTGATCCCAAAGAAACATACTCGATCTTAATGGTCCATAGTTTGACTATACGCGATGATGGTCAGCCGATTGAAAGCAGGGGAGTGGATCCGGTTATTAATATTGGCGACAAAGATTGGACAAAACAATTGCTTAATCGCATAAATTATCCTACCCTAGTTGATGTTGTAAAAAGTTTAATTAATAAAAAATAACAATGATTAAGAACATATTTATTTTTATAGTTTTGGCGGTATGTGTCGGAATTGCTATTTGGTTTTTTGTGGCCAAGTCGAAGTCAACTAAAGAAGTTAATTTGAGTCCATCAATCAGCCCTACTCCGTCTATCTCGCCATCGCCGATATCCTCCCCCGATGCCGCTGCTGGTAAAATAGATCCAAGCAAAATTCCAATGGATAAAATCTCAGGGCAAGATATTACAGTTGGTAGCGGGGTTGAAGCTAAAAGTGGGGATAGCGTCAAGGTTAATTATACCGGTACGTTAATTGATGGTACTGTCTTTGATTCAAATGTAGATCCAAAATTTAAACACGTAGAGCCATTCATCTTCAATTTGGGAACTGGACAAGTGATCAAGGGTTGGGACATTGGTGTAGCGGGAATGAAAGTTGGAGGTAAGCGATTATTAATTATACCGCCATCATTTGGATATGGAGATCAGGATCAGGGTCCAATCCCAGCTAATTCCATTCTCATATTTGAAGTAGAGCTTCTTGGCGTAACTCCGCCTGCAAAATAAACTAAATCAGCCATCGAATAATGGCTTAAAACCTCAAAAATCACTACAAAGGCTGCCATTGCTTGCCTCGCCGAAGCTTCAGCGAGGGCGGGCGCAATGGCAGCCTTTGTAAATAGAGGCACTCATTATTTGTTTGTGATATGATTGTCTCATATGGAGAAACTAGAATTTCCAAAAGGTTTTTTGTGGGGTAGCGCAACGTCATCTCATCAAATAGAGGGGAATAATCATAATGACTGGTCAGAATGGGAAAAATCTTCAGAACGGATTGAGCAATTAAAAAAGGATGGGGGAAGCCCATCTGACTTTATTTCTGGCAGAGCTTGTGATAGCTATAATCGTTTTGAAGAAGATTTTGATATTGCAAAAAGTCTAAATCATAACATTCACCGTATCTCAATAGAATGGTCCAGAATTGAATCGGAGGAGGGGAAATTCAATAATGAGGCGATACAACACTACAAAACAGTTGTCAAGGCTATACGAGACAGGGGAATGGAGCCTATGGTTACGCTATGGCATTTTACAAATCCAATTTGGTTTGCTTCTGATGGGGGGTTTTTAAATAAAAAGGCACCATTAAGGTTTGTAAGGTTTGTAAGGTTTGTCGTAGAAAACCTCAAAGATGATGTCAGCCTGTGGATAACTTTTAATGAGGCAGTGTCTGTCTATGGTCCGATGGCTTATATTTCTGGCACTTGGCCACCACAGAAACGTAACTTTCTGAGTTACCTGAGATTCAGGAAAAATATAATCAGAGCGCATACCTTAGCCTATAATGAGATAAAAAATATATATCATAAATCCCCCGCCTCAGAGATGAATTCAGATAATGTTTCGCCGATCTCACCTACCCCCATGAGCATGTCGCACAATATAAGAGAAGCTCAAATTGGGGTAGTTGAAAATAATTCTCCGATAATATCACCGTGGTATTGGAGACTAATAGGATTAAGCGGGTTGGTAAGCTATTATCGTAATCATTTTCTTCTTTCTGGTGTCTTTCCCTACTACGATTTTATCGGTTTAAATTACTATTGCTTCAAGCGTTTGCCCGGGAGCTATTCAATTCTTCCCAGACAGGACAGCGTTAAAATTATGGACTGGGAAATATATCCAAAAGGTATCTATGACCGCCTATTAGACCTAAAAAGAAAATATAATAAACCGATCTATATAACCGAAAATGGCATTGCCGACGCTACCGACGAGAAAAGAACAAGATTTATAAAAGATCACTTATATTGGGTTTGGCGCGCCATTCAAGATGGCGTTAATGTACGTGGCTATATGTATTGGTCATTATTAGATAATTTTGAGTGGCATCGTGGCTATGGTCCACGATTTGGATTAGTGGAAATAGATTATAAAAATAATCAAACCAGAAAGATTCGCACATCGGCCTATGAATATGCTAGGATTATTAGTAATAACGGCTTTGAATTCTAGAATTAAATTATGACCTGGTTATATATTGCCCTTGCCGCATATCTAATTACTGCGGTTGCATTTATTCTCGATAAATATCTTTTACATGCGCCAATTCCGCGCCCTTTTGCTTATTCTTTCTGGGTAGCGCTTCTTAGCTCTTTCGTGCTTATTCTGATTCCGTTTGGTGTAACGATTCCTTCTATAAAATTTTTATTGGTTTCACTGGCTTCTGGTGCAGCTTTTTTTATTGGTCTCATATTTCTATATCAAGCGATTCGTATGAGTGAGATTACGATCGTTGCCACAAAAGTCGGTGCAATAACGGCTGTTGCTACTTACCTCTTCTCGATCATTATTCTTAGGGGCTATACTCTTGATAAACTGCACATGGTTGCCCTGGCATTAATGGTTTTTGGTATGCTGATATTGAATAGATTTAAAATGAAAATACTGGGTCTCGCGATTTTATCAGGTTTATTCGGCGGTCTTTCTTTCACGCTTCTTAAGTGGGCATTTAATAATTCTGACCTGGTTAATGGTATTTTCTGGACGCGCATGGGATTTATCAGTGCTGCCCTGTTGTCTCTCTTGTTTGTGGCAGCCCGTAAAGACATTGCATTGTCTTTTAAGCATTCCACCCTATCTTCTAAATATTTATTCCTAATCAATAAATTAATTGCAGCCGGAGGCTTTATCTTACTGTATTATGCGCTATATAAAGGCAATGCGCCTCTTATAAATGGCCTAGGTGGCTTGCAATACGTGTTTATTTTTATCATGGCGATTTTATTCAGGAACAAGATTCCGGGCATAGCCGAAAATCTTGATGACAGATCCCTGGTTATAAAAATAATCGGATTATTATGTATCGTCGATGGTTTTATAATTCTTAATCTAAGTTTGTAATGAAATTATTAAACAAAATTATACGCGCGAAATGGTTTTACGTTTTAATCGCGATTATTATTTTTTTCTACTTCCTTCAGCGTGATGCATCGCCTGTTCCTAACCCTGAACTAGGTGTATCTTTTAGTAAATTTCATTCTGATGAGCTTGGGTTGGATTGGAAAAAAGTGTATCAAGCGACTTTAACTGATCTTCATATCAAAAATTTCAGGCTTTCCGCTCATTGGCCGATGGTTGAACCGTCAGATGGCAAGTTTAATTTTAGCGAACTAGATTATCAAGTCAAAGAAGCTCAGAAAAATAATGCCTCAGTAATCATAGCCGTTGGCCGTCGTCTTCCCGGCTGGCCGGAGTGCCATTCTCCCGATTGGGTTACTAAACTATCACAAGCGGATCAACAGCAACGAGTATTGCGACTCATTGAAACCACTGTGAATCGCTACAAAGGCTATACCAATATTCGCTATTGGCAAGTTGAGAATGAACCATTCTTATCCTACTTTAGCCATGTAACTTGTGGTGATCTTGACGAGGCCTTTCTTAAAAAAGAAATCGCTCTAGTCCGTCAGCTTGATCCTAATCGCAAAATATTAGTTACTGATAGCGGCGAATTTGGCAGTTGGGTGGGTGCTTATCAGGCGGGTGATGTTTTTGGCACAAGCCAGTATTTGTACATTTGGTTTAAAAATTGGGATTTACCGTTCCGCTATCCCATTGGCCCATGGTTTTTCCATATTAAAGAAAACTTAATCAGGACGTTTTATGGTGATAAACCAATTATTGCCATCGAGGTATCGTCTGAGCCATGGCTACCCCAGCCGATTGTTGAAACTCCGATGAGGGTTTTACTTGAACGTATGGGCCCAGATAAGTTCCAAGAGATGATAGATCTTTCTCACGAATCTGGTTTTGACGACATTTATTATTGGGGTGTAGAATGGTGGTACTGGATGCGCGAAAATGGCCATCCAGAATTTTGGAGTATCGCCAAGGCTTTATTTGCCAAATAGACAAATTGGGCAGATAAGTCTGAGCGGACAAATAATCTCATGGAAAATTCAAACGAAAAATATGTTCGGGGTCTTCTGGCGTTGGGTATTATAGCTTCATCGGTAGTCGGCGGCGTTTTTGGTTATTATGGCGGGATTATCTCACACAATCCTTCTGCGGCTGTAAATATAATTAAATCATCCTCGCCAAAAAATACCTTAACGTCGATAACAGACGAGTCATCAAGAGTAGTAGATATTGTTAAAAAATATTCTCCAGCCGTAGTTAGTATTGTAGCGACCAAGGACTTGCCTGTGGTTGAACAATACAATACCAATCCATTTCAAGCTTTTTGTAATGATCCATTCTTTGCTCAGTTTTTCGGTGGTTGCGATTTGAAAGTTCCACAATATCGCCAGAATGGTACAAGAAAACAGGAGGTCAGCGCTGGCACAGGATTTGTGGTCAAACAAGATGGTTTAATTTTAACCAATAAGCATGTTGTTGATGTCCAGGGCGCAGAATATACGGTCATACTTAATGATGGTAGAAAATTCCCAGCTAGGGTTATGGCTCGTGATCCCATCCAAGATTTAGCAATTATTAAAATCGAAACCTCTGGTCTTGCAACTGTTAAATTGGCTAATTCCGATACGTTAGAAGTCGGCCAGACGGTTATTGCCATTGGCAATGCCTTGGGTCAATTCAGCAATTCGGTTTCAAAGGGTATTATATCGGGCTTATCTCGTTCTATCACTGCATCTGCCGGCAACTCTTCTGAGAAATTAGATAAAGTTATACAAACCGATGCCGCTATCAATCCTGGCAATTCTGGCGGGCCGTTGATTAATCTTGATGGTGAGGTTATAGGAGTAAATACGGCCATTGTATCTGGTGCTCAGAATTTAGGTTTTGCCTTACCGATCAATCGTGCCAAGAAAGACATTGATGAGGTTGGGAAAACTGGTAAGATTACCTATCCATATTTAGGCGTAAGATATGTGCTTGTTAATCAGGAGATGAAGGATAAAAATAAATTAAGCGTTGATTACGGCGCAATCGTTATGCGCGGAGAAACTGTCAATGATCTCGCAGTTATACCCGGTAGTCCAGCGGCTAAAGCTGGAATTATTGAAAATGACATTATCCTAGAGGTGGATGGTAAAAAAATAACATTAGATTATACTGTCTCGGATGCCGTTCAATCCAAAAAGGTCGGTGATAAAGTAAAGCTTAAGATATTAAGGAATAATCAAGAATTGATTATTGACGTTATACTTGAGGAAAACACTAATAAGTAAACGCTTTGAGAAAATACCTATTTAATATACTTGCCGGAATCGTTGGTGGCGCCTTGGTGCTGGTTTTGGTGTACCTATATGGTCAGAGCTTTTTCGTTGATCCAGAAGTTAAGTCTGGACTTGAGTATTTTAAAGAAAACTTTAGGGCTATCAGTGGCCTCAGTCAGGATAATGTAGTTGATGCTGGGCGTTGGCAGAAAATAGTGTCAGAGACTTCGATTAGTTCTGTCGGCATCCAATCGTTCAAGGATAATAAAATTTATAAACAGGGTAGTGGATTAATCTTGTCATCCGACGGACTGATTATTACAACCTATGACAATATGCCAATCAATGCTTCTGGATCGCAGGTTTTCCATGGCGACAAAATATATAAACCTACAGTATTAGTTAGAGATTATAATAGAAATCTAGTGCTGGCGAAAATTAATGCCGAAAGTCTAACCGTATCTCGTCTTGACCAACCCAACTCCATTCAGAGCGGCGAAGAGTTATTAATCGTTGGTTCCGTACCTTTTGTTTCTAAGTCTACGATTTTTTCACAAATCGCATTGTTGAGTTATGTTACCGATAGAGAAATAGTTTTGGATTCTACGCCAAACTACTATATAGGCGGTGGAAAGGTAGTTAATGGAAGAGGCGAAGTCCTTGGTCTTGTCCAAACTCGTTTGGGCAAGGTTACAATTGTAAAGTCGCAAGATATTGACCTTTTACTTAAGAACTACTTAAATAAGAGCAATCGCTAAAATGGAGGACATAGCTAAAACGTTTCATAGAACCTCAGTCTCATTGGCCCGGCTTTTATTTGGCGTGAAGGATCCGTATTTTATGCGTAAAGTTTTTGAGAAGTCAGAAAACCTGACAAGATCTTATGTAAATTTTGAGAAAGGCGTGGGGGAGTCATTTATGACGAATCGTGATGGCTTAATCTCTGTTATTAATGAGATTGCTGATCTTTGCGATTATGTAGAGCATCTAAAGCTATCCCCTATCTCTCCCCTCCTTGTTTTACGAAAGAACGTATTATTATTTAAACTTCAAATCTTAAAACAAGGTAAAAAGAGTGACGATGCGGTAGTCATGTCTGAAAAGAAGAAAGCAGAACCTAAGAAATCAGCAATCGTATCCGGTCCAGTATTGATAAGAGAGAAAGATAAAAAAATAGAAGGAAACCGTCAGAAAATTTTGGACTTTGTTCGTCGTTTTCCCAACACTCGAACCAAAGAAGTTATAGATGAATTTAACGTATTATCGGTTAGAACTGTCAAAAGAAGTCTCAAGGGATTAGTAGACGATGGCCTACTCCAGAAGCGCATTGAGGCTAATGCTGTCTTCTATTTCCCGTCTAATATCAACTAAGGCCAAAAATAAGATTTTTAAAATACGATGGCTGTCTTTGAAACAAAGGCAGCCATCGTATTTTATTCTCGGACCAGAATTATAATATTGCAAACGAAATAATACTGCGAGATAATAAATAGATGAATCCCGTTAGAAGCAATCCCGTTACGGCGGGACATCGATTCCTACTTCTAATGGGTGATCAATTAATGGAATCGAGCTTCTAACGGGATGAAATTTATCTTAAAGGTTGTTGGCTTGTTAGCCGTGATTGGGATGATTGGTTATCTTCTTTTTTATTTTAATCTACTGCCATTTATTAGTAACGTCTATATTTCTCCGGAAAAGACCTTTGATAATTTTATAAATGCGCTTGAAGGTAATGATCCAAATGTGGCAAGTCAGTTCTTTATTGCAGACAAACAGCCCCAATGGTTAAAAACTTTAGAGATATACCAGGAGAATAATCTACTTAAGCCATTTGCCATAGAATTAAAGGGTTACGAGCTTGATTGGAAGAAAACAACCCAAACCGATGGATCGGTGTCTTTTGAAATAACCTTACCTAGCGGTAGGAAATCTACTATTACATTTAAGAAACAGGGGGATTTATGGAAGATAGAGAGTCTATAGCAAATAAACTAACAGCGGTGGGACTGTCAGCATTGATCGTGATCGGTGGGTTTGTATTAGCTCAAGTTATTAATTCCAAAAATGCGCCATCTGACCTAGTAGTCAGCCTAGATCAGATAAATAATCCAAGTGGTGCCAATGGTGACATGGTGACAAAAGAGGTGACAAGCGGTGCCAGACTAGGTGACACCATCGTGTCACCACGAATGTCACCTCTTTTGTCACCATCGGTATATATGTCACCTCTTTTGTCACCTTATTCAAACTCAGCATCAGTTGCAGATAATTCTCCTATCGTATCGGTGGTGCCATCACCAACACCGACAATCATTGTGGTGACACCTAACTCATCGGTGTCACCTTCGATGACTTCACCTGCCGATTCGGTGTCATCATCGGTTCAATCAAGCGGACGAGTTATTATAAATGAAATAGCTTGGATGGGGACCTCTGCCGGTAAGACTGGATCTGACGAGTGGATTGAACTGTACAATATCGAAGGTAAAGATATTAACCTATCCGGCTGGATTTTAAAATCAGAAACGGATGACAGTCCCCATATCACACTTTCAGGTATAATTCCTGCTCATGGCTATTACCTATTAGAACGTACTGACGATACTGTTATCACAGATATAAAGGCTAACTATGCCGGATCATTCGGCTCGGGTGGCCTCAAGAATGACGGCGAGATTCTTACTCTTCAAGACGGGGCTGGGAATATAGTGGATAGTGTAAATTGTTCAAAAGGCTGGTTTTATGGCGACAATACCACCAAATCTAGTATGGAAAGGCGTAATCCTACTGCTAGCGGTAGCGACCGTTCTAATTGGGCTAGTAATAATCGTATGGTGAGAAACGGCTTAGATGCGAACGGCAGTCCAATTAATGGTACGCCTACTAATAGAAATAGCGTCCAAATCTAGTTAAGCATTTATCCACAATTTTGCTTGTTGTTTAAACTGAAAAATGAAATATAATCAAAGTAGATCAGTAAATCGTAAGTATTCTAGGTAAATTGACTTTTTTACTGATTTAATATAATATTAGACAGACCATTAAGAGTATAGGTAAATAGCCCTTTTTAGCTCAATAATGGCCGAAAATAAACATAATATGACATTCATTAGACGATGAAAAGCGAGTAGCCAGGGTTTGGTTGCTTTGTTTTTTATCCAGATCTAGGACACCAGTTTTTGCCAGTCGAGCCAGCAAGTGGCTGTCAAAAACAGGTAGCTTAGATGAAGGAACTTTGAAAATCAGGTCCAGAGATCCAAAACAAGATGTGATTTCTGATTAAAAGAAATGTTAGTGGAAAATAGAATTTTGCAGTCGATAAATCGCTTAGAGAGATTTGTTTGGTCGAAACAAGACGAATCTCATCGCGAAAGCGAATAAGTAGGTTTAGCAAAATTCGCCGACGACTTGGGTGTTTATAACCGCCTTTAAAAAAGTCGTCGTTAAATAATTGGTTGAGAAGTTTTTTTCTTAACCCTTAATCCCAAATAAACTCTTTGTTCTGAAGCTGGTCGATTTATACCCCATGGGGTGATAAAACAGTTTCAGTCCAGAGGTAAAAATAAATAAAAAAATGAATAGATTATCCCAAAAGGCTTTAAGAGTTGTTGCAACTCTTACAGCCGTAGCGACTATTTTGTCGCTATCAGGATTTGCAGTTCTTGCTCCATTAGGAACAAGTGCCGCAGTTCCTTCAGACTACGGTCTAACAGAAGGCAACACTATTAGTGCTGCTGGTTCGTCAGATCCGGATGTATATATCGTTAATGATTGGGGCTACAAGAGATTATTCTTGAATCCTGTCATCTTCGGTATGTATGCTCACCTTGGCGGTTTCGCCAATGTGAAAAACGTCACTGCTACGGCGAGAGACGCTTTCCCAACTTCTGGCTTGTTCAGAGTTGATGGCACAGAAAAAGTTTACGGAGTTGAAGTCAATGGTGAGGATACAGCTGTATTGCACTGGGTTAATACCTCAGGCGCACAAGCTGTAGCTGATGATTCAAACTTCTTCAAAAAAGTTTTCGTCATTAACCAAACAGAGTTCAACTGGTATAACAAAGGTTCAGATTACACATCTGTAAACCAAGTACCAAACTATGCTAGAGTTCCGGGTTCAACCCCAACTCCAGTTGCCGGTAATTTATCGGTTAGCCTAGCTTCCGATACTCCAGGGGCTACAACTGTTACGACTAATGCTCAGGGAGTTAATTACTTGAAATTTAGACTTTCTGGCACAGGTACAGTCAATACAATCACTATCAAGAGAACTAGCGCTGGTAGCGTTAATGATTTTGATAATGTTTACCTGTATGAAGGCGCTAAGAGATTGGTTGATGGCAAGAGCCTGACCTCTTCTACTGGCGAAGTAACCTTCAACATGGGTAGCTTCACTGTTAGCGGAACTAGAGACTTGACTGTTGTAGGCGATTTATCGGCTACAGCTGGCAATGTTGACTCTTTCCAGGTAACAGCCATGGGTCTTTACGCAGGATCCGTTAGTGGTTTACCAATTTCTGGTAACAATATAACTGTTTCTGGTGCTGTTTCTGGCACTTTGACTCAGACTAAAGTTGGATCTATTGCTAGCCCAAATGCTGGTGCTGCCAATGTCCAACTGTCTGAATTCAAATTAGCCGCTGATACAGAAGCCGCTTCCATTAAGAGAATGCAAGTTCTTCAGGGTGGAACAGTCAAACCTTCCGATTTAACCAACTTGAGATTAACGACTGGTACCAATTCATGGTCCGGTACTATTGATAGCGCTGGTAAGATCGTGTTTGACATGGGTTCTGGATTTACGATTGCAAAAGGTAATAACGCAATATTCAAAATCTATGGTGATGTCGCAGGCAAAAAGGCCGAGACAGTCGCATTATACTTTGAATCTGTTACTGATATCTTAGCAATTGGTGATCAATATGGATTCGGTGTAGCCGTTACCTTAAGCACAAGTTTGGATGATGCGACAAATACGCACGTTCTTACGCTTCAGGGTGGTATCTTAACAGTAACCTTCAATGGTCCAACTGCTTCTGATATCGGTACAGCCACCGATGATACTGTCTTCTTGAAATACACAATGGCTGCTGCAAGCAATATTGAAGTAAAGAAGACAAGATTGATGTTAAGCTTAGACTTAGCTGGTGATGGTACCTGGGATAACTTAGGTGCTGCTAGTATGAGCTCTGGCTTCTCCGATCTAGATGACATTAAAATCGTCAACGAAGATACCAATACGGTAGTAGCTGGTCCGGTTGATGGTAGCTCGTTTATCACAGATCTTGCTACTGGAAACCCATCTGGTACTAGCGCTACCTTGTATCAGTTTACTGATACATTCGACATGTCGGCTGGTCAGACGATGAAGTTCAAGGTTACTGCTGATCTAAAAACAGCTAATACCAGAACCGGTACTGACATTGAAGCAAATTCTAAAGTTGCTATCAGCTTAGAAAATTATGCCGATGCCGACTACTTAGGTGTCTCTTATCTCAAATATGCTGGTACGACCACAGCTTTGGCTGCGACCGATATAGTTCCGAATGCAAATATTCATGGTGCAACTATGACCGTGAAGAGTTCATCCTTAACTCTTGGATTATCTGCTAACCCAGCTGATTCAACTGCTGTTAAGGGTCAACAGAATGTTGAAGCCGTCGGTATCACATTTACTGCTGCTAATGCTTCAGCCTTGAAGGTTACAGATATAACCTTAACTGGTTACTCGCTGGATTCTGCTAGCGGTACATTCGATGCCGGTAGCACTGGAGATATTGGTTCAATGGTTGCTTCCGTTGCCCTTTATGAAAAGGAAAGCGGGACAGTCATTGCTACTAGCCCGAGCGCTAACAATCTAGCCGCAACTGCAGGTACATTGGTATACAACAACCTAAACTGGAACATTCCAGCTGGACAGACTAAGACATTGTTAGTTAAAGCTAACTTGTTAAATCTAGCCGCTCCAACTAAGCACTGGTTTGGCTTTGATATCGTTAACACAACCGATGTCACTGCTGTTGATAGCTCAAACAATACCGTTAATGCTGCTAACGAAGATAGGAACGGTGGAGCTAGCATAACTACGGCTGTTAATGTTGTTGATGCTGGATACTTATTCGTTACCGAGCATGATGATTCTCCATCCAAGCAAAAGAATAGCTTGTATTGGGGTCAGACTGGTGTCACTGTTTCTCAGTTCAAATTGAGATCAACTAACGAAGCTTTCTTAGTTGACAAGATCACTGTTGATTCAGCCGATGCTACTGATGCTAAGAATAATGTTGCTGCTGTTTATCTTGAGTACAAGAATGAAGCTGGTACAACTGTTACCACTTCGGCTCAGCCTCTTGATTCAAACGCTTCAACATCGTTCTCATTCTCCGGAACCAACCGACCGTATGTTCCAAAAGATTCATACACAGTTGTCTCCGTGAAGATTGATACTATCGGTACTTATGCCGCTGGTGCAACATCAGGAGTTGACTTCGCAATGAACTTTGACGGTTCTGCCGCTGCTGCCTTTGAGGCGACTGGCGCTGGTTCAATGGCTAAAGTCTATGGTGATGACACGACAAATGATGATACCAATGTAGTAGTCATGACCAACAAGAACTACATCTATAGAGCATTTCCTAAGTTCACAGTTGTCTCTATTCCTGATGGTTCTACAAGTGGATCATCCGTAATCGGTAAGTTTGATATTACCGCTATGGGTGGTGAAGTTAAATTCGGTACTACTGACGCTGCTTCTGGCTCACTATTATTTGACACATTGTCATCTGGTAGCTTGGCCACAGCCATTAACGCGACCTTATACGAAGATGCATCCAATACAATATTGGATACTGCATCTCTCGGTTCAGCCGCTAATAATGCTTCTCTAAGCTTCAATTCGTTCGGCAATTCTCTAACGATTGCTGCCGGAGGGACCAAGAGAATAAGAGTAGAAGCTGATCTATCTTCATTCAATGATCCAGTAAACACAAGCTCTGGTCTTGGAGCTGACTACTTCCAGCTTATCCTTCAGGATCAAACTGCTGTAGTCACGTGGGTAGATGGTGCTGGTTCTGACACTGTTGGTGATGCATCCAATGTCGCCGGGTACTTAAGTACCTTACCGGCAAAGGGTCCTTACCTGCAGGCTAACTAATTCAGCATCTCATCTAGTTCTATTCCGTAGAACTAGAAACTCAAAACCGCCCTTCGGGGCGGTTTTGAGTTGGGGAAATATGGTTTGCTTTTAAGGCCTATATTTAATACAATTGATTATTATGAACAAGAAAATAACTATATTAATAACGGTTTGTGTATTGATTCTATGTGGTGTGGCATTGTATTTTTATTACAAGACAAATACTCAGAGTGCGCCCTCTGCAAGTCCATCAGAGTCAGTCTCTATAAACCTCACAATTACTCCAACTCCAACTTCATCTCCGACTGGGAACACAGAGCCTACTGGAACTCCGACCAAAGATGTCATTCCAAAATGCTATCTCAGCGGGCAAGTTGTATATGAAGACGGATCATTTCTTCACATAGATAATCAAGAATTTCATTACAGTGATCTGTACGATCCTCACGATATAATCAATTGGAGCATTTCTCCTTCTGGCGAAGATTTCAGCATTGGTCCAAACCGTGCTTCTGGTTTGAAACTTGGAAGTGGCTCAGATTTTCTCACCATTTCTTTTAAGGGTCTTGTGCCTAAACATGACGCATACTTATTGTCAGCATCACTAGATTACGTCGCCACAGTTAATGGTGGGGCCAAAGTTTTAAATGAGAAATGTTCTGGTACAACAAAATTGATAATAAAAAAGTAATTTCCATCCCATGAATAGAAAATTATCGGTTGTAATTATCGCAGTTGTTCTAATTGGTGGGTCTGTCTTAATTAAATATAAAAGACCGCCAATTTCTAAAATAGAAAATCCGACCTTGGCTAGTGATTATAGTATTGATCAATACGCTACTAATCTAGATGGACCAAGAGTGATGGAATTTGATGCCAAGGGTAGGATGATAGTTAGCGAAACAAAAGCCGGAAAAGTAATTATTGCCGAAGACAAGAATAAAAATGGAACGATTGAAGATCAGGAAAAATCAGTTATTCTTAGCAATTTAAAATCTCCCCATGGCCTAGCCTTCTATACTGATAAGAAAACATCCGTTACTTATCTATATGTGGCTGAAACACAACAGGTTAATAGGTATGTTTATGATGTTAATGTGGGGGTTATTATAGGCAAAAGTGAAAATATTGCTGAATTTCCAGAGGGGGGCAGGCATTATACTAGGACAATATCTTTTGGACCAAATCTTAGAAAGAGTCCCATAATTTCTGGGAATGGAGCAGTCGACACACTCGGTGAAACCAAGCTTTATATAAGTGTCGGCTCTTCTTGTGATGCTTGCGTGGAGGATTCCTGGAAAAGAGCGGCTATTTTAGAATCTGATCCAGAGGGTAGTTTTTTAGCTGAATTTGCCGGCGGACTTAGAAATTCAGTTTTCTTTACTTTTAATCCAGATACTAAAGAACTATGGGCCACGGAAATGGGTAGAGATAATCTGGGAGATAATCTTCCGCCTGACGAGGTTAACGTCATAAAAGCGCCAGATGAGAATGATAAATTTGGTGCCAAGCGTTATGGTTGGCCTTTCTGCTATGGAAATAAAATCAAAGATGCAACATTTAATCCTGGTACCTATACCCGTAAAGATTTATCAGAAGATTGCTCTACGACAATCGCACCGGCTATTGAAATACCAGCACATTCTGCACCACTAGGACTGGTATTTGTAAAAAGTGATAAATTTCCTAAAGACTGGCAGGGTGATCTATTAGTTGCTTATCATGGTTCTTGGAATAGGAACGAAAAGATTGGCTATAAAATAGCTAGATTTAAAAAAGACGCCAATGGTAAATATCAGTATGCTGGCGATTTAGTTAGTGGTTGGCTTAAGGATGGCGCTGTCTCTGGCCGTCCAGTTGATTTAAAATTTGGCCCCGACGGAGCATTATATGTTTCCGATGATTATTCCGGAACTGTTTATAAAATTACATCTTCACAATAGTTCATATGCGTATCTCAGATATTCTCAGAAAGAATATTGCTTTCATTATACTCCTGACCATTATTGGTTTTTCGGTTTTTGCTTTTAATTTACAGAATGAACTGTTTTGGGATGACAACGACTGGATTGTAGGCAATCCCTACGTTCACGATTTTGCTCATATTGGCGATATATTCTCCAAAGATATTTTGTCTGGTTTTGGTCTTGATAGTAATTACTATCGGCCCCTATTACTTCTAAGCTTTGCAACTAACTATGCTTTTCACGAGATTCAGCCAGTAGGTTATCATTTAGTTAGTAATGCTTTTCACATTCTGAATGGCGTTTTGGTTTTTGTTTTGTTGCTTTATATCTTCCGTAAATCCTTACCGGCATTTCTTGCGGCTCTTTTGTTTATAATTCATCCTCTTCAAACTGAAGCTGTGACCTATATCTCTGGCAGGGGAGATCCAATGTCGGTTTTCTTTATGCTGTTCTCTGCCCTTATTTTTATAAAATATAACAACACCAAATCAAAGAAATACTTGACCGGCTCTCTCGTTTTAATGCTTTGCGCTATATTGAGCAGAGAAACTGCGGTCTTGTTGGCGCCACTACTTCTAGTTGTATATATCTCATTTTTAACTAAGGAAAGATTTTGGAAATCAATTAAATGCGGTCTTCTCAGGACCTGGCCATATTTTGTACTGGCCGGAGGTTATGGCCTTTTGCGTCTGACCGTTCTCAATTTTCAGAATACTCTCAATTTCTATAACTCGGGCAATATATACGCCGATCATCTAAGCTATCGCTTATACACATTTGGCCACGTCTTTCTCGAGTATCTCAAATTGATATTTGTACCAATCGGTCTTCACATGGAACGTGACTTTCCGATTCATACCCCTTTCTTCCAGTGGCCTGTCTGGTTCGGTTTTCTAGTAATGCTTGCCATTATTATCGTGGCAGTAGTGTTATATAGAAAAGAATCGGCAGATCGTGATAGCAGTCATATCTCGCATTTTCGTATTTGGTTTTTTGCTTGGGCTTGGTTTTTCATCTCCCTAAGCATGGTCTCGGGTATTATCCCTATTAACGCCATTATTTATGAGCACTGGCTTTATCTTCCTCTGGTTGGTTTATTCGCACTAGCTGGTTTCTATATCGATAAGCTTATAGTTTTTCTTAATTTAAGAAGATTTGAAGTTATGCGCTGGGCAGTGGTAGTTATGTTGATTGCTTACTTAGGATTCTTTAGCTTTCAAGCCATAAGAAGAAACTTAATTTGGGGTAATCCGATCGCTTTTTATGAGGAAATATTGAGGTATAGCCCTGACAGTATTAGGATTCTAAATAACTTGGGCAATGAATATTCTTCAAAGGGTCGCAATGATGACGCAATGGTTATGTATCAGAGAATAGTTGATAATCCGGGTAATATGTTCGCCCAGCCGTATTATAACCTCGCTAACATCTATCGGGACAAGGGCGACCTAGCTAAGGCTGAAGGACTGTACAAGCAAGCGATCGAGAAGGATGAGAATTTTCCATTTGCCTATCAAAATCTCGGCTCGCTGTATGCTAACAGCGGTCAGCTAGATAAGGCCGTTGAGGTTTTTGAAAAATACAAAACGATAAAATCGCAAGATGTTAATGTATACTATGTTCTTGGTCAGATATATAATGCCCAGAACAATAAAGAAGCTGCTATAAAAAATCTGAATGACGGCTTGAATTATACTCAAGGCAATACCGCCCTAGAAACCACCATCCGTAATCTGCTAAGTAATATCAGCCAAACGATTAGATAATAAGCCTATTAATCCTCAAAAACCATTACAAAGGCTGCCATTGCGCAATGGCAGCCTTTGTAATTTCTGTGGATAACTAGGTGAGAGTATGACGATCCTTGATTTTCCGTAGATTAGTTGTATAATATGCGTATCGGTGAACTCCAGCAACTTTCCAACTAGGACAGGAGACAGAGGATGGCAAGACAACAGGTTCGAATTGGCCTCGTATTGATATTTATTTTGTTGATGACCAATGCTGTTCAGGGTCAAGTTTTTCCAAAACCAGTTGGTTTTGTGAATGATTTTGCTCATATTTTGCCCGGCGATCAGGTCAAGAATTTGGAATCCAGATTACGATCTTATCGTGATGTCACGGGCATTGAACTGGCCGTGGTGACCGTATCTTCGCTTGATCGTATGCCGATAGAAGATTACGCAAGTAAACTCTTTGCTCAATGGGGTATCGGCGAAAAAGGTAAAGATAACGGTGTTTTGATGCTCTTGGCGCCGACTGAACGTAAGGTTCGCATTGAGGTTGGTTATGGTCTTGAGCCTGATCTTACCGATAGTGCGACTGGTCAAATCATCCAGCAACATGCAATCCCTAACTTTAAAGTTAATAACTGGTCGGCAGGCACAGAAGCTATGGTCAATGGGACCATTGATTATTTGGGCCCGAAACCATTTCAAGCACGGGTTAAAGCACGAGCCGAAGAGAAGAAAAGGCAAGGAGAAGAGCAAGCTCGCATGAATGCCGAATTCGTAGCAATGCTTAAATATGCGTTCCCCGTAGTGCTCATTCTGTTATTTTTATTTGGTCCAGCGGTAGTATTCCTGTATCGAAAGCGCCGTCGCAATGAACTTAAAGATTTAATCAAAAATAATATTGACGATGGTTTAGTAGGTATAGCAACTATCCGTGCAAAATATCTTCCGGCGCTGACAAGGCTGGAACAACTGGCTGAAGAAATTCCGCTAGATGAATATAGGGTAGCAAATGACAAATTGACTGCTCTTCCGCAAGTAGTTTCCGGTATTGAAAGCAATCTCAATATTCTTGCAATTATACAGGAGAATAGTCTGAGTGCTTTGGAGGAACAATTGTATGCTCTTCGAAATGTTCTTAGTAGTCTTGCCAGGATTTCTCCCGACACAGTGATCAATAGTATTGAATCAAAAATTCGCGAAAGAAAGGAAGCCGAGAGGAAATCTAAAGAACTCCTCGAATCTGTTCCGAAGAAAGTTGCAATTGTTCGAGAAAAAACCATTGTCGATGAGAGACAAATTACTCGAGCAGAAGGTAAATTAAGTGAGGCTGAAAATCAGTCTAAGACAGTTAGTCCTAATTGGATAGCCATCTATGCCTTGCTTGTTACTGCTGACAATCTTCTCAATCAGCCGAGATATTCGCCGAGTAATTATGGCAGTCACAATAGTCACGGCAATCACAGATCAAACTACCCTTCGTCGCATCAGGGATCGCGCTCTACGGGCGGTTCTTCATTTGGTGGATTTAGTGGTGGCCGATCTGGTGGCGGTGGTGCCACTGGAAGTTTCTAGGATGACGGGATATGGCGGTATTGATAAAATCAGTACCGTCTTTTTATTTACAAAATTACAAAAGATACTACAAAGGCAGCCATTGCGCAATGGCTGCCTTTGTAGTATCTGTGGATGGATTGGAGATGGATACTTAGTGATAAGGATTCGTAGCCTATAACTTCTTAATCAAAATGATATAATTACAGCGTGATAAAAGATTATAAAAAATGGCATAAGAAGAAAAAATTTATTGAAAACGATCGTCCGCGAGTCTTTTTTGATGAGCGTGAGATATGGCTTTGCTATCTTGGGGAAAATGTCGGTTTTGAGCAAGACGGAAGGGGAGATGAGTTTTTACGTCCAGTCATTGTCCTCAAAAAGTTTAATAATGAGGTATTATGGGCGATCCCTCTCACTAGAACGGAAAAGAAAAACAAATATTATTTTTCTTTTAAATTTAACAAGATGGTGAGCGTGGCTATTCTGTCCCAAATCAGATTAGTTGATGCGAAACGGTTAAAATATAAAATGGGCGATATGGGGATAGCTATCTTCAGGAATTTTAAAAACAAAATCAGGCAATTGCTTGCCTGATCGCTTGTTACCCCCTTACGGGGGAGGGCCGAAGCCATTTGTAATATAAGTCTATCAAAGATCTTCTAGAATGTCAATGTAGCGTAATGTCTCAATACTTTTGCAACTAGGGAGTAGAATATGAATATGCCATTGCTTGCCTCGCCAAAGCTTCAGCGAAGGCGGGTGCAATGGCTGCCTTTGTAATATCTGTGGATAAGTTGGAGCAGATAAAATTGCAGGAGCGGGGCTAGCCATTATATAATTAGATAATATATGTCTAGATATTTTTATTCTAGATACTCATTGATTTCGATAATCTTCTTATTTTTTGTTGCGACTATAATTAGTTTGAATTTTAAAAAGGCTTTAGCCGAAACATCGATTACTGAAAATTTTGCCATAACAAACGGTACTGATTCCACTACGGGTTCTGTTACTACATTTAGCTTATCCGAAGTTAGTAATCTTAATTTGAATGATAATAATCGTGTTGGAAGTAATAATGCATGGCCGGTGATAGCAAGTGGTAGTTATGACGAGAACAAATATCTAGAATTTGTCTTTTCACCAAATGTCCCCTCCAATGCCACGATTTCTAGCGTTAAAATTACTCATAAGTATAATAGATCCGGTTCTTTGGCTGGCGCTAAGCTAGAAGTTTGGGATGGAGCAGATTTTTCTAATAGTGTATCTGTAACCCTGGAGGGTGCTTCAAGTCATGATGTAATTGATATTGTTGATTCCTCGTCGTATATTAATACATTCGAGAAGGCCAATGGTTTAAAAGTTAGGTTCTTGGCTTATAGAAATTCAGCTGGGAATACAAAGACATATCATGATTTTGTTGGTCTTGAGATTGTCTACACGGTACCTGAGCTACCAGAATTTACGTCAACACCCTCGCCTAGTCCAATTCCAGATAATTCCTCGACACCTACACCAAGTTCAACGCCAACTCCTACTCCTAATTCTTCACCAACACCAACTCCTGACCCAGATGATGTAAGCACAATTACTCTCACCAATGTGGCCATAACAAAAAGCTCGGCCGTGGCTGACAATAACTATGACCATGGTTGGAAGTGGATTCTAGATCTAACGATACCGAAGACGGAGGACGAGTTGTTTATTAAGTTTGGTGATTGGACTAGCGAGACAAGTACAATAAGCGCCGTATCAAATATGAGAATGTATTCAACTCAGTCAATAATCAATTCAGCGAGCAATGCTGTGGTCGTTGCTAGTGCCAGTGCATTCTCAGGTGGCCTCCTGCTGACTAGCGACTTAGATGCAACAAAGTTAGGACGGCAGATTCAATTAAACGTTGAAGTTAAAATACCGCTTGGAACAATCGGTGGAGGCTATTCTACGACTTATGATTTTGAAAGCCGTTAAGCCGTCAGACATAGTCGCTGGCTCACTATCTTTGGTGGCGTTTTTGATTGGTTCAAGCGTATGTGCATCTACTATATCGGGAACTCTGAGCGTAGATTTGGAAAACACGCTTAGTGGTATTGTCGAAGAATCAATTGTCATCTCGAATACGCCTAACCAAGGCATTAGGATAATACCAACTCCATTACTATCATCAACTCCATCGCCAAATCCAACTAAGATGCCAAGGCCGAAGATAATTAAAAAGACCTCATCGAAACTTTCAGGTCAAATTAATAATTTTTATGTCGAAAATATAGAGAAGCCTAGACAAGATATATTACCTGTGCCAACTATTACTCCAAAGAAAGTTCAATATTCGATACTAACCACACCAATACCGCAACCCGTAATATCAGTAGGGATGATAAATAACTCAGAGGATCAAGCCAATATCCTATTTGCAATGGGAGATAGGATAATTCGTTATTTTGGAGTAATACGAGATTTACTGATAAGAGCTTTGTTGGCAATAGTATCTTTTATGAATATAACGGAGTTACCGTCTAAATAAATCATAGGCCAGTTTTTATCTTGAGAAATACGATTCAGGAATATTTGAGCCCAAGGCGTGATATCGGTGTGCGTAAATAGGATGTAGTTAATATCGTATTGTTCGGATAGTTTGGTCCAAACTTTCGGATCTTCTTGCATGGGTTTATAGATATTATCAAAGAATTCTTGGCCATAGGCTTCGGGACGGCCATCAACAAAAACTTTCTCGTCTGGATACATTTTCCAGATCATATAACTACCAATGTCGAAGTTATTAAATACTGGCCCTTTGATTTTATTTTCTTTTATAAAATTGACGGCACCTTCTGCTCCCGATGGGATCGCCAGCTCAAAGTGCTTGTAGCTTCCGATGAAATTATAAAAGGAGTCGCTATATACTGAATACGAAAGATAGCTCAGGCCAATAACAGTTATGATAGACAATGTGAGGGCCATTTTCTTACTAATATCTTTTTTAATGTATCCAAAATTTGTCGAAGCGATAGAGGCAAAAACAAAAGCATAGGGTCCAAAATTGCGGATCATTTTTCCGGCTAAAATAATAAATGCTAGGCCAGTTAATATCTCAAATGTTATTTTCTTAGCGCCACGACGAATGGCAACGACGTAGCTTAAAATAAAGACAATAACTGATAATTCGAATAAGCTGATAGTAAATTTAGATATACCGTAATCAGTCAAGAAAAAGATATTCTGATTTTCTACAATCGAGTAACCGTAGTCGATCAAGATTTTTAATGGCGCCAAGGCTCCATTAATGAAATTGGGGTTAACCAATGTAGACAATATAACGAGTACAAAAATGATAAGGACTGGCCGATTACAATGGCGGTCTTTGAAGCCAAAAAGGCCGCCATTGTAATCATAACCGCTCTCAATAAATCTATCGATCAGATAGAAAAAAAGTAGCATTGGCCCGAGGGCAAAGTATATATGCGTATTGGTCCAAAATATTTGAATAAATGGCAATGCATAAAGCCAACGATAAGAACTTTCATATTTAGATTTGAAAATGGCGAATAGATAATATGCCAAGCATAAATAACTAAATATCTCTGGCCTAACATCGGTACGTTCGGTAAAGACTAATACCGATAAAACAAATATAGGAATAATTGCCCAAATTGATGTTCTTTTTCTGACGGCTAAATAAATAAGTAGAAAAGCCAGAAGATTGATAATTGCCTTGAGGATAATTAGACCCTTGAGGCCTACGGCCAAATTTAGAAAATAAAAAATTACCTCTGCGAACCAATGATGATTGATGAAGGGGTGATCGGGAACGGTGAATGAGAATAGATTGGTATTTGGGATAGATTTTGTTTGCCAGATTATCTCGCCGGTTTTGATATGTCTGCCAATGTCTTGATTAATAGAATAGAGTCCATGGATCATCAAGGAACCGATAAGAATAAACAAGAGAACAATAATTCCTAATTTTATATTTCGGATATTTCCCAACTTAATATAGATGATGCATTTGTAAGGCGATATTAACCCAGTTGTATTTTTCGACTATAAGATGCTTGCCATTCTCAATTAATTTTCTTTTTAGCTCGATATCAATTAATATCTGGCTTATTTTGGCGCATAGATTTTCGACATCATTAACTTCGGTTAGTAGTCCTGTTTTACCATTCTCAATGAAATCAATAATCCCACCGACTGGCGTTGCTATTACGGGTAGATCGCAGGCCATTGCCTCAAGAAAAGCATTTCCGAGACCCTCCGACAATGAGTGGCGAACAAAGACATCCGCCATGCTTAAATATCTTGGCAACTCTTCATGATCAATTTCTCCCAGTAATAAAACCCTCTTATCTAAGCCTAAATCATTTACAGCTTGTTCGAGTCTGATGCGCAGGGGGCCATCGCCTATAATTACAAGCCTGGTCTTGAGGTCTAATTTTTCCTGCATTAACGCGAAGGCTTTCAGTAATACACCAATACCATTTTTTTCAACCAATCGCGATACAGTTATTACGATTCGCTCTTCTTCTTTTATGCCCAGGCTTTGTTTTAATGCCGATCCTTCTAGTCCATCTCGCTTAAAGATGGTCAAATCTACGCCATTAGGTATTAAGATGACATTATTTCTTCCAGCCACATGTTCCGCAAAATTCTTTAGATAGTTGCTAATAGCAGTGATTGAATCGGCCTTTCTGATGAGTATCTTTCTAATTATTTTTAAGAGCCAGCTCTGTCTGTCAAAATCTTTACCTTCTTGAAGTGTCAAAATAAATTTATGCGCGGGGCGTGTCTTTTTTAATAAATATGCGGCCATAGCGCCATATGATGCTTGATAGGCATGAAGGCATCTGATAGTCGGCATTTGCTCTTTGCTATTTAATAACTCGCGGCCTTTTAAATATCCAAGAAGTGGCAAGAGATATTTATCGAATTTGTAACCGAGGCCTACCCTATGAATTCGAATATTATCCAGCGTCTCTAATTTTTTATTGTGGCGGGAAAATCTTGCCGTGATAACTTCAAATAATAAATCTGGCAATCTTTTAGCTATTTCTTCAATTGCGATTTCTGACCCGCCGACAAGGGGTTTAAAGGCTGTGGTAAATAATAAAATTTTCTTTGATTCTTGGCTCATTTTATGCTAACATCATCGCATAAATGGACACTGAATTCAACTTGAAAAATAACGATAAAAAGCGGCTATTGATTATTATTACCCAGTCAGAATTCGGAGGCGCTCAGCGCTTTATTTTTAATTTAGTTAATAAGTTAAAGAGCGATCCTAACTATGAGATAAAAATATGCGTTGGTGCTGATGGAGGGGGAGAATTCACGAAGACAATTCAAGAGATTGAAGTCCCGATAACAACACTGCCGTCGCTAAAAAGAAACCTTTCTTTTTTCAATGACGTCGTGGCATATTTCAATATCAGGAAAGAAATCAAATCTTTTAATCCCGATGTTCTGTTCTTAAACAGTTCAAAGGCTGGTTTCTTGGGTGCTTTTTCTTTCGTTTTTCCTTTTCGTGTCTGTCGAGCCAGAGTTATTTATCGAATTGGTGGCTGGACGTTTAATGATCCATGGCTAGCGTGGGAAAAACGCATGTGGATTATCTTAGAAAAGATTAGTGCTCGATGGAAGGATGTAATAATTGTTAATAGTAGAAAAGACGAGGAACAGGCAAAATTTTTAGGTATCTGTCCTCGCGATAAAATCGTTGTTGTGCATAATGGCCTTGATGTTTATAAAGTAAACAGCTTAGCTCGAGACGAGGCGCGACTTCGAATTTTTGAGAAACTTTCTCGCCAGTCAGGAAAGGTTTTTCAGGCGGAGACGATTGTTGGCACGGTTTCGAATCTTTATCCAGCCAAGGCACTTGAAAATTTTGTCCTTGCGGCTGTGCCTTTTAGGGATGACAGTTCGGTCATTTTCGTGATAATTGGGGAAGGCGCTGAAAGACCAAAGTTAGAAGCCTTAATTAGGGAGCAGGGCCTTGAAAAGAATGTGTTCCTATTGGGTCAAATCGCCTCGGGGAGCCGTTTTGTGACTGCCTTTGACATATACATCCAATCGTCGGTAAAAGAGGGCTTCTCGTGGAGTTTATTGGAGGCCATGGCTTCTAAGGTGCCGGTCATAGCTACAGACGTAGGAGCTACGTCTGAGATCATAGAAAATGGTAAAAATGGCCTATTAGTTGACGCGGGGCACCCTAATCAAATTTCGGCGTCTATCGCTAAGCTTATAAAAGATGATAGGCTCAGATCAGAATTCGCCATTCAAGGTCATCAGACCGTTTTGTTTAAGTTCAGCCTGGATCGTATGATTGACCAGATTGAATCTCTGCTCTGATGGATATTAAATTACTATCTATTATAATTCCCGTCTTTAATGAAGAATCAACTTTAGAAAAATTAATTTCTTCAATTGAATCGGTGCATCTAACATACGAAAAGGAACTAATATTTATTGACGATGGTTCGACTGATAGAAGTCGAGAGGTTCTGGAAAAATTCAAACACAGATACAAGATATTATCTCAGCCAAGAAACAAAGGAAAGGGTTCTGCAATACGTCTAGGTTTTGCCGAGGCTATCGGAGATGTAATATTAGTTCAGGATGCTGATCTTGAATATAGTCCACAGGAATATAAATCTTTGGTTCAGCCAATTATCGATGGCCTTGCCGATGTAGTATATGGTTCTCGTTTTGTTACCGTGTTTCCGCGTAGAGTTTTATATTTTTGGCACTACGTCGCCAATACTGGACTAACCTTACTTTCTAATATTTTAACGGGACTAAACTTGTCAGATATGGAGACTGGCTACAAGGTGTTTACTCGGCAGGCATTAAAAGAGATACTACCATGTCTGCAATCTCAAAGGTTTGGCATTGAGCCAGAACTTACAGCTCAGATTGCCAAACATAAATTCAGAGTGTATGAAATTGGGATATCATATCACGGCCGAACGTATGAGGAGGGTAAAAAAATTGGTTGGAAAGATGGTGTCGCGGCTATATGGCACATAGTTAAATTTAATATCTTTACTAAAAAATAAATGAAAGAAAGATCCAGAATTCTTATTTGTACCGGCATCTTCTTTCCTGACATAGGCGGTCCCGCTTCCTATGCCTTAACTTTTGGTACAAAACTATCGGAAAAATACGATGTAACAGTTATGACTTATTCCGATAGATGGAACGTGGTCGAGGATAAGAAATATCCTTTTCGTGTTATTAGAATTTGGCGGAAGAATTTCAGATTATTTCGTTACCTCGCGTATTACATAAAAGCTCGACGTGAAGCCAAGAAGACAGACTTGGTAGTTGCTTTAAATGCATCAAGCGCGGGCGTGCCCGCGTTGCGGGCCGCCCGCGCTTACAAAAAAAAGTTTCTTGTTAAAATCGTTGGTGATCGTTCTTGGGAGTGGGCGATTAATATGGGCAAAACTTTTTTGATGATCAACGATTTTCAGAAATTACCTAAGTATGGTTGGGCTAAATTTTTGCATAAAGTCCAGATATGGGTTTGTAGAAATTCCTCCGGTATTATTGTGCCTTCCGAGTATCTTAAGGGAATTGTTGCAAATTGGGGAATAGATAGGGAAAAGATATACGTTGTTTATAATGGGACAGATTTCAAGTTTTTAGATATATCTAAAGAAGAAGCTCGCAAAAAAATTGGTATCGCTGGTACCCTGATTGTCTCGGTCGGGCGATTAGTTCCATGGAAGGGCTTTAAAATGCTAATTAAGGTTATGCCCAAACTTTTAGAAATAAATCAATTTTTTAGACTAGTAATTGTTGGTGATGGTCCGGATGGAGAGGTACTCGTAAAAATGATTAAAAATATGGGTCTTGAGAAAAAAGTTTTTATTGTCGGTAAAAAATCTCGAGTAGACGTAGCTCTTTATCTGGCCGCTTCGGAAATCTTTGTGCTTAATACCGGGTATGAGGGCTTTTCTCATCAGATAATCGAAGCTATGGCGGCTGGCTTACCGGTTATCACAACAGGCGTTGGCGGCAATCGCGAGATTATTAATCAGGGGGAGAATGGTTTTATGATTAAATATAATGATGAATTTAATCTAATTGAAGCAATTAGAACCGTATACAAAATTGATGAGATGCGTGAACGTTTTATTGAAGAAGGTAAAAAAACAGCCGAACACTTTTCTTCCGATAGAATGTATACCGAGACTATTGCACTTGTTGAGGAGTTTCTATTGCCACATAAATTTGAGAATTTACGATAACCATGGCTAAGCTACTAATGATAACTGGGTTGGGAAGCGTAACTGACCTAGCCTCTGATAGAAAAGGAGCGTTTTATAACACTCTCGAAGAATTCCATAAATATTGGGATAGAATCGATATAATTTCTCCATGCGTAAGGGGTCAGCCTATTGGAGAAAAAATTATATTCGGCAATACTCACATCCATATTTCAAAATGGCCTCTATTTTTGCACCCCTTGTTTTTTTTGTCGAAGGGGATTGAGCTATATAGAATTAATCATTTTAATCTCATGACTACTCAGGATTACCCGCCCTTCTATAATGGCATTGGTGCTAGATTACTGTGGATGAAGATCAGGGTTCCATATATTCTGGAGATCATGCATATACCTGGCCATCCAAGGTCAGCTAATTTTAGAGAGTGGTTTTATAAACAACTTACAAAAGTATTTGTACGATTTGTTGCAAAGAAGGCCGTGGCTGTTCGAGTTATTAATAAAATCCAAGTTCCTGATTTTTTAACTAAGCATGGTGTGCCAAGGGAAAAGTTAAAATATATTCCGGCATTTTATATTGATTTAAATATTTTTAAGCCGCTAGATTTAGAGAAAAAATATGATTTGATATTTGTTGGTAGGTTAGAACCCAACAAGGGTTTAGATTTATTATTAGAGGTAGCTCAAAAATCCAATCTTAAAATATTAATTGTCGGCACTGGTCCTCTATATAATGATTTGAGATCGCAGATAGAAAATTACAATGGCGGCCTTTTTGGCCTCAAAGACCGCCATTGTAATTTATCGAATATTAGTCTACATGGTTTTGCTAAAGATTTTCTTGAGGTTGCTAAATTAATCAATGAATCTCGTGCCTTGGCGATGCTGTCTTACAACGAAGGTGGTCCCCGGGTTGTTCTGGAGGCATTAGCCTGTGGTGTACCGGTAATTGCTACATCCGTAGGTATCGTTCCGGACGTAATAAATCGAAACAACGGCGTGATAGTGGATTGGTCAGCTGAAGATGTGATACGAGCATTTGAAGAGATCAAAGACTTAAAGTTTAAGACAGATTTATCTCAATTTGAAAAAAAATTAGCTATAAAAAACTACGCAGATAAATTGAAGGAATTAATATAATGGCTGTTAGAAATTTATTAATTATTACTCAAAAAGTAGATCAAGAGGATGATCTTTTGGGATTTTTTGTGGACTGGATTATAGAATTTAGCAAACATTTTGAAGAAGTTAACGTTATCACACTAGCCAAGGGTAATTGTGATTTGCCCAGCAATGTTCACGTACATTCTTTAGGTAAAGAGAAAAATAGCTCAAGAGTTTTTCGATTTTTTAAATTCTATAAACTACTTTTTTCTTTAGTGTTAAAATCGAGTGGCGTTTTTGCTCATATGTCTCCCATATTTGTAATCGCATCATGGCCAGTAGCTTTTATTTTTAGAAAAAAGATAATTTTTTGGTATTTACACCGATCTGTAACGCTTAGACTGAAAATTGCAGAAAAACTTTGCTATAAAATCGTAACAGCCGCTAGAGAGAGCCTTAAATTTAGAAGTCACAAAATAGTTGAGACTGGTCACGGGATTGGCATAGATAAATTCCGAACTCAAAGAAGCTGGTCTCATGATGGTAAGTTAAGAATACTTAGCGTAGGAAGGATTTCCAAAATAAAAAATTACGAAACTCTTATTGAATCCGCCAGAATTCTTAAAGAAAAAGGCCTCAATTTTAAAATTAAAATAGTCGGCAAACCAGTGATGCTGAAAGATGATGAATATCTAGAAAATTTAAAATTTAAAATTCAAAATTCAAAATTAGAAGAAGTGGTTCATCTCGTTGGATTTATTCCATACAGTAAAATTGTCCCCTATTATAAGGAATCCGATGTTGTTGTTGGTCTGACGCCCGGCGGTGGAATTGATAAAGTAATTCTTGAGGGCATGGCATCAGGATGCATCACTCTTACTTCCAATGATGTATTTAAGAGATATTTTGACGGCTATGTCAAAGAACTCATTTTTGATCACAATGACGCCGATGAACTTGCCGAAAAGATAAAAAATATAATAAACTCTACACCCAAACAGAAAGAAAAAGTTTCTGGATTCCTTGTATCTTCGGTGTCCGAGCATCATCAACTAAAGAACATGATTGATAAAATCAGCACATTATATGAATAAAGAACTCACAGTCTTATACTTCGGTTCTTATAGTCTCGCCAATGCCAGAAATGCTATTTTGATGAAGGGGCTGAGGGAGAATGGCGTGACTATCTTAGAATGCAATGATCGCTCTAGGTCATACATCACGAAATATCTAAAACTGCTTTTTAAATATTTAAAATTTATTGGAAAATTTGATGTGATGATTGTCGGATTCTCGGGACAAGAGATGATGCCATTAGCCAGGATATTAACTCGCAAGCCGATAATATTTGACGCCTTTACCTCCCATTACATGGGCTATATTCTGGATAGGAAATATTTTTCATCTCAAAGCTTGAGGGCAAAATACTATCATTTTATTGACCGATGGTCCTGTTCTTTGGCGGATATAGTTATTCTGGATACGCAGGCCCATATTAATTATTTCCTTAAAGAATTTAATTTTCTGGCTTATAAATTCAGGAAGATCTTGCTGGGCGCAAATACCGATTTGTTCCAGAGACAGGATGGGCCTATACTTAGTAAGGATGGGGCCCAGTTTAATGTCGTGTTTTGGGGTAATTTTATACCGCTTCAGGGTGTAGAATATATAATAAGAGCAGCCAAAATACTAGAACAGCATAGTGTTAAGTTTTATCTTGTTGGGGGTGGCGGACAGACGATGCCAGAGAATAAAAAGCTCGTCCATAATCTTGGTCTTAATAACGTAGAATTTACCGGTAAGCTATCGCAAGAAGATCTGAATAGAAAGATTGTTGATGCCGATGTTTGCCTAGGCGCATTCGGCGGGGGCATTAAAACGGATGTCACCATACAAAATAAAATTTTTGAGGCTCTGGCTATGGGTAAGGTGATCATTACATCAAGAACGACCGCAATCGAGGAGATCTTAACCGATGGTGAAAATTGTATCTTATGCGCCTCGGCCAATCCTCAAAGTCTGGCTGATAAGATATTAATGCTAGCCCACGATAAAGAATTGAAAGATAGGATCGCAGTAAATGGATACGAATTTTTTAAAAAGAATTTAGACGAAAAGATAATAGGCGGTGAATTAAAAAAAATAATTGAAGAAATTACTTAAAACAATCTATTATTGCTTTTCACGGTTATTGCCGTCTCGAGGAGCCGTTGTTTTAATGTATCATTCTGTTGGTAATAATGAAGCCCTTTTTACCGTCTCTTCCCCCGATTTCGAAAAACAGATGAAATATCTGGCGAATAATAATTATAAAGTAATATCTATTCCTACGATGGCTGGGCTTCTGAGAAGCGGACAAGAGGTATCGCCGAAGACTGTTGTGATAACTTTTGATGACGGTTACGAGGATAATTACGCAAATGCCTTTCCCGTGTTAAAAAAATACGGCTTTCCGGCATCAATTTTTCTTATTACCGGTTCGCTGGTTAGCACAAGAACTACCAGCAAGGGAACTGTTATCTCGATGCTCCATTGGCCCCAGATAAAAGAGATGGCCAGTAGCGGACTGATAGAATTTTTTCCTCACACCCATACCCATCCTAAACTCAATCTTTTGCCCGATGATAAGGTTCTAAATGAAGTCCATGTTTCTAGAGAAATTATAGAGAAAGAGTTAAATGAAAAAATAGATACTTTTGCCTATCCTTATGGAAAAAGCAATCAAAAAGTTAGAGATATCCTAAAACAAGAGGGTTTTAAAGTGGCATTTACCGTTGAAACTGGTCCAGTAACTGCTAAAGTGGACCCATTATTAATAAATAGAAACTCTGTTGATTCTATGGTAACCTTGACGATGTTTAAAGGGATAGTTAAACGTGGAAGAATTTAATGTGAGAAAAATATTTATAACTTCTTATCCTTACGTTTATGAAAGATATTTCAGGATTTTTGACTATTTCTCCAAAAAAGAGGAGCTTTTTTTTATTCTCCCTAGGACCTGGGAAGCCAAGGGAGGGAAGATAAAAGTTAAAGTTCCGATCAGGCAAGACATTAAAATCGTTGGCACAAAGGCCTTTTTCTCACACTCTCATTACCCGGTTATTAAAGGTTTGTTAAAAGGATGGATGCCGGGGGCTAAAAATATAATTCACCGAGATGCCAAGGCGGGTGATATTTTGTATACTTCAATTGAGCCCAATCTTCTGACCACGTATTTCAATTCTCGGCTGGCAAGAAAACTGGACATGAAGCACGTATTTTTTACGTGGCAGAACGTTCCTTACGAAAACCGACTTAAGGGAGTTAAACTTAAAGTAACCGAAAATATAATCAGGTGGACTATGGCTAATTCTGCTGGTGCTATCTGTGGTAATCACAAAGCCGCTGAAATACTGAAAAAATATATTACACGGCCAGATTTTAAGATTTTGGTTGCACCTATTTCGGGAGTTGACACAGAAAGGTTCAAGCCTGGCATTCAGTCAGATTTTAGACAAAAATATGAACTTGGGGGTAAAACGATTCTGACTTTCGCCGGAGTTTTTGATAATAGGAAGGGAATTAAAGCGTTGTTAGCGGCATTTTTCAAAGTGTTTAAGGAACTACCGGATTTACATTTGGTCATGATAGGTACCGGTCTGCTTGAAGGATATATAAATGATTTTATCGTGCAGAATAAAATGCAGGGAACTATTACCGTAATTTCCTGGCTTCCGAACGAAGAGTTGCCAGGAGTTTTCGCCAGCTCGGATATCTTTATACATCCATCAGAGCCTTATGGCGGATGGGAAGAGCAATTTGGCTATTCGATGGCCGAGGCAAGTGCCTCTGGTTTGCCGGTCATAGCTACTACTACCGGATCTATTGTAGAAATAGTGCTTAATGAGATAACGGGGATTCTGGTTGAACCACAAAGTGCTGATCAGCTGGGAGATGCGATAATTAGATTAGTAAATAATGTGGAATTAAGAACGAATATGGGCCTTGCAGGTCGTAAGCATATGAAAGAAAACTATAGTCATCGGGCAATAGCCGTCAAGTTTTATAATCTATTTACTGTGCTATAATTACGGGAATAATATGGCTATGAATAATAAAAAGAAGAGAGTATTAATAGTAAGTCCAAGCGATTCTTTTTTTACAATGCCACACGTCAGGGCGTTTGAAAAGATGGGATATGAGTGCCTGACTTTCAATAACAGAAGCGGACTGGTTTATTCAAACGATTTCATTAAACGTCTCGTCCGTCTGCCTCAGCTGAGATTCATCAAAGATATTACATTAAGGAATACTAACCGCAGATTGGTCCGTAGGGTAAAAAAATATAAACCATGGCTGGTCTTCAGCGTTAAGGCTGAGAATATTCAGTCCGAGACTATCAAAGAGATTAGGAACTCCGGAGTTATCACGGCCTTATTCTTTATTGATTTTATGGATCATTGGGAATTAATCAAAAGAATGGCTCCGGTCTATGATTATTTTTTTAGCCAAGACCACGTCATTCTAAAAAGATTACGTGAAGAGCTGGGTCTCTACAATGCTTTCTATATGGCCCATTCTGCCGAACCTATGTCCGATCCGTTCACTAATAGAGAAAATAAATACGACATTTCATTTATTGGGCAATATAACAACCAGCAATATCCAAACCGTGAAAAATATCTCCAATCAATAAGTAATCTTGATCTTAATATTTGGGGTACTAAGGGTTGGGCAAAAACTCCATTAGCGGGATTATATCATGGTCATTCAGTGGGTGATCAGAGATATGATATTTATGGCCATAGCAAGATAGTATTGGATATTAACTGGGACCTGATGCCCGTAGAGGGACTAAGCAACAGGCCATTTGAAGTTGCTGGCTGTGGGGCTATGTTCATGACTGATCATGTCAGAGAAGATATAAAACGGGCCTACCGGGTAGGAGAAGAGGTGGTTTTATTCAAGGACGAACATGAGTTAAGAGAAAAGATACAATATTATTTGAAGCATGATGCTGAGCGTGAGAAGATAGCTCGGGCTGGTTACAGTAGAACGGTTGCCGAGCACACTTATTACAATAGGATAAAACAGCTTATTGATACGATTGAAAATCCTAATAAATATTCGTAAACATTATAATCTGAATCACAATATGAATAGATTTTTTTTAAAGATTGCGAGATGTGTAATACCGCATATGCCGAGAGGGAAAAGTTTGGCCATAAGAACCGCCCTCGCCCTCTTTGGATATAAATTTGGTGATGTGATAACTCTTCCGGACGGGCGCAAATTTTATATTAGTATCATATCGCCGGTTAAGAAGCATTTATTTTTTGCCAATAAATACGAAGAGCGAGATACTCAGATATTCGAGAAAACAGTTTCTCTCGGGGATTATTTTTTTGATATTGGATCAAGTTTCGGATGGTATTCAACTTTGGCCAGCCGACTGGTGGGAAAATCAGGCAAGGTTTTTGCCTTTGACATGGTTCCTGATATTATCAAAGAATTTGAGAGAAACCTTGCACTCAATAAACTAGATAATAATATTGTTATGGTGAATAAGGCCTTGGGCGATACAGACGGAGTTGTGGACTATCTTTATTCTGAAAATACTGAAATGGGGAATTTTAAACCGGAGATGCTTAAAGATGGTCATAAGGAAGTGAGGATGGAGACATTAAGAAAAGGGAAAGTTCAAATGATCTCGCTGGATAAATACGTAGAGGAAAACAGCATTCCCAGAGTTGATTTTATCAAAGTTGATATAGACGGAGCGGAAGTGCCATTTTTAAGGGGTGCTAGAAAAACTCTGGTATCTAAAAAGCCGATTGTTCTTATAGAGGTTAGCGAAAGAGGTCAAAAAGCCCAGGGGCATTCATGTTTAGAAATTTTTCAGGAATTAAGTATGGCTGGCTATGAATTCTTCTCTGTGCGCTTTATGCTTAGGCAGATAGAACCCTGTGAGTTTGGTAAAGTTACCAAAGAAGATGTTCTTTGTTTGCCCACTGATAAATTAATCCTTTTACCTCAACTTGCCCAAGATCTTTCGCGGGACGAGTTGCCAAGAGGCGAACTATAATGGCAAAAAAAACTAATAAAAAAATCGTTGATATTAAGCCATGTAGAAAAGTTATTACTTTTGATTCTAAAACTAAGAAGTCAAAGGGCTGGCTTTTGGAGGTGGTGAGCGATAGGGATAAATTTACAAAACATCTCCGGGGCCAGATCTATCTGACAGTGGTCAATTCCGGGGGAGCTATGGATTATCACATGCATGCCGGTGCCGATTATTTCGTCACTTGCCTTAAGGG
>Ga0209728_1000441_pt1 | contig 34949 bp, 64 predicted proteins | sample RifGroD1_FD_183997 | JGI IMG/M metagenome (GOLD analysis project Ga0209728, IMG submission 183997) | Groundwater microbial communities from Rifle, Colorado, USA - Groundwater D1 (SPAdes) (version 2) | ecosystem: Environmental > Aquatic > Deep subsurface > Groundwater | place: Rifle, Colorado... | reverse complement strand
TCTCATTGACACAATACCCAATGATGTCCATCAGGCTATCCTCCACCGATTCCTCATTGCTCTGTGTTGGATTCAAGTCTAATTGCTCAATCCTATTCACCTTATCCTCGATGCGGAGGTAAAAACAAACAGGTCCGCGCTTGTCTCTTCCTCGCTCGTAGTTATCACCATAAGCTTTCCTTTTCTTTCCTAGAAGTTGACTAACGGAATTAAGAATCTCGTCAAATTTTCTCATCCCCACACCACTTTCTTTTTAATATTCAACTTGTTCATCCATGCGTACAACGCTTGCTTATTAACTCCCAATCTGCCAGACGTTGCCGTTACTGTTGCCCCATCATTCAGCATTTCTAGAATTATTTCTTTTATCGGTTTACCATATTCTTTTTCGGCATAGGCCATCTTTACCGGCTTACGACCCATGCAGTAAATAGAGCAATAACCCCTATTTCTACGCCCCTCTTTACGCTGTATAAGGCTCAACTTCTTACCGCAATTTAGGCAATGTGTAGTATTTTCTACCATTTGTTGTACTTCGGGTGGATAGATGGAGTTGCCTGAATAACTAGCTTCCATCTTCATTCAATTCCCATCCCATCATCAGCATCACTCGCCACAACTAACGTAGCCATTGCCATTGCTCCAATCACACCACCCAGGACTAATCCGAGTACAAACATCAAACCATCTCCCATCTTATGAGCAAGCACTCCAACCGCAACCAGGATTCGGACATTGTTCACTCATACTAAATACCCCTTCTCTCTGAGTTTTTCTTCGTGCGCTTTAACTATTTCGTTTATGTCAATTCCATATTCTTCACAAAGAGTGCAAGCCATTGTGATTGCTGATTGTGCAGTATCCATTGACTCCTCAACCGAACGCACAGCCCACATGATATCTGCTATGTTTCCTTTCTCTCCACTCTTTCCCTGACCCTTACCGATTAATTGCATTAACTCTCCGACTTCCTCTAGAACTTTCATGGTACATGATTCTACCGTTGGTGTTAGTCCGTTTAGTATCGGCAAAGAGATACACTTCGGATCAAACCATTCCTTGTCTAAACAAATTTCAACCTCACACGCCTTTTTGCAATTATCACAATCTTTCTCCACTTTCCAACCTCCAAATTACAATTTAATTTAAAGTTTCTGATTGTTGCATTTTAATGCAAACAGCGTTTATCTCAATTTCCATCCTCTGCTCATCAGCCTTGCAAGGTATCTTCTCAACAAATAACTCAACGACTTGCCTATCATCAACAAATGCTATTTTATTGCAACCATCTAAGGCACTCTTCGCGTAGTTGTCAACATCTCCATCCCCTCCCATCGGAGTGGTTTTTCCTGATAAATAAACTCTAACTTTCACGCTAACATTTTCACTTGTTGGCGTTTCGTATGCGCGCCTAGCCATAATTCCAATGCTGTCCTTATAGGAGAGATATCTCTTAGACGCTTTATTCCACTTTGTTTTTTGTGTCATGCGTACTGCCGGAATAGGGCGGCCAAGAATAACAATCCTCATGCTTTATCCTCCTGTAAATTCCAATCCAATTCTTCCCCGCAATGACCACAATATCTCTGAACAGCATCATCTATTCTTTTGCCACAACCACCACAATAAGGCATATCTAGTCTGATAGTTTTCGTTGCTTCTCGTACTACTTTTCCGCATTCGTGACATTTAATTTCGCAGTCACCATGAAAGTTTCTTTTTCTCATACTCACCTTGTTCATTCCTCATCCTCCTTATCAGCCAAGCACACAATCACATTCATCACAAAATACAAGATTGCTCCTGCTATAATTATTTGAATCATGCTTTATCCTCCAACGTAAGGAGAGCAGCAATACATATAGCGTGCGGTGCTGTTTCTGCCGCAAAACTAATAAATTCACTTTTTCCCTTCACATCCTGCTCAATAACACATATCCACGCTAACTCGTTTGGATAAACCATCGCCCCGCACGGTCCTTTTGGGGTTGTGCCCGGACCGTAATTACCCCAAATTAACCTTATGTCTCCCCACCCTCGTATCTCCTTGCGCTTTATCTTCTCCACTAATTCCCATGCATCTGTTAATCTTGTTGATGGCTTAAACTGCTCACTCCGCATTACCCCTGGAGCAATTTCCTCGAATGGTCTCCACGCACCGCGACCCCAACCCATGACGATATCCCCAGCCATCGCATCCAATTCTTTTCCTGGCTTCATCTCTCGTATATCCATGTTTACAGCCCTCCAATTCCTCTACCCTTCCACTTACTAACCAAGCTCATTCACCAAGCTCACAACTACCATCTAGCCCCTCTACTGAGGATTCTTAGCACCCAATCAACTGCAATACTTTCTTCACAATATCCTTATCAGCTCGTTTATGCGCTCGTTCCCTTAGCTCCTGAATATCCTGCTTGATTCCCTGCAAGATTTCTTCGTCAGTCACAGGCTTTTGTATCTCATCGGCAATAAGGTCATAATTCCAAGTCGGTTCAGGTTCGGCTAATCCCTGCAAATCATCTTTTGTTTCTTCATGTGTGCCATCAGTTTCAAATTTACACAATAGGCCCATGTGACAAACGCCGCAATCAGTTCCCTCTATGTCCTCGTAAGTTCCAAAGCAAGGATAACCCGACGGAGTCTCTTTGAGCTTTGTTTGAGCCTCTTCTATGCCCCCTTTGGAACAATCCCCCTCAGATTCATTTCTAACGCTCTCAACGCCATCCTCGACGCTCTGACAGGGTATTTCGATAGGCTTGTCCTCTTCGATTTTGATTGCCTCAACTGATTGACGTTCCATTTTCTCTTTCTCCCTCCTCAATCTAACTTGCAGGTCATTGGCTGCCGTTTTTCCAACTCCATACTTAGTAGCCACTTCCCGATAATTCCCGATTGACTCAAATTTCTCAAGCGTTGTTAATTCTTCTCGCATGATTTGTGCTTTGCTTTTTGGCTTTTGCTCAGGCTCAATACCCATATGCTTTGCCTTTAAGCTCATCATCCATCCATGCGCTGTGGCAGGACTTACTCTGTACTTCTTGGCCACTTCGCTATAGGTTCCACAAGCGATAAACTCCGCATAGGTTGTTATTTCCTCTCGCATTATTTTTCCTGCACTTAACTGGTCAATCGTTGGCACTATTGTTCCCTCCCCTATTTTGACGAGTTCACCTGTTTCTTTGTAAATATCAGGGTCTATGCGATAACTCTCAATATCGTTGTTTACCTCTGATGGTTGATTAGCTAACTGCTCGATTAGGATTGTGCCAAATGTCCTCGCCACGCTTTCACCCCACCTTTTTTCTATACCCTTCTGTCCTGTACCTTGTCCTATCCGATAAGTCCATTCCCTTGCCGTACTGTCTAGCAGATTCGAGCAGGTATAACTCCATCTTGCTTGCGCTTACCTGTGTTAGTCCTAGTACCTCGCCTACTTTCCCTTGTGACACATCCAACGTTCTGAGTTTGTAGACTAACTGTAGTCGCGGACTTACTTTGCTAAGGAAATCACTTACAAAAGCTTGCTCATCATTGCATTTTTCGTCGGGGATAGTATCACCTACAGTCAACCTTCCACCGCTTGCCTTATTTCGCTCGGACACTATTTCCCTGTCTAGGCTGTCAACATTGTATGCTGTAGTACCTCTTTTTTGTCTAATGGTGTAGCCATGGTCCCTAAGATACAGCATAATCTCGCCCTTTATCTTTGGTACTGCATACGTAGAGAACTTAACTCTGTCGCCATCTTTGCCGATAAACTTTGAAGGGTTGAAGCCAATATAGGCTTTTACTAGCCCTAGATAGGCAATGCTTATTATGTCATCCTCATCAAGCTTGACCCGATCATCTTTTTTGATTACAGGAATGTATTTCCACGCTACATGATGAGCAAGGTCGAGATTTTCTTCGATGAATTCGTCCGGTGAGCCATGGAGGTATGGGTTTTTATCCATCCTGTTCTCTCCTTAGCTCAACTCCGCAATAATCCATTAACCTTTGGCATATCGGACAGGGAGTGGGATTATCGTCTTTAGAGCATACTAGATAGAGTGTCGAGCCTTTAAGTTTGTCCTTCCCTGCTTGAAGCATGGCAATTTGTTCTGCATGTACGCTGTGGCATTCTGCATAATCGCCCGTGTTGTGTTCGATGTTTTCTCTAGCGCATGTGGTGCATGGGATTTTTGCTTTGTTTACTCCTGCACCTATAACCCAACCATCTTTACTAACGATGATTGTGGCGTATTTTCGGCGTAGGCAGTTACTTCTGTAGAGGTATTTACGAGCTTCTTGCCAATAATTTAGCGATTTCATCCTTTGACCTCCCTAAAATGCTTGCTGAAAAATTCATCCATGTCAGAATCAACGCTCTTAATGCAATGTCTTTGCTTGAAATCATTCTTAGCACAAAACACTTTTTTGTAAGGATAAGCAGAATCCCTTCCTCGGTAATAATAACCTCTGTAAATACTCCCTTTAGTAAAAGCTCTTTCGCCAGTTCCGTTCATAATCACATCTTCAATGCACTCTAGCTTCATGATTCACCTCGCAATTTCTTTAGCTCCCTAATAATGAGCTTTACTGCTTCCTCAAACTTTTCATCGGACATTTTCATTTTTCATCATCCCTTCCAATGCTTTCATTTTCCAGAATAGCTTTTCGTATTCAGGCATCCATCGTTGAATCTCGTCCGAATTTCTCTCCTGAGAGTCCAACCAATCTATAGCTCTATGGACCCTGGCGTATAGCTCGTCGTATTGTTGTTGTAGTGTCATTTCTTCGCATCCCATGGGCATTGCTCTATCCCTGTGACATCTACCCCTAACTCTGATTTTCTATATATCCTTGGTCCAAATGCCTCTTCTTGATAGATTGCTAAACTTGGGACAAAGACATATTCAATCGTTCCCTTGAATCCAGACAACTTATTTTTAGCTACAATCAGGTCCACAATTGGTGAGCGATAAACTTTACCCTCAGCCACGACATCCACAAATTTGATACTATCCTTATTGCGTTCAGCATCACTGTGGAGAAGAAAAACAATATCCGAGTCATAATGCAGGTCAACGGTATCCTTGAGGTCATCAACCGTTGGTGGAGCATTTCCGTTTAGCTTTCTTAACTCAACCGTCATGAGGACAGGAATATCAAATCTGTTTGTTATTCTTTTCATTTCCTCAGACAAGAGAGTGAATCTATTTCGTGGCTCTTTAGCTCCAACATTAGGAGTTCTAATCTTGTGGAAGTTATCGACCACTACGACTAGTTTTGGGTTTTCCTCAAAAACAGTTTCAATGGTCTGTTCGATATGTTCTAAACTGTTTCCATCCACTTCATCTAGTAATGTGAATCGGTTAAGTAGTTCGTCTAGCTTTAGCTTTCCCTCATCCATCAAGGCAAGCTCTTTTTTGCGTTCTTCGTCGGATATCTCCTTGTTGTACGTGATACTTTGGCCTATGTTTGAAACGTAATTAATTTCCCTTATTGTCTCGATTGCTAATAGGCGAAAGTATATTTTGCGGAAATTATCGTCAATGGAGAAGAATAAAACCTGTAGACCATCATTGTTCTCGGTAAGGCTCTTGCATAAATTTAGCAGCCAACTCGTTTTGCCTACATTGCTGATAGCTCCGCAGAGATATAGTCCTGGTTGAACTCCATCAAGCTTATTCATTAGCCCTTTGAATTGATCCCCTAGCTTGTAACCAAGAATCCCCCTTCTATGGTAGGACTGTCGGAAAAACATATCTGCCCTTTTGCTTGGACCGGATAAAACTTCTTCAACTGGAATCACAGGAACCTCAACCCTTTTCTCCTCCTTAGCCTTATTGGGTCCTGAATAAACTTCTCTGCAATCGCTAATCGCCTTACTTATGACCGACTCGCCATAGGTCTGCCCATTGCTAAAGTGCTTCTTGTCCCACTTATCGCGGTATAGTCCGGATTGCCTAAAGATACTATCCATGACTTGTCCATCTGCTCCAGACCAAAAAGCTAACGTATTGCAAAAAGCCAAGTCAGCTTCACTTTGCGATCCGTAGTAACTTTGCCAACTCCCATTGTGTAGGTCGGTGAATTGATTACCGTTTTTACTATTCATAGCCTTTACCATAATTTCGGCTTCCGTAAAAGTAGTAGGCATTACTGCAACTCGTTCCCTCTTTGGCACTTCTGGCTTTGCTAGGTATTTTGAGTGTATATACCTAACTTCTTCAAGTCTCGCCACAGCCTCTACGGGTGAGTTTTGAAGCCTGTTTGCCGTGAATGTAAGGAATCGCCCCTCGGTGTAAATCTCAAGCCCCAAATCACTGTTCTTGCGGTCCTTTGGTGGTAGCTCACCCCTACAAAAAAGATGTAACCCTGTCCCACTCGGAGAAATCTCGGTGTAGGTATTAAGCTTCTCTACAATCTCTTTTGCTAATGGGGAGAGAGTGCCACGCTCATCTATGCAATGGTCGATGTCTACGCCAATAAAAGGAGGTTTCAACATAAAGCCAATTCCATTAAGTTTGTTTTTGAGTGCATACTCTAAGGCAATTTCAAACTTGCACCATGTTTCCGGATTGTCAGATTGGGCAAATTCCTTCGTTACTGCATTGACAGGAATCTTATCCATCCTTGAAGGATTGTTCCTGTTCTGCTTTAGAATCCAAGCAACCCAATTCTTTTGTTGTTTCATTTCCTCCGGAATGTTGGCGATGAATTCTTCTCGTTTCATGGTAAAAGTTCTTCAATCTTTCTACTTGCTTGCAGTTTAGTTAAATCGTATGTTCCGGAATAACCTAGTTTTCTAAGCTTCCATATCTGACTTTCTGTGATAGACTGCTTGTCCATATATTGCTCGATGTACTCCCTAGAATTGGATTGTTTTAGCTTCTGTTTTTCGGCATGAGATAGTTTTTCGTATTCGATGTAATAGTCGATTGCATCCATGAATAACGCCTGATTCATAGCGAGAATGAAAAGCAAATCTCCATTGTCGTCTGGAAATCTATTCAACTTCTCAACGAGTTTTCTCATAACCACAGATGGTGAGGTTTCTCCTGCTCTTATCTGCTCAAGAATCTTATTGCAAATTCCACTCTTCCGATTGGCAGGGAATAAACTCACAAACTCATCTTTTCTCGAAGCATCAATCAAATTATTCGCCCTCCTTATCGTCGCATGGGTTAGCTGATGGGTCTGCTTGCCACATTTGCTTTAGGTCGGATACATGAGGCGGCCACTTGTTCTCCGAGACATAACGATGGATGTATTTATCCATGTCCTGCTTTTTTACCCTTGTGAGCATCTTTTGCCAGTTAATAGCAGTAGTTTCCTTGATTACCATTTCGGGGTAATAATCAGAGAATACACCTAACATTTCTGCCGTTTCCTGAAGAGTCATTATGCCATCCCTTTCTTTCGCTTTATCTCCTCTATCTGCCTAGCCAAGATTTCTTTATTCCGATCTGTATTGTCTACGGTCCTTGAGGCCCCATGATTACTTGCGCCCTTCTCATTCAAGTAGCTATCAAATTTAGTTCCAAATAATGTTTCTGGCCGTAGGTACTTCTCTTGCTCTGTACCCATCCAACTAGCAACCTTGTTATCAATAACTTTCTTGAAATCGTCCAACCTGTACTTGTCCATCCACCTAGCATGAATAAGCGTCCTCATAGATTTACCATTGTGTCTATAGGAACTCTTAGTTTGTAGATTCAAGTAGTCAACAATTTCCACATAAGGTATATCTTCTTTTTCATTCTTAACATTATTAACATTCTTGTCTGTGTTCGTTGGTTGTTCAGTTGTTGTTCGTTGGTTGTTCGTTGGTTGTTCAGTTTCCGATTCAGAACCTTGATAAATGCAGTAGTTTAGCACCTTAACGATGCTATATTTGTTGTTCGATTTTACGGAAATCATTTTCAAATTTTCTAAAACTTTTAATCTTCGGTAAACAGCACTTTCGTTTTGTCCGGTATCTTTAGCGATGGTTTTTCTACCTGTAATAAAGCAACCCTTTTCAAGTGATTCCTCCGCTCCATTCCAGATAATCTTTGATTCACTATGGTTGGCCCTAAGTAAGCAGTAGGAGAATAGTTGATAAAGATCAGGCTTTAAGAAAATTGGATTATCAAGAATCTTCCTGTGAAATTTAATCCATCCAGTCATAGAAGATCAGTCCTTATTCTTCCTTTTGTAGTTCCGCTAATTCTCTAGCCTTCCTTAGCCAATAGTTCTCGGTATTAGCTTTGACCTTATCGGGATTGTTCTTGCGCCATTGCTTGTGATACTCGCGCCGAAGTTGTCTTGCCAGTTCTTCTGGAGTTTCATTGGTAGCCAATCTTCTCACTCTTTCTTTCTTTTATTTAAGTTTATGTTTACTTGTATATTATAACATAAACTTGTACAAGCTACAAACATAAGTTGATACATGTTTGCATACGATGTATAATGAATATCTGTAAAGGAGGGTATTTTGTGTCGGATTTGAAGAATAGGGAACGATTCGGAGTAGCTGTTGATAAAAAACTTTTAGAAAGTTTAAGGCAGCTTTCTGCTAAAACTAGAATTCCTGCTAGTAGATTGACGGATGAGGCCATAGAGGATTTGCTAAAGAAGTATGAGGTGGAGCCAAACCAGGAGGATTAACTCCTGGTTATTTTTTTAGAGTTTATTCGACGAACCACTTTCCATTAAGCATTTCACGGGAAATAACAAATCCCTTAGTGGCCATAATCTCAAGCGCAGAACTCAGTTTGTAGTATTTCGTCCAATTTTCATATTTGATTTTCTTTTCGCTATTTATGGCGGTCATGAAATCCACCGGTTCGGGTACTAGCTCCCAATCCATGTCACACCTCGAAAAAACCAAATCCCCATGTTCATCAATTAGTTTTCCTACCTCATTAAAGTGAGCTGTAAAATCTCCTAATTTTTCGCCTACGCTCTTGAACTCGGCTTTTGGATTCGCTAAAACATATGTGTATATTTCGCCTGTTTTCATTTAAACAACACTCCTTCTCTATTCTTTACATTAGATTTAAAGTGGGACCCTGAGTTATGTAAGTTGGTCCCGTTGATGTCAGAGATGTTATATTTCAAGATTCGTTTCCGTACTCATACTTGCGTAATACTTGCCTGAGTTTCCAATTCTGACGAATATATCTCTTAGCCTCGATAATCACAAAAATAGAATAAGCATCATTAAGATTAGCCTCAATAACATCTAAACCGTCGAGAACTTTTCCGATTGGTAAAGTCTGTCCGTTTTCCTTCATCTTGTTTTCCTCTCAAATTTATTTAATGGGCAGACAGTGTTATCTGCCCAAATGTTGTTTATATTGTCGAATATTAGAAAGGGATGTCGTCGTCGAGGTTTACTTCGTGGCCTAATGAGCTAGTGGTGCGTTGCTGTTGTCCTTGCCCCTCATCCTTCGGACTTAAAAACTGAATATTCTCTCCGATAATGTCGGTCGTGTAAACCTTGTGACCGTCCTTATGGTCGTAACTCCCTGTTTGAATCCTCCCATCTACTGCGCAAAGTTTTCCTTTTGAGAGATAATTTGCACATAACTCAGCTAGTTTATTAAACGTAACCACAGGGAGAAAGTCTGCTACCTTGTTCCCTTCTTTATCCTTGAATGTGCGATCAACCGCGATTGTGAATTTGCAAATTGCAACACCTGATGGAGAATAGGTGAGCTCACTATCGCGAACGAGGCGGCCTATTTGAAATGTCTTATTAATAATAAACAACTCCTTAATTTTTAATTTAGAAAGCAAAGCATCTTTTCGTCTTTATTGCTCCTTGCTCAGAACGGAAATTGCTCTAACGAAATATCTAATCCACCCTCAGCAATAACAACTTCCTTGCCTGTCAATTCACTAATCTCTCGAATCATTCTCTCTGAATCTGCATTTTTATAAGAGAGATGTAATAGCACGATTTTCTTCACCTTTGATAAATCATTTGCCGCCAGAAATTCTTTAACATGTTCCAGTGAAAAGTGGCTTTCTAGTAATCTGTTTTTCATGCCTTGGGCGATATAGCCATTTTCAATGTTGTAGTCGAGGGTGTCCTTGCAGTAATTGCATTCGATTAAAACGTAATCTAGTGAATTGAAGCGATTCCTTAAATAAAACGTGTCCGTTGCGAATATGATTTTTTCACCCGTTGGCTTATACTGAATCAAATAACCAAGAGGATTCAATGCGTCATGTTCGGTCTTAAAGGGTAATATGATAAAATCTCCTACAGTAAACTGAACCCCATCACTCACTGTGTATGCCCTATGGTTGCTTTCTGATATTCCCATCGCATTAAATGTTTCGGATGCTGTATAAACATCTATTCCGGAACTGATAATACTTGCAACACTCTTACAATGGTCTTGATGTTCGTGTGAAATTAAGCATCCCTTTATCCCTGAAAGGTTAAATTTTAGAGATTGTTGAATTTTTTTAAACTTAATTCCACACTCAATCATTAAATCTCCAGTGTTTGTTTGTAGGAGGTAGCAGTTTCCACCCGAACTACTACCTAGCACTTTAAGATTCATGCTAAAATCCTGGCCCCTTCTCAGCCTTTTCGTCGTTTTTATTATCCATCTCGACTATCTCAGCATCCAACGTCTCGTTATCCGGCATAACATCCTCGCCTTTAATATCAACAACATCACCATTTGCGTTTTCGGAAATCTCTCTCTCGACCTCAACTTCCTTAAAATCGTTTTCGAGTTGATTGAGCCGAAGATAATCATCATCAATCTTCTGACTGTCGATGGTTATGTCTTTGTAGGCAGCTATAAATACTGTCTTATGGCACATTTTGTCATACCAACCTTCAACGGTTTCCTTCCCCACCTTTTGTCCATTCTTCCAGACATCCTTTTCACCTCCCCAAAACTCAGCAGAGGCTTTATCTGGTTTTCTTTTCAGAATTTCCTTGATCGACATAATGACGAGTTTGTTTTTCTCAGGTTTGTCAAAGTAAACATGGTAGTAGAAGCCACCTACGATATCGCCGCGATCAAACGGATTAACGATATCAAACTCATAATGCTCCACTGGATTTTTAAACGACTTCATATGAGCTTTAAATACGTCATTGGAATAAACGAGACTTACCACAACATCGCCCGGAACCTCAAGGCCATATTTCTTGGCCTTTAATTCACGACCTCGATAACCAGGAATAAACGTCAGGTTGTATTTTTGGGTTGCATTGTCCTTGTAGGGAATAAGATTGACATGATTCTCCTGTGTTGGGTCCCAACCAATTCTTGCAGCGGCTACAACGCTTTGGGCGAGTTCATCCATGTTGACATTAGCCCAAATGACCGGAAGCTTATCTCTGTATTGCTCTGATCTCTTTAGCCGCTTTTCCTCGGCTTTTTTGAGAACGGAATCGGCAACGATGAAATAGTTTTGAGCTAATCGCTTTTGAAAACTTGTAAGTGCCACCTCGCCAACATTGGCTTGAAATAACGCCGTTACCTTACCTGTAAACCGTTCTGCCATGGTCTGTTCTTTTACTGCAATATTTGTTGTCATTACGCTTGAACCTCCACTTTCTTTAAATACTCTTCAATATCGAACTCTTCCAGATTATCGGTTTCTACCGAGTTAAATATCAGTTCATATCCTGCATTGGCCCAAACTGCCCCTTTTTCGATCCATCTTGAAATGTCGTGGCAATCTATTAAATCCCTGCCGATAATCGCGTCCTCTGGGCATTCAGATAAGTCGCTTACGCCTTGAGCTTTCGTTGCGTCAATGAATAATACTTGGCGTGTTCTGTAGTTACCACGCTCAGTTACTACCGTTAAATACTTTTTCATTCAAGCAACCTCCACTCTCAATTTAGAATCCTCCTCACTCACAATGAGCTTAATCATTTGTGACCCAACGTCCACGAAACCTGTAACGCTTTCTGCATTATCTGCGAATATCGGACAACTAACTCCGTAAAACTCCGACAAAACCCTGATAATATCTAGGCCGGCATTAATCTTTCCTCCGTTGTTTGCCCCATCAAATTCCACATAAACTCCATTCGTATTAACAAGCGTCTTGCAAATCTCCTTCTCGGTTCCATCCTGTAAGGTATCAAACATTTTAAACTTAACCGTCTTGAACCGATTATTGATAGCATCCTCAAGCATTTTTACTTTGGCAGTTGTGAATTGTTTAATCAGGAAGTCTTGACGCTCGTATTCGTTCAACTCGGCAGCTAGTTTACTTTCTTCCGCTTTCAGTTCTTCAATGCGAGCTTTTGCCCTTGAGACAACTTCTTTTTGATTAAGGACTTTATTCAGGTCTTCAATTTGCTCAGTGACTTCTCGCTTCTTAATTAGGAGTTCGGTTGTTGTGTCCTCGACGGGCTTGTCTAGTTCGGCGTTAAGTTCACTAAGTCGAGTGAAGAGAATTCCATAATTGACATCCGTAAGGTAATTGGGTTCCTCGGTTTTTTGTTGGGATGCTATTTCTGTTTCGAGTTCAGCAAGACGATTATTAATTCTCTTTAATGATTCCTCTAACGTGTTAAGGCTTGTGGCATCCAACTCTTTTTCGTTATTAAGAACCTTGACTCTATCTGCCTTATCCTTGCCTTTTAATTGAATTGATGCTAAAAGCTGCGACTTGCTCTTATTAAAGTTGTCCCTCATTTTTTCCGTCTTCTCTTTGGCTTGTTCCTCTGGTAATGGTTGTTCGCAAGTTGTACAAAAGAAACCGACTGGCAAGGTGAATTGCTTGGCGTTTTCTTCGGCCCATTCTTTACGAAGTTCGATGATTTCTTCAGCGATTGCATCTATCTCTGCGGTTCTTATTAGGGAATCAGAACCTAACCTTACAACCTCTTTAGAGACTGAATACTTTTCGTTTTCAAGACTCATCTTCTCATTAACCAACCTCTTTAAATCCTCGCCTGATTCAGCATCAATTTCTTTCTTACGAGTATCTAATTCGCCTTGCACCCTATACGCCTGTTGCTGTTTCTGACGGTACAAACTAGCACCTTGGGCATTTGTAGCTAACTCTAATTCAATGCCCTCTAGCGTTGTCCTGTGACTTGCTAGGGCGTTTTCTATGGCGGTATAATCAACCGCATCCGTTGGGATATCTCTTTGCTTTTCACTAATTTTTGCAGGAATATCTTCCTTGGCCCTTTTGGTATTTTTAATCCGTTCAGCAACCACTAATTTATGTTGCTCAATTGTTCTGCCTGAGTTTATGACGCTCAATAAATAGAGCATACTTTTGTCGCCAACTGTTACGACTGAGTTAATAACTTGCTCATCGGACACGCCGCCGCATATATCAAACAGAATCTTCCTACGTTCCTGCCACCCAAAACCCTTCTCATTGGTGTTGAAGAAAAGAGGATTTGTTAGGAGCTTAAAGATATTTTCCTTTACGAGCATGTTGATCTCAATCGCATAATCTTTGGCACTAACCGGAACATCGTTGACCCAATAAGAAGTTTTATTCCCCTCGAAGACCTTCTCTTGGCTTCCATGCTTACGAACCCACTTTTCAGAGAGTTGACGTTTGAGTTTTAATGTCTTTCCATTTACGATTAGAATTCCCTCGACAATGCTATCCAAGTGATGGATTTCGTTGCCATATTCATCCTGTGGCTTAATCTGATAGTCGGAACGATTGAACGAGTCTTTGGAGAATAGTAGCCACAAGAAAAGATCGTAGGTACTAGATTTACCTGTTGCGTTCCTTCCGTATATGTCAGTGTTTTTACCCTCGAAGTTTATGGTGTAATCCTCAAATCCCTTGATGTTTTTGAAAGATAGGGATTGTAAGCGAATATCAGTTTGCATTTTCTTCCTCCTTAAAAATCATTTGGTTTCATTTGCAATTCATCGCGGCTTTCGTGGAATTCAAGATACTTATCGTTTCCCTCAGAGCGTGATTGTCCTCCCTTCCACCAACTAGGGGTCTTCTTAAACAAGGGTTCATCCCCATCCCATGCCACAATCTCGAATAACGGTATCATTTCCATCAACGCCACATTGCGCTCAATAATACAACCCTCAGACTTCTCCCAATCTCCACAGAGAAACAGGCAATCACAAGCCTCAACCAAGTTCTCACAAAACTCCAACGCCTTACTTCTCTCTTCTGGTGCTTTGTCGTTCATAAAACTAAATGTCAGCACAGGGCTTATTGGCATAATTCCAAAAGGTACAAGTGATTTACAGATATGCTTAATTGCTTCGAGATTGTATTTTTTCCCTCGGAATGGATGAGATACGAACACTTTCTTTGTCATTTATTCTCCTCCTTTAGTGCATCCTCTGAGTATGGATGCACTAGCGATCTAACCAATGAGGCGACTCTTCCTGCTATATGAGGGTCTTTATAGTTACCACAAATCATAAAATCGTCGCCGTTTCTAACATATGCCCTCCATTTTTGCGCTTTTTTGTTCCAGCAAACTCCTGTATAACCACTGGTATTATTTTTTGCCATCAACCTGTTCTGACCGTTTTGAACGGATGTAACTATTCTTAAATTTTTTCTTCGGTTATCCATTGTGTCATGATTGATATGGTCAACAACTAGTCCACTTGGGCAATCCATAATATACCGATGTAGTGCTACAAACTTTCTTTTACCCATAACAGCCGCCATGTGGCCTTGGACGTAAAATGTCCCGCTTTTTGTTTTGCGTGAACCAAAATACCAAGAACCATTAAATGATTTTACTTTTTCTAAATCAGCAGTATCTATTATGGATTCAATAATTGTTCCATCCCTGCGCCGGAGTTTAATCGCAGTAATATCGCCGCGAACTTCATACTCGTTTCCTAAAAATTTACGACCCATTAGTCAATGACATCTCCCTTAACTACAAAAGCTTTCTTCATGATTACCTCCTTTAAAACACGCAAACAGCGCATACTTCCTCTTCTTCATCGTCTAAGTTCTCGAACAAATTCCATTCCAACTCTTTCCTGAATTCCCCTAATGTTAATGGCTGCTTATGCCCAGCTATTGTTCTTGTTAAGATCGTGACGTTCGGGTTTATCTCTCGCCTGAACTCTTCCTCAATAGCCTCAACCTCCATGAATCTATCGGGCCATATTCGGTAAAGTTGTTCCCAGTGCTTGTGTCCACCCCTAACGCATCGACCGCCACAATTCGCATGAGCAAACTTTAATTCGTACATTCTAGGGATTTTAATGCCCCAATCTGTTTCAATGACTTGTTTCATTTCCTCATTGTCCATAGGTTCATCTACCATTGGAAATAGGCACTTATAGTTTGGGTATTTCTTCTTTAAGTTGTCTGCTCGGTGTTCTTCGTGCTGCCCAATCCCAAATAGTAAGATAGGTGTAATTCCTTCAGATTTCATCTCCTCAAGGAACTTATGAGTTTGTTTCACTTTTAGTTGGACCGAACAATTCCCTAAGCGACTATTTCCCAACCATCTTGTAGTAAGGAACACTTCCCTCGGAGTTCTTCCATCTGCTCGATACTCAAATCTGAGTTTTGGATATCTTGTCTTTATATCATTCATGAATCTGTAGTTGTCCTCATCTTCCCATAATGGGTCCGTGAAGAGGGCTATCACATTCTCTAACCCAAACTTATTAATCGCTTTATCTAGTGTCATTGCGCTTGATAAGCCTGTCGAAAATAAAACAATGTACTTTTTCACCCTTATCGCTCGCTTTCCAACCTAAACCCAATAGTCTCCCCCAATGCCGCGATAAACTCCGAATTTGCCAAATGCCCCTTCTTGCCCAAAACCCTGACCTTGGTCTCATCATTAGCCCTACTCAACCTAATAGCATTCCTTATGCCTCTCTCAACGTGCGTCCACTCAACCTTATCGTCGTACATCTCCGCAACTCCTGGATACAAATCCTTAGTGACTAAGTAGATGGAATTTGGATTATCGCGAAGGTAACGTAGTGCAGATTTTAAAAATTGATATCCTTTCAAGTGTGCAGGTATCTGCAATTCTCGTAGTGCTTCGTAAATCGCAAGCTCGAATGCTTTATCCATTGTGTTCATTCCTTTCTATCTCTGCTATGGCTTTAAGTATTGGGTAAACTTGCTGTGGGACTACTGCGTTACCTAAGCACTTAATTCTGTCCACCCGATTGGGAATCCCATTAGATGTTCGTATAAACTCGGTGGTGCGTATTTGTTCTCGAAATTTCCTTTGGTCGCAAGCAAGACTTCCCTCAATTGCCTGACTTTCTTTTTGTCCCCTGTTAGTATTGCTTCTACTCTCGGCATACTTGGGGTTGCTCCGTCTGTTGTCTGGACTGTAGGCAATAAAAAAACATCTGTCTCTTCTATGAATCGCCCCGACTGCACAAGCTGGAAATACAATCGGTTGCACTTGGAAACCTTGTTCTTCCAAATTAACGCATACTTCATCGAGTGCCATACTGATGATTCCAGCAACGTTTTCACCAATAACCCAAGTGGGTTTGATGATAGATATAACCCTAAGCATCTCCGGCCAGAGGAAACGGTCATCATTTTCGCCTTCTCTTTTTCCGTTAACACTAAACGGTTGACAAGGGAATCCCCCACTAACCAAGTCAATTGCTCGTAACCCAATTTTTTGTTCAATGCTTTCTGTTGTGACATCTCTTATATCCCTCCACCTCGGCACATTTGGCCAATGTTTTTCTAATACTTTCGTTGGGTAATCAGCAAACTCACATTGTCCAACGGTTTCAAACCCTGCCCATTCGGCTGCTAAATCCACACCACCTACCCCAGTGAATAAACTAAAATGAGTTAATTCCCTCATAATTACACCCTACTTCCTTGTGCCCTTAAACTTCCTCAACTCCACCGCCGACCTAACTACCCCCTTCTCTCCCAACCTCTCAGCAGTAGCGCAAACAACAGCATAACAACAACGCTCAACACTTCTCTCGCCAACACAACCACCGCAAGTCCTTAGATGATTGAGAAAGTTCTCGTAGATAGTCAACTTGGACCCAACTGCATCACTAGCCGAATAAGGGTTTCGCCATTCCAATTGATATAATAGATTTCCTCATCAATGCCAGTCATGGGGTTGGTATGTTTTGTGGAGGTTCCAGCGTATTCCATGTCTGCAAATAGTTCGTCAAGTTCATTAACAAGCAAGCTATAAACTCCATGTTCTCCGTCCCAATCAGCACCGACAGCAGATTCGATGGTTATTCTTGTTAAACCATCATTTCGTTGAATCATAGTCTCGCTAATCAAAGGATTATCTTCTAAGTAATAGATAGCCTTGAGCTGTTCGGTTGTTAAATCCATCATCTCATAGCCCTTCTCTTCCTCTTATTTCGAGGTCTTGCCATAATTGGGGCAATATCCCTCACACAGTACCAATATCCTTCTAAGCCACACTCCCATGTAGCACCACAGTTACATTTAGCCTTAACCTGCCCTTCAGGAAAATCGATAGGTTCCCCACAGACACATTTGACGAGCATTTGTTTGACCATTAAAACCCCTCCTTGATAAAGATTAGGAATAGTTTTAGGAATATGTGTTATACTTTAAGAGATTGTTTTTTCTACAGCTCGTTTTGGTGTTGACGCACCTGACGAGCCTTTTTCTTTTGATAGGCGTAAAGTTCCATGATGGCTTGAATAAGTATTGCACCACAGAGCCAATGTGCAACGAATACGGTTTGAGTCATGACCTATCATCCCCCTGCCTAATGGATTATTTCTTCTTTGGGTTCCGACTCAATCTCGTTATCTTCATTAGCCGATTCGCCAGGCTCAGAATGGTCGGCGGCATCAGTAGATGCTTTGGCGAGTTCTTCCTTGGTTTCATCAGCCAACTTCATTAGCTCGTTATAATCGCCCCAATTTTCATCATTCCAACGACTATCAATAATGTGTCGCTTGCCTTTCATGAAAGAATCGACATACTCAACAACGACATGATGTTCTGTTGCTGCCAGAATGAGAAGTGGTTCTGTTCCGTACGAATAATCCTTACGACCATTGCCTAAATCAACAGGACCGGTTCTAATTGCTTTTTTTCCAACCAATTCATTAATATTCATTTTTACTTCCTCCTAATTTTTACTTCACTAATTTAGATAAGTAGCTTTTGATTTGACCCTTAGATTGTTCTGGCAGCCATCCATTAGGTGTTTTTACGGTACTGCCTTGGAGTCGTTGGGATTCCTGATACCTCAAACGTCTAGCCTGATCTCTCTGTAGTAGTTTCCATCCGGTTAAGTGGTGCAATGTACTCACCCCCTAATAGGCACTTCTGCCAATCAAAGTCCTCATTTGCGACATAAGCCTCATCATGGGGTTGTTAGAGCGTCCCATACTTGCCATAAGTGCATTCGTAGACTCGCGCTTTTCCTTGCGTGTTTCCTTCTTAACTCCCCATGCGAACTTGTGTACAAGATGGGGTTGAGTTGATTCGATGTACTCCCAATAGGATAGGTCGGATACCTTTGCTGCTTGACTGATTTGATTTGCAGGATTGTTGGATTTCATTTTAGTACTTAGGGATTTACTCATTTGTTTTTCCTCCTTTTGTTTTTGGTCTTAGCTACTAGCTATGGGGTGGATAGTTGCCCCAAACAATCCCTTAGCGTAGCTATTTCATTTTTAGTAACCTCAATTTCATCAAGAGCAACTCTGATTTTCGCCTCCTTCTTGGCTATTTTTTTATTTATCCTTTCGCGCTCTCTCTTAATTGCAGAGCTTGGCTTGATAGGGGCGATGCTCCTTATTATTAAGCGGTCTATAATCTGCTCAACACATTGTCTGGTTACCTGAAACTTGTCGCCGATCTCTTTGAGTGTTTTCCCTTCTAGCCTTAGAGATACAATTTCGGCCTGTCTTTTGTTTAAAATCCCTAAATCAATATTTGACAGTTTTTCAATCACCAATGACAACGATAGGTTAGATTTCTCGTTGCGCGCGGCAACGCATTTGCATATGGTGCATATGCCATCTTTTGAGTTAGTTGGTTCTCCGCATACTTGACACGGTTCAGTATACCTAGCTTGATTCGTTAATCCCGTGTTATGAGCGTGTAGAACATTCTGCTTAGGCGTACACCACTCCAGATTACTCGGGATATTATTGAGCGTATCCCCATCTAAATGATTAACCTGTGAGTAGTTGTTTGGATTATCACAAAATGCTTCGGCAACTAATCTGTGAACGTAATAATGTTGTTGCTTAGAATTTTCAGTGAATGATACAATTGCGTACTTTCTATTCCTACTAGTCAGGCAAATGTTCGCCAGTGTTTCTTCGCCATTTTTGATCTTGTATATAACGCCATTTTCAAATACTCTGAACTTTCCATCCTGAACTAGCTTTGATGATAAATTCAACACCTCTTTGGGTTCCGAGACTAATTTACTCATTCATGCCTCCTAACTACCTTTTTTCACTAACATAACTAAAATTTTCAAAAAAATGGTCTATTAGCTCGTTGTTGTCATAAGGTAGAACGAATGTTAATTTTTTCTTAAAGTGTTAAAAAAATAAAGAGGTTAGCCTTACTCCTTATTCACTTTAGCCTCCGGCCACTGAACCGAATCAACCAACCACTTTTCCAAAGCATCTTTAGGGATAACAACTTTTTTATCGGAGATTCTAATACATGGGAGTTTGCCAGCTGTCACCATTTGGTATGCAAGTTTTGAGCAAACTCCGATGATTCGAGCCACCTCTGGTACTGTGTAGACCTTGCGTTCCAATTCTGCTTTCATGGTAGCCCCCTACTCTTTTACCAAATCATCCATAGTGCAATGAAGTGCTTTTGCTAGTTCAACGAGAACCTTTACCGATGGTCTTTTTGCATCTCGCTCGATGTCTGAGATTGTGCTGTTAGCGAACCCTGTTATCGCGGCAAGTTCTCTCTGGGTTAACTGTCTAATTGCGCGATACTTTTTGACGTTACTTCCGATGCTCATTTGCTTCACTTCTCCTTCGAGTAAACTATTTGCGTTCATTTTTCACCTCGATTCATTTTGTTCGCATATGGCGAACTTTTTGGGTAAAAAAATATGCCCTTGAACTTGTACTATTGATATTATAGCACGCTATTTGCGTACACGCAAGCATAACTTTTTATATATTCGCAAATAGCTCACAGGTATTTTTTGGTTGTTTATCGTATTACTCCTAGATGGTATACTGTAGTGATTGAACGTGAACTATAAATACAGGAGGTGATTATCTGTGAATTTCGGGGAAAAGATTAAATACGTTAGGACGTTAAGGAAATTATCGCTAGATGAACTATCTACTGAGTGCGGACTATCAAAAACTTACTTATCGGAAATAGAGAACGCAAAAAAAAGACCCTCTATGAAGAGTCTTGAAAAAATCGCCAAAGCCTTAAAAGTAGACACGTGGTTCCTAATGGACGACCGAGCGGTTACTTTCTCCGAATTATCTAAGGTCTCTGGATACGAACCTCCTGAAGAAATTATGAAGTTTGTCGCTAATCAGGATAAACTCCCATATATTGTCTTGGCTAAAAAAATGTCAGAGGAAGGCCTTTCGCCAGAGGCTTTGGAAATCATGTTTAATAATATTAAGCAAATGATGAATTCGATTAACAAATAATACGGCCGCAATATGAATGAGTGTTCAGCGACATTTAGGCAACTATATGTCGCCTTTTTGTATTACTTGTCGTAATGTTTGTTTTACTTACTATCTGTACTATATTACAATTAACATATTCTTCATGATTTTTCACGAACCACAACCCTTCAGGAATCAATATACAGAATTTAAAGGATTTTCCTGTCTTGCTCGCGAATTATATATATTCTCGTTGGAACATGTGTTATTATAGAGCAAACAGACGTTCTTATTGGTAGCGAAAGAGGGGGATGAGATGAATGGAGGTAGTTGTATGCAAATTAATCGGGGTAAGATGTGTAGTTATAGGCAATACCATCTTTGTTAACATTGAATATCTAGACGAGTTTAAGGAGTCATCCGAATCCCTTGGATGCACGTCCTTGATTTACCAATGATACTTAAATCCCCTTTGGTTATAATCTTATACGTAGCACTATAAGGAGGATTATTTATGACAAAAAGACGCGGCAAAGGGGAAGGGACAATAATAGAACGTGAAGACGGCACGTTCATGGCTCAAATTAGCATTAAGGACCCAATAACGGGCGCAAGAAAAAGGCCCACGGTTTACGGCAGCACACCGAGGGAGATTCAGAAAAAGCTATTAAAATTAAGAAACGATGCCGAGTCTGGAATTAACCTATCACCCGATAAAACAACCCTGGCAGGATGGATTGAGAGATGGATAGAGGATTATGCCAAGGTTAACAAGCGAGAAGTAACATGGAGAGTTTACAAAATGAACTTCGATGTCCACATTAAAGAAACTCTTATAGGGAAGAAGGTAATAAGCAAACTCACAACATCAGACTTGCAAAAGTATTATAAGGAGAAGCTAGAGAATGGGCGCGTAGACGGCTCAGGAGGGCTATCGGTGGGGTCTGTAACAAAACTCCACAATATCATTAGGGCATCTCTTTCTCAGGCTGTAGAGGAAAGATTAATACAGGTTAATGTCGCAAAGTCCGTTAAGTTACCATCAGAACGAGAGAACAGAAAGGAAATGACACCGCTCACAGGCGAGCAGATTGAATTATTCCTAGACACCATCAAAATGGATCGTTATAACCCTGCATATTTTCTAGAACTCGGAACAGGAATGAGGAAAAGCGAATTACTAGGCTTAAAGTGGGACGATGTAAATCTAAGGAAAGGCGAGTTGACCATTAAGCGTGCCTTGGTGCGGCTGATAACAGGCGGTGTAGTTATCGGCCCACCCAAGACAAAGAAGTCCAAGAGGACTATTTCTATCCCCACTACAGCCTTGGAATCGCTTAAAAAACACAAAGTTGAGCAGGATAAGGAAAAGGAAGAGTATAAAGACATTTATGCGGATGATGGTTTTGTATTTGCTACTCCATTAGGCAGATGGATTGACCCAAATGTTTTCTACCATGACTTTTGCAGAAAGTTAGCAAAGACAAATATTCCCCATGTTTCATTCCATACTCTTCGACATTCTGTAGCGACAGTCTTGTTAGAAAGGGGGGTTAACCTTAAAATCATCTCTGATTTGTTAGGGCATGCCAGTGTAGCGATAACAGGGGATACCTATTCACACGTTACACCAAAGGCTAGACAAGATACTGCTAATGTATTAGATCAAATAATAGGCAGTAGTTCGGCAGTAGAAGGAAAAAAATAAGGGTTACAGTCGGCCTCGTAAACCCTGCAACCCTTGGTACAACCCTATTTTATTGGTGGGCGATACTGGTCTCGAACCAGTGGCCTCATCCGTGTGAAGGATAATAAAGGGTTAGCTATTAGCGAACTACCATGATTTAAGCGGAATTTAAAATCTCACAAAGAAGTAAAAAGAACTAAAAAAACTATGTTTGGCAGTAAAATAGGCAGTATTGGCAGTAGAAATATGAGGAATCTCATTAGTAAATAATGGGGTTCCTTTTCTATTCCCTTCTATAGTATATAGCAAATTAGAATAGATTACCAAATTGGCTATACGCTATAAAATTATTTGTCATTAACCAATAGCGAACTCAATACCTTTAACCATAGCTCAAACGTTGACACGAACGTTGAAAGGAGAGGCAATGAAACACAATGAAGATTTCGTAGATAACCTAAAAAACGAATTCAGGAAAGCCATCTATCGCGGTCCTGACAATCAGCTTCCCTCTGTTATCTACGACACAATTTCTATCCTCTATGCCAAATCCCCACTAAAGCCCTTTATTCATAAACGAACATTGCTGTCCACAATCGAAAAAACAAAGCCAAAGATCACTAAGCAGCAGATAATCACCAAAGTAAAAAGTTTAACCATTCAAGATGTCGTTTATTGGGCAACAGTAAGGCCAAAGTTAAAGCAAAGTTGGTGCTTAAACATTCACCTGCCCCCCGGGTTAGAGTTCGCTGAGTTCAAGAGTCGGGAGTCGCACTACGCTACAGCCATCTCGGGAACTTGCGAAATCGAAAAGCACGGCTCAGGAGCAATGATGCTTATCAGTAACATTCCTATCGTAAAAGAATTCACCTACTCATTCGACCCAACTCATTACCTCAAATCAATGACACTCCCTATCTTCATAGGCCAAGGTGCAAACGGACCTATCGTGCAGGACTTAGCTGTTATCTACTCCTTATTGATTGTGGGACTAAGGGGAAAGGGCAAATCGACCGCAATGCACCAAATTATCTACACCCTTCTATTACTCAACAAGGTAACTCAAGAGGATTATGTTCATGTTGCGATTATTGGCCCAAAGAATAAGGAGTTTGAATACTTCGAGGATTACGGAGCAACATTCGTCCATGAGGAAATTGACTACTTAAAACTCTTGCTACTTATTGATGAGGCCGACAGGGAACGTAAGAACAAACTTGGCAAGTGTAGAGACATCTTAGAATACAACTCAATCAAAGGAAATCACATGCCCTATGTCGTTTTGCTTGTGGATGAAGTTGATATGGTCGGTGAAACCAAGGGTTGCGATGATTTACTTCTTAGGGCAGTCAAGAAATATCGCTCTCAGGGAATCTATGTGATAAGTGCCACCCAACGACCTTCTAGCAAGTCCTGGGGAAGTAGCAACAAATTCAGCGAGTTCAAATCTCAGTTTGAGGCGAGATTAGCGTTTCGTATGGCCGATGCTATTAATTCACAAATGATTCTTGAGAGCAATAAGGCCGCGCATATCTCCAAAACGCCAGGTCGAGCAATCTACAAATATGATTCTGAAGAAGAAGTTCAAACCCCCTACTTCCCCACTGAAAACAAGAACCCCAAGAAGTATCACCAACTCATGGACCAACTACCAAAAGTAGCATTACCCTATCACGACATAGAAGGAGAGGTAACTGACCATGAACCCAACTACCCGCGCCCAAGGACGCAAGCGCGATCAAAGAGTCTTAGCTCATCTCGAAGCCTTAAAATGCTTATCTCAGGAGCAAATCCATTTACTTGAGTTTTGGAATGTTTCCACAGAAATGTCTCACAGATGCACAAAACGTTTAGTTAAAGACAAACTCATTCGTCGAGTCGAAATGAAATGGTCCGATATGCCCGATTGGTTTTATCCTTACGACAACAAAAGACCCGACCAAATTCAGCACCGGTTAGGCAAATCATGGATTTATGTAGCCCTAAATATGAAAGTTCTCGATTCTCAAGGCACTCAGGAGCTAACTTACTTTAAACAAGAAGAAAGGAGATTCTTTACTTCTAACGATAAGTTCCCCATTCCTGATTCCTATGCAGTTATTCATCACAAAATCTATGGCGACATCTACAACTTTTGTGAGTTTCAAGTGCTTGAATCCTCAAACAGTTGGAATAAGAACTACCGAGCGTTATTCGAGGCATTCGCTCAAGACCAATTATTAAACCTCATGGTAGTCACAACAGGGCCTTTCGACAAACTCAAGGCTCAACTGCAAAAAGAGTTATCCGGAATGAAAAACGTCCGACTCGAATTTTACGAACTCGATAAACTCAAGGAGATTTGTTGGAAAATCGCACTTAGGAAGAGAGAGGAATTTAGACAGAAGGGATTGAGGTAAATGGACGCTGCCGAGGCCGCTATTAAGTTAATGTTCAACCTCTTAAAGTTAGTCGGGTTTATGTGGTTATGCCAGGAGTTCTCGGACTTTACAGGCAAAGGTGGTAAGTTCATGAAGCTGGTCTGGCTAATAGGTGGAGTAACCTTTGTATTAATCGGCTATCAGTATGTGAGTAAGTTTATGGTCATCGCAAAACAAGCTTCTCAAGGTATATGGCAATGATTGAGTCTATCGCAAAATTAGCTTTTATGTATGTTATTACCAGAATGTTTATCGAGTTTGCGTTCCCTGCCGGCAAACATCTTCTCAAGTACATCTATTGGTCAGCAATCTTTCTAGCCATATACATCACTGTAGCCCCAATGGCAACGAGATTTTTCGATGATATCCATTCTTTCGCCACAACCTACAGCGAAGGGAAAAGTACGATTGACAGTGTTTTAGGCGGTGAGGACAATGCTTCTCCTGGAGTCGGATACCTTGGACCATGGGAAAGAATTTCAGGTAATGTGGAATGGGATGTTCCGGTTAAAGGGAAGATTACTCAAAACTATAAAGGGGAAGATCACCATGGAATTGATATTGGAGCCAAGGATGGGAAAGAAATTATCGTAACACGGGCAGGGAGAGTCGAGAAGGTTGTCTCTGACCCCGTATATGGATTAATGGTCTTAGTATCCCACGGAGGAGGTTACGAGAGCTTATATGCCCATTGTAGCAAAGTAATGGTTAAGGAGAGGGATAATGTGTTGAAGGGGGATGAGATCGCACTTGTGGGCAATACGGGTAGGAGTACCGGCTCACATCTTCATTTTGAAATTCGGGTTAATGGAAAAACTCAGGACCCTTCTAAATATCTAAATTAAGGGAGGAATAACCATGCGTATAATCATCCTAAAGAAATCCACAGTCAAACGATACTTCGCCATTTCTCTTCTAATGATCGTAATGGGTATATCCCTTATAAGTCCCTTCAAGGCTCAAGCATCAACCCCACAGACAATCCTAGCCCCTCATACGTTTATCTTCTACCTTTACCCAATGCCAGAGAACAACGGAATGTTTTGGCTAGAACAAAGTCCACAGTTAGGCTATGCGACATTGCAGGAATGGAGTAGCCTATTACCAAAAGGCGAAATGATTGTGGCGGTCCCTGAGAATATGCAGTTAGCAAGTATTGGGGGATTGGATAGGATAGGCAAATATGTGCAGGGTAAAATCAAAGGAGCTGGGAGTAACGGGAAATACGACAAAGATGTATTCAAGTATCGCAGAACCGTCACGGCAGAGGGTGTTACTGATGAAATCGAAGTTGAGATTGGGAAGCACTTCAGAGATAACGACAATATTGATAGACTAATATCAGGAGTGAGAAAGCACTTAACAACTGACGCAGGAGAGACAAAGGAGATTAAGGACCCCGTATTCCCACCACACCCATTAGACGGAGTACAAATGCCAGGAGAGATGCCAAACACAGAGGAAGGTCAGGCGGCCAAGGTTCAGGTTTTAGGCGGTATAACTCTTTTTGGTGGACTCCTTCTCCTAGGTAAGGTTTTGGTATTTGTTTTATAAAATAGCAATAAGTCCTGCTAATTAAAGTGGGACTTATTTTTTTTGCATAATTTTATTCATCATGGACAAAATACCTCAAAGGAGGGAAAAGAGATGCGAAAATTAATCTTAATCCTACTAGCCCTAGTTCTTTTGGCCACCAACCCCGACAAATCCAACTACATCGACTATACAAAGCAGAATATCCTTGGTCATAATGCGAGTGGATTAGTTTCAATACTTGCAGACCCATTAATCGACAGGACAACGACAGAGAGCAATCTGTACTTCGCGACTGTTTACCGGACTAAGATTGGAGAGAATAATGTTACTACTTTGGGGGTTTTAAACAAATTCATCCCCTTGAAATAGAAAATACCCTACTCGTTTGAGTGGGGTATTTGTTTGCGTTGTTTTACCAATAATTAGCCGTTACAAATATCTTATAGTTACAGTTAAACTTTTCGCACATTATTCTGGCCCATTCCTCTAACTCTTCTTTTTGCTTAACCAGTTTATCCCATTCAATAACCTCGCCATAACCATATGTTATCATGTCAAAAACTATTATATCTCCCTCTGATGCCGATATTTGCATACTTTCATTGTAATCTGATTCCATGACTCTGTGATTATATTCATTGTCACCTATTTTTATTTGCCTTTCAAAATCAATGACCCCTTCTTCTTGATACTTCCACACCTTTGATTCTTCAAGTATATTTTTCCATGTTTTTCTCGATAAATCATCTGGTGTCAAAGTTAATAGTAGAATAGCGTTAGGATGAGTGCTCATAAGATTCCACCTTTCATATTGTTTGTTTATCCTCCCCTACAATATTCTTTTTTATCTTCGCGGTAAGAGGTCTTTTGGGTTTTGCTATTCTTTACTATTAAAAGCATACTCTATCGCCTCATCAAAACTGCAACCACCATTATAATACATTACATCAAATTCAAGTGTTCCGTCCTTACGCTCCACCAAGCTAAAACAATCATCCTCCCCTATATCCTTCTTTTCTACAGAGTATAGGATATCGTTGTGAATTACATATTTCTCGTATCCATCATCCATTAATTGTTCTTGGTATGAATCATTCCAACTATCCAACTCGCAACCTTCCATTAATCTTTTGCATTGTTCCTCTAATGTTTCTCCTTCAAGCCTTTCAACTACCATTAAAGTTCCTTTGTAATGTACTGTTTCACTCATTTATCTTCATCCTCCCTACAATAGTAAATCGGTTCTCAATAATACCTTTGTTTCCCTCGGCCTTACCGGAACGCAATCCCTACAATGAATTATCAGATCAAAATGACAAGGACTATGGCACTCGCACTTCATATTAGGATACCTGAAATATGTTCGAGTTAATTGCTTTTCCTTACCGCATATCCCACATTTGCCAAGCTCTATTTCTCCACACATATATTTATCCCCCTACAATTTCATATGCACATAATCCCTTTATCAAACAAACAACCATAAACCCCTTGAATAATTTCCCCATCGAATTCTCTTGGAGATTCTTCAATATTCCTTAATAATGTCAGTACATCGTCTGTTGAGTATTGCTTTAATATTTCAATCTTTTCTTGATTTGTCTTTTTTGCATAACTCTTAAAAAATAGATTAAAGGTGCATCCGTATGTCATACCCTATTCCTCCCATACTTTTTCAATAGATTACTCATGTAGTTTTCTTGTCTATTCATGAATTTTTCAGCGTCCTTGCCTTTGATTGTTGGATATTCTCTTGCAGTTTTCTTTATCTCCTTAAACCTCGGAACCATAACCCCATCAACCTCTACTTCCTCGAAGAACATATCGCGCGGCCTGGCGAATGTTGCCCCTCTTTGGTTTTGATATACAACGAGAAACTCACCTGTTTCTGTGTGTAAAACTGATGGATCAATTAAAGTGTAGATTCCACCTTTGTAGTGTTGGTATTTAGTCATGGATACATCTCCTTTATTCTTTCTTCCAGGAGACTCCTGCACTCCGAGGCGCCCCATCGCATACATTCGAATGTTTCGCATTTTTTGCATATTCGTTTATTAAAAACCTCTCCTATCTTATCAACCATCTCCACAGGTAACGGTTCCCGACATTGCTCATAGCAACTATACTCCGATGGAAATATCCCCAATTCCTTAGCCATCCTCTGAATAGGAATTCCAAGCTCCTTTCGCTTGGTTTTGATTTCCTCTATAGATACTCCGTTTGCTAAATTTACCTGTTCGGTTTCTCTTTTTTCTTCTTCAAAAAATTTAGCAGCTTTTAGTTTTTCTTTTTTCAACTCACACTCGTGGCTGTCACAATCGAATATCTGACCATGCGAATTTTCTCCATCCCAAAAACCTATTGGGTATTTAGTTGGGTTTGTGCATGTTTGGCAATTCATTTAGCTATCCCTCCCATCCCTAAAAGCCTACCATGAAACGATTCGGGGGATTCACGCATCATTGATTTAACTAACTCATCTTGCAAGGCATCCGACTTTTCAGCTAAATGAACAATTGCCCTCAAGAGTGCATTTTCATACGATATATCACCGTTCCTATGGAACATAAAGCAGGTATTGACGATTGTATTATGATAACAAAGTTCTCCTTCTACGAACTTCTTTAGCTCATCATTGTTATTAATATCGACATCTTTATAGTTGGTATTGCTCATGGTTACGCCTACTCCGCTAGTCATGGGTGTTCTGTTTCTGCCTTGCATGGTTATTCCCCCTTCCTATACCAACAATAATTATCCCCAACCTCTTGCCATACCCATTCAACATATTCCTTTTCTATTTCTTCGTCCGTTGTGCCATCCTCGAATTCAATTTCTTCTTCGTGCTGATTGAGGTTCTCGGAACATCTAAAAATAACTGTGAACATACTCATTCCCCTCCTCTCAATCCCTAAAACTAATCGACTCCTGAGCATCAACCTCGCAAACTAAATCCCAATAAGTGAAGTCGTTACCTTGTTCATCCTGCTTAATAAACTGGCGTTCGATTATCCATTTGCATTTCCTTGTGTCTGCCGTGATTCGTAGTGAGCAGAATATCGCCGGCCCGTAACATTTATCTATTATGAGTGCGTTCATATCGCCCATGTTGATAGTTTTTTCCGTAGCGTTGAAGTCCAATTTATTTACCCTCCTTATTTATCGGCACAAATCATCGTACATACTCGCCTTCTCTTTCAAGCCCTCGTATTCCTCAATGGTTAATAAGATGCTTTTCTTTCCGCTCCCCCTACAACTGATGCAATTACTTTTCCAACAACCATTAAAGTCAAAATGTTCAACAGACCCCTCTCCATCGCAATTAGGACATTTTCATTCTTATTCCCCCTCCTTCTCAATCATCAAATATGCCTCCATGTACTTAATCGTCTCATCAATCCTCTTTTTTTGTTCTGTTTAAAATCTTTTGAGCCATATCGAAACTAATTAACCCTTGATGTGCCATATCTGAAGAGTTTTTCATTAATACAGTGTATTCGTGAATAGTTCTTGCGCAGCCAACGATATTATCCAGGTTGTATTTACTCGGAGCGAGCTTGTTATTGCATTCCCTTTCCTGCTCGCTAATTTTATTGATTACCTCTGCCCAACTTGCCATTATTCTCCCTCGCCCTTCTCTATCTTCCACATCTTGCGACTTCGCTTAAACTTTTTCGGCTCGGTAAGCAACGAATAAAGTAGTTCATTTCTAATCTTATTTTCGCGATTACAAAGCGAACCAGTGCAATTAAAATAATAAGGACTGTCGGCCATATTTGTTATCTCGAATTCTTCCATAATCTCAATATCGTAATAATTGAGTATGAGTTCTAATGGAGTGCCTTCAAATCTTGCCATACTCTACTTCTTCCCCCTTCGCTTCTTGAGCCTCAAAAACGCATTATACCTCTCCATGTAAGGCTCAAACTGTTTAGCAAACTCAGGGTGAACAGGAACACCAGCTGTTAAGTGATCGGAAATAATCTTTATCGCATCGGAAACATCATCCTGTTTACGGAGCCATTGGCTAAAGTTAATCATTGATACCTGTTGCTTGATGTTATCCTTTTCGATTCTTTTATCATCATTTTCAAACTTATTTATCCTATCAATACCCTTTTTAATGTTTTCCTCTGACAATGAGTATGTTTTGGTATTGCCATTGTCATTGAGGTTAGGAAAACTATTTTTGAATAACAATCTTTATTTCCCCCTCTTCTTAATTTGCCTTAATGCAATCCTGCTTCAAAGATCAAGTTAGCCATTATGCCCTCTGTTGCGAAATGATTGATGTTATAATCAGTAGTAAGGTGTGTACGTTCAAAATGCCTGTCAATCATAGCTTCTAACCCTCCTTCATCTAACATATTCTCGCTCATAAAGTTGCTTATGTTTCTCATAACGGTTTGAATTTGTTTTTTCTTTAAATTTGGATGGTCTTCCCCAAAATACCGACGGTAGGTACTGTAATAGTAATTAACCACAGATATAGTTCCCTCCGTATATGGTTCTAATTGTTGCGTACGAATGTCGTCAGACTTCGTACCATTATTATTATTCTCATTATTAGTACCGTTAATATTAGTGTAGTTATTATTAGTAGGGATTGATTTTCCATTAATGGATTTACCGTTGTTGGATTTTCCGTCCTGGTTAGGAATCTCGTAAACACAATAGGCGTAGCCTCTTAATTGTCCTGTAGCACTCCTAATTCTTTCCCTTTCGATATAACCATTTGCAATTAATTCCTTAATGGCACTTTTTAAACTGTCTTTACCATCCTTGGCATGTTTCACAATTTCATCCTCATAAATTTTCCAATTATCAGGGAGGCTAAGTAAATATGTGAGCAATCCCTTTGCCTTCCAACTCAACTCTGTATTATTCAGTAATTGCTTATTGACCATGACATAAGGGTTATCCTTATCCTTCTGTATTCTAAAGATGCCTTGCTCCATGTTTAATCGCCTTCCCTTGTTCTAATTCTAATTAAGATACCAATCACTATTCGTGCTTGGGTTGTAACGTAGGATATTGTCTGCCTTGGCCATCATTAATGCTTTATCTATCTCATCTCTGCTGTAGCAATCAAGGGAAGTGGGTTTAACGCTATATAAAGCCATTACTTTTCTCATAGCATGTCCATCTACTCTATATTGCTTTTTGAGTTTGTTTCTACTGATAAACTTTGTATTTTCAGGGAGTGATATATTGTACCTTGGTTCAAATTTATAAATGTAATTCGATTCTGTTTCATCTAATTTTTCATGGTCACAATCAATTGTAAAATAAGAATCAAACTCTTTAGTGCCACAATGAGATAATACGCGAGATATACCCATTGTCGTTTTGCCAACGTAAACTATTTCTGATCCATTAATAAGGAAATAAACTAATGATTTTTTAGCCGAACTAACTTCAATCCTATTTTTTAATATTTCCTTCTTTGATACATCTCTCACTTCTTCTTCATCTCCTTGTCCAAAACTCTACGAATTATTTCCGACTTACCAATACCTAATTTAATAGACAATTCCTCTAACCATTTATGTTGCGGGTCAGTGATGCGTAAATCAAGCCTTTTCAACGGTTCACCTCCTTATCATTACCTGTTAATTGTACACTATTTCCCGTGATTTGTCCATCTTTATTTCCCATATTTAAGCAAAAAAATAAGCCCTCCACTCAATTAAGAGCAGAGGGCTAGATGTTTTTATTAAGACCGCCTTTTGCTTTCACCTTTCTGTCAGTTGTACACCTAACAGTCCGGAATTATTGAAGCACCACTTGGCTACCACTCACGCCAACTAGATAGTAACACTAGCCTGTTTATTTAGTCCCACGGTGATACCGGGCCGACCAAATAGCTTTGTGAGCAGGTTCGAGTTGAACGAACGATCATCTATTGATTACATTATACCATATTGTATAGACAAACAAAATGGTATTTATTCGTTTTTATCCGAATTTGCCATAAAAATAAGCCCCACCCACAATTAAGTGAGCGGGGCTTTCTGGATGTGTACCAAGACTAACTGTAGTCATCAGCTAGTTGCAACGTTCTAATCACATTATACCATATTGCATAGACAAAAATATGCTTTAACAAAAATAACCCTGCCAAATTAATGACAGGGTTTATGGCATAAATACATGCCTCTAAGTCCAAGGGAGATGATATTCCGGCCTACCGGAGTTCGGATATGTGTAGGTAAGGATTTGCACCTTACATAGAAGTGTGGTTCGCCCTAGCCCATCTTCTCCTAATCCACACCAGGGAAGACTCGCCTTGTGTCTACCTATTCCACCACTACACATTAATATTATACCATATTTCCACTCAGATGGAAAATGGTTATTTCACAGCATCCCGATTCATTAACGTAGCAATGACAGCTGCAATAGCAGAAACTCCATTAGCAATAGCGTTAATTTGTTCGTCGGAAATAATGTCATAACCGAACGAGCCTGCCGCCAATTTTACCGCACCTAAAAGTCCCATTACAATAGTCGGCTTTCTCAATCGTTCTAACATATAAATCAATTCCTTTCAAATAAAATAATGAGTGCCTAACCCCTTCCGTCAGCACTCTGCCTTACTGCACCCTATACGTGCAACAGGTTCCCCCATCTTTCCGACATTCGTGTCGTCAACATACCTCAACTCGGCTTGTGGCAAGGGTTTTGGCGTGTTACTCAATATCTTCAAGGTCTAATGTCTGTCCTGCAAACTCATGGAAACAATCTGACAAGAATTGAATCTTGCCATCCGTTACAAAACTATGGCATCTTCGTCTAGGCTCATTTTTATTTACTAGCATAGACGGTGAAAATGTAGGTTTCTCAAAATCTCCATTAAAGGTCCATCTATCATCAAAGGCATGATGGTTCTTGCACCCTTGACAGTAGATTATATAGCCTCCATGCTTACCTTCTGGCGTTAAAATCTCTTCAGTTTTAGGCATTGATATTGTCACCCCCTACGGCAAATCAATCATCTTAGTTGAAAATCCACCATCCCTAAGCCCTCTTACCAACTCATCCACAATAGAACATCTAACCCGAACCGCAATATAAACGTCATGGTCAGGAGTTGGATATTCGGCAGGAGCATTAAACTCAATAACACGCTTTATGATCTCAGGAGAGGGCACAGGAGGCGATATGGCAGGTTCTATTACTATTTCCTTATAACTATAGCCAAAGTAGTCACACAGCCCCATATAGAGCGATTGTGCTATTGCCTGATGATTGTTCGCAATCCATGTTGCATCAGCTTTATTGTCATGGAAAGCAAGCTCGATTAACGAAGATGTTGCGTTTACTGTATCGCCTACTTCAATGAGATTTTTGTTGAACTTAACTCCCCTGTCTTTCCCGGGAGATAAGGGAGAAATCTTATTGTAGAGACATTTGGAGAGCTTTTCAGAGTTAGTATTTTGAGCATAGGCATAAACCTCCGTTCCCTCACCTCCACCTGCATTACTGTGAATTGCTAGATGGATGTCTGCTTTAAAGGCGTTTGAGTCATAAGCACATTGATTTGGTGACATAGAGGGGGAATTGCGCTTAAACTCGAATCTGCCATCATCATCTAGTAATTGCATGAGGATGTCAGCAATTGCATTCATTTCTGTTTCTTCTGTACGAAATGGCGATATGCCAATGTTATCCTGTTGCGTTGATGGGGAAATATAAATTCTCGGCATGGTGATAATCTCCTTTTCTTTTATTGGGTCAGGAGTGGGTTCTATGGGTTTAACTTCTACAATAGGGATTGTTGCCGGCAAACAAAAAAGGCCATGACCAGAATCATAGTCAAAACCTTTTGCTTTAATGTCGATGCAGTTTTCGCGAACGAACTTCTTCGCCATAGCTTGGGTTAATCTAGGTAAGCCATGTTCTTTTCGCCATTGAATGTAGCAGCCAATTTTTCCATCTAGCCATGGTCGAGATGTACTTGTTCCGGAGTATGGATGAATGTACGTTCCATCTTCATTTTGGACATAGATGTTAGTCAAGGAAACGCAATCCAATTCTTCACCGCCGTTTGAATAACCGGTAACATCATTACTATTAACGCCTTTATCTTTCCAGTTATAAGCCCCTACGGCGATATTCCAATCCAGATTAGCAGGGAAGTTGACCCCGTTTTTACCCTTATCAGAATCATTTCCACTTGATGCAGTAAACGGAATATCAAGTTCCTTAAATATGTTGAAATCATCAGTCACGGGGGTTGTTAAACTTGCCCCTGCAATATCAATGAGCTTGGGATTCCCTCTAAGCCAATCGGTTATTTCCTTGGATGAGTGGGTCCAAGGAGTTACATAGACGGTAGCATCAGGAGCCGCCTCATGAACAACTTGAGCCACAAATGTGTTATGCCTTGCCTCTTTCGACATAACGCCTTCAGGGTCAATCAACACCACATAGTCTTTCATGTGGTCATAAATCTTGCCATTGAAATCCCAGACAAGGATATTTACGCCTTTACCCGTATAACCTGCATCGTGCCAGATATTTAAGTTAGACTCTCTCCTTGGTTCGTCGTTTTCCTTTAGCATATTACCTCCTACTCCTTGTCCTTGCCTTGAAGCTGAGTAAGTATCTTAGTTATTCCTGGCGGTAACGGAACTCCAAGTATTCCTAAATTCTCAGTAACCGATATTCCCTCTCTGGAAATATAAAAGTAAATTGTGAGTGTCCTAAATATGGGGTCTTGATTTCCAACCATTTCGTCAAGTAATACAGACACAA